>Ga0131853_10027057_pt1 | contig 10306 bp, 8 predicted proteins | sample TergutLab28metaG_FD_92764 | JGI IMG/M metagenome (GOLD analysis project Ga0131853, IMG submission 92764) | Labiotermes labralis P1 segment gut microbial communities from Petit-Saut dam, French Guiana - Lab288 P1 (version 2) (version 2) | ecosystem: Host-associated > Arthropoda: Insects >... | reverse complement strand
TGATATGCGCTATCCTGGGTTGTGCAGCTCAAGTATGTCTGCTCGCTGCTGTCCTATGTGGGTCTCCTGTTACTGTTTGTCCATATCCGATGTCTACTGCTGGTGGGCCGAAACATGTAGTTTACTTCATCCTTTATTAAACATCTTTTTAGATATTGTTGTGTTATTGACTGATACCCACACCTATTGTTTATATACAAACAACGGGGATGGCTCATTTTAGAATGATTTAGACACATTTTAATTATATTGGTATGCTTGTTCTCACCTCCCTGAAGATGGCCACATGAGTGGCTGAAACATGTTGGTGACCACTGCAGAATAAAATTACATCCATAAAACCAAAGTGCATTTCTTGGTCTTGTAATATATGTTACGCATTGAAAGAATGTTGTATGACTAAACTGCTGAATAAAGGAACAGATTTAATCCATAGGCATTGTGCAGTTTTAAAACTGTATTTGGCTGAACTTATAGATGATGTCATTATGTAAATGATTTGTCTGCAATATTAATTTGTTTAATTATGAAAAATGACTAATACCAATAAGGAAAGGGAATGTGAATTAACCTTTGGGGTCAGTGCGTCCTAGGTGTAGGACGGCATTTAAAGCCCTGCCTGGCTCGATAACCTATCCATAGGACAGCCAGCGCCCCTGCCATTTAAATATTTTGCTCTCATCACTGTAAAAACATACAACAGAATAAATTATAGCTTCACACATTCTTTAGCTTTGAAATAAATAGGATTTTTGACCAGCTTCATGCATCAGCTTCCTTCCTCCTGGGAAAGAATTCATATACCCATTGAATAAGAGACTGTATGGTCTCCAGAGATGGTTTGGACGATGTGACTAGCTGTATTCTTTATTTTTCTTTTGTCAGTAGTTCTGGTATGTGTTCTACTACGAACTGAAGTGCTGAGTATGTTACCAAAAGTTGACTGGGCCTCAAGTATCCATTCTGGTGATAAACAGTGGAAAGCATAATGCAATGCAATGTGGCTTCTATTTAAGAGACAGAGTTTTACTGCTGGAGTATAAACAGCAGGCTTCTTGTGCATTGAGGAAGTATTATAGCCTATGTAGAAAGTACCAAAAGTTGTTTTGCACCTATACTGCATACATCAGGAACATCCCTCATACTGAATCTTTACGTTTTTTCGAACAGATCAAGCATTTACATGCATATGCGCAAGCACGTGGGTTGCCATTTGTAGCATTTGTAACTAGAGTACATATAAGGAGTGTATTATAAACTATGACTATGCTCGTACTCCACAGTAGGTACAGGTACTTTTGATTTACTCTATGTAAGTGGTGTGGGAGCAGCTGATGATGAACTTTATTCACACAAAGCTTGTAGTGTTTAGACTAACTGAAGGATGGCTAGAGTTACAAATAATCAGTGTTTATCTATTCTGGGTTTGCACTGTGTCATACACATCTCCCAGCACCACAGCTGCATGGCTGGAGGTACATTGAACTGCACCTGAACCATCTTCTATGCTGATACAGAAACAAAGGAAAATCCTTTTCATTACTTTTAGATGTTTTTTTTGTCTTATATTTCTTGTTTGCAGATCACTTCTTCAATTATTACTTAATTGTGAGAGCTCCTGTGTGTTTCCTGATCCTTTTCATTCCAAAAAAAGATAACATTTCATTTCCAAGCTTATTTGGTTAGCACTCTGCATTGAGCCCGCTTCATCACTGAGGAGTAGGACAGTTACGTGATCTTGACAAAGATAGAGAGCTATAACTGCTACAGCTGTGAACTCTCAGTATAGCCAGCTTAGGAATACATCACATGTGACCTCCCTAAGCAAAACTGGGGCCTCAAACTGAAATATAATTAGAACAAACTGAAGTGTTTGCATTCTTTTAGGAAATTATTTTGAGTATTTAGGAACTAAAACTGCTGTATTTTCTAAGACATGCAGAACTGTCTTTGTTTTATTTCCCATAAAATGCCACTTTTTTCATTATGTGGTCTTGTTTGAGCTGTATAATATTAACGTTTTTTTTGTAAACCATGTGCAGAAATTTAAATGGCTAGTGAAAAGACTGTCATATGTGAAGGTGGACTGTTGCCATTTAAATGGATGCCAAAGGATTAATTATTTTATGCTTATGTTATGAAATTCTTGTGTTGTTTGTATTTATTGGCCTTGTAAAAAGGACTTCCTGTGCACTGTAATGAAGGTTTTTCAAAAGAATCCTGTGGTCATATTTGTTTTCTGTGTTGTACATGCAGTAGCATGAAAGTTGTGGTGAGGACATCAACTTTCATTGCAGATTGAAGAGACTCCATCATTAGTTTTGTGGCACAACTTAGTGCTTATTTGTTTTGTTTTACAGCCACTAGCATTTTCACAGTATATCAGGCAGCCTCACAAGAAGGCTGGGTGTTCATCATGTACCGAGCCATTGACAGCCTCCCTGGCTGGAGGGCAGCCTTCTATTTTAGCACCATGATATTTTTCCTTGCATGGCTTGTGAAGAATGTCTTCATTGCTGTCATCACAGAGACCTTTAATGAGATTCGTGTTCAGTTCCAGCAGATGTGGGGGGTCAGAGGGCACATCACAAACAGTTCAGCATCACAGGTATGAATGAAGGCACCATAAGACACAGTAAAACAACTTGCTTATTTGGGTGATGCAAATCACACAAAGAGAACTTATACCTGATGTTATAAGTTCTTTGAGTGAAGTGCAGTGTATGAACTAGTTGTCTGACTTAAAAGCTCGTGTTTAGCCGGAATTAATGACATTAAAGGTCATGGTTGTGGTAATGGAAAAGTTTGTTATATTTGTAACTAAGCACAGTACTATGTCACTTGCTGAGTGGATCTTACGTTATCTCCATGTTTATAGTTTAACATATAAAATAATTGTGGTGTGTATTTGGCAGAAATTGTGAAGTTATTTTTCTCTGCGATTTATTTTCCAGATACTGACAGGAAATGACATGGGTTGGAAACTGGTTACCCTGGATGAAAACAAGCATGGGGGAAATGCTCCAAAATTCTGTCATGTAGTATTACGTTCAGCATCCTTCCGTCTTCTGGTAATGGGTGTCATCCTTGCCAATGGGGTGGTTACTGCTACTATGCATTTCAAACATGATGGGAGACCAAGGCATGTTTTCTATGAAAAATATTACTATATTGAGGTAAATGAAATTATGTGACCCATTGAGTGTGTCTGCCTCTTGTATAATCAGGAGAATGTATTAATCAGTGATGTCAATTTCATTGTCAGTATTAACAGTACATAGTAACTGCAATTGTAAGGCAAGATTAACACTCAAATTAAGGTACTGAAGTTTAGTGGAATAATTTTAAGCAGGTGGGGATTGGGGATATAAATCATATGCAGACAGTCTGCTGCATACTTGCTCATCACTGTGGCATGAGCATGGGGGAAATATGCATGTTTGTTGTGTTCCCTTTTAGGTCCACAGTAGTAAATATTCATATATGTGCGTGTGTGTGTAATAGACAAGCCTATATGTTTGTAACTTGTCTCTAAGTTAACCGCCAGTTATCCAAATTTTTGGGTGCTACTGTTTTGATAAGCAGTGAAAAATGCCCTCACTTTAATTCCATTGTTCTGTGTGTGTGAATGAAAATTTTAATTTGTTGTGTTCAGTAAATTGATGAGGAAAATAAATTTGTATCCTGGACATTACGTCTTTGATGTCTTATAGCTGTCCGTTAGCATTCTGTAGCCGATTGCTTTGAATTTGTACTCTTTATCAGATATGAAGGATGTTCAATGAGTAAGATTTCCTAGGTCTTAAAATTAAATGAGAAGTCATTACAACATTATACCACATATGTGGCTTATTTATTTCACTGAAATATTTTTATTTTTTAACACAGTTCCTGAGCACTTTGAGCACCTGGCCACAAATTTGGATATTTCTTGACAGTAGAACTCAGGCTGTGCTTTCACAGGCATTCATTTCTGCCTACTCATTATTGTGTAACTGATGACCTCCAAATGTTACTTCAGTGCTGCAAACTGCATTGCTGCTTTTCTTTGAGGAGTAAAATTGCGTACCCATCTCTCATGGCCTGTGAGGAGCCTGATTTCTGTGACAGAATTTTGCAACTTGTGCCAGGATGGGAAAAATGTATCATTGTTCTCAGAAGGCTGACATTTCATGTTCTAATGACATCTCATTTAATTTTCATGATCTAAGGATACTTGATAAAATATGCCTTGTTCATTTTTTATGTACTGGAGGCTCCCTTCTCATGGGTAAAGTGGCCAGTGTAGGAAGCTGATACTCATTTCCATCTAGTACCAAGGTCAAAGACTGATTGGAGTTGTGCCTCTGCTTCCACAAATGACTTCGTGGCATGCAGACGGAAAACTTTATCTTTTACCTTTTAACCTTACATCAGTTGTTACAAGTGGAAATAAATGAAAGAGGGTGTGGCGTACTGGACTTATAACATGCTTGAGGGAGATGCAGTCATTTGGTTGGAAGCATGCCAAAAGTATGTGTTTGCTGTATTTGTTACATGCTCAAAGTGAGAGCAAATGTGGCAGTTCCATTTCAAGATTAAAATCTTGTGGGATGTAATGCTGTGTGGACTGCTAACTAGCTGCTACCAATTTGATGGACTGAGTTCTTATATCTTCATTGTCCAGCACCATTCTTAGACTGCTTGATCCTGAAGATGTAGATATTACACTCCTTTGAAACACTGGTATTTCTTTACTATATGGCATTTTAATAGTATCCCAGAAGACTTGAATTTTAAACAGGACTTCTGGGAGAATCAGAAATCTTGCAATTCCATTTCAGGTAGCCTTTACAGTGTTTCTGGACCTAGAAACTCTGTTCAAGATATGGTGTTTGGGTTTCCGTGGCTACTACAGGCATTCCATCCACAAATTTGAGTTGCTGCTGGCCATTGGAACCACTCTTCATATAATTCCAACCCTCTACTTATCAGGACTCACCTATTTCCAGGTATTTATGTTTCTGTTTACCAAGGTATTCCACATAAAGGAAATTAATATGATGTGAAAGATTGTTGTTTGAGACTGATGATGTTGTTTGTGAACAATTTTGATTTGGTTATTGTTCATGAGAATATGACTAATAATGCAGTTATATTAGTTGTTTTGTAAAGTGGCATACTGGTGTTTGATTTGAACCAAAATTGCTGTAGTTTGTGGGATTCAGTAAAGACAAGAAGTGACCACATTTCTTGCCTGGAATGTGGTCTCTTTGCATGTGAATGCTACATTATATACTGCATAAAACTTTAAAGAAGGGGTAACAGTCAAATTAAAAAAATACAGTTTACTTTTGTAGTTAAAAAGAAGTAGTGAATGAGAGTTTGAAATGCATCCCAAAACTCTTTCCCTGTTTTGTTTGTCAGCTGTGGCTACTGTAAGTGTTGGCAAGAGTGTAGGGGAAATATTTTAATATCTTTCAAGTCTCCTCTTTTATTTTTGTGGCACATTTACACACACACACACACACACACACACATGTGAAGTGGTATTTGTAATGTGTGTGCAAATAAAATTGGTACAGTGAAGTACTACGTACTTACAGACTTTCAAATACAGTGTAAATATCGGCATTATTGAATTTTAAATAAAATACCCACTGTACTCAGAAAGACTGAAATTGGATGTCTGAAGTTTTATATGCCACTCTGGGAAATGGGCTGCTGGATTTTGTTACACATGTAGGACCACTTGTATAATTGATATTTGATGTGCTTGCACCAGTAACTGTTAAGATTGTTGCCTGCTGAGATGTGATGCAGTGTAGTTTGATAGCTGCGTGTCAACACTTCAGAGAACCTCCTGCCTCATTTATGTTCTTCTGACACTCTGAAGTGTTACTGAGCTGCCACACTACGTCGTGGCATGTCCTGTAAGACCGAAGTCCTCTTTCACGCAGCATTTGACTTTTATAGATGATTTGACTTTTAACCAATACTGTTGTACATGTTTCTATAAAATTCAGTATAATGATTTGGCTTTGGACTGGACAACTGTAGGATCATGGCTCAATTCTGAGTATAAGCAGCAATTTTTCTGTTCCACCCAGTATGCAGCCTGCTGCTGGGTCCCATTCAGCATCCTATCACTTGGATGCTTGGGACCATTTCTCCTGGGAGGTTTTTTAATCATCAATGAATGGCAGTTTTGTGCTCTTCTGTAGCCATTCTTTGCCAAAGGATGTATTTTACTTAAGGACATAATGTATATTGTAGAGGCTTGCTTCCTTTATCCGTCCTTTCTGTAAGGACTGTGGTGAGCAGGAAGACAGCTATCTGAAAAGCATGAAATTTGTCAGAAACATGAGAAAACAAATAGTCAAGATATCACATTTTGCACTTAGACCCACAAAAATATAAACAAGTAAAATTTATGTAACAGCTGCCTGAAAACAACTTTTTCCAAAAAAATTTTGACGTTTATTTGAAACCGTACATTTCAGATGAAACACTGCCAGTTCCAAGTTCAAAATCTTCTTTGTGAAGCCAATCAATGCTGTGTGCATAAGGAAGGATTTGACTGTTTCATAAGCAGCATGGGCTTTGGGAAAACATGTCCCTGGTTCAGGATCACATCTGTCTCCCTCTTCTCCCTGATGTTACTGTAGCCATCACAGTTATTACCCAGCTTATCACTGCTGGAAATGGCATGTTTGGCAAGCTCGTTGTCTACAGATGTGTCAGAACTGAAGGTGACCTCCTCCTCCTCAGTATCTAGTCATATTGAGTCCTCTTGGAAGGCATCACACTTGTGAAGTTTGGTGGATAATACCCCAACATTCCATAGAATGGCATATCTTGCAATTGAGTGGCACAGTTGCCCACAGACATCAAGATGTTTCTACTTTGCACAACTTAGCAGGCATCCAGTACCCTTCAAAACTGTGTAAAAATGGTTGTGGTAATCTGCACCCTTGTTTTCCCAAACGGGAAATACTGTACGTATTTCACATTTTGAAAACTTTGTGGTTTTAGTAATTTTCCAAATGTGATTAGCATGGTTAACAAATAACAGGAATAATAACACTAATTTGCTCCACTTTTAATTGTCAGGCTCAAGGAGAAGCAAACAGCATGATGTGAAATGGTATTATACTGACAACTGTAACACATAGTTCAGGGTTTGCCATCATCTCTTTTACTCCCACAGCTTAACCATCATTCACACACTTGGCTGCCACATTGTAACATTTCATAGGTGAAAAATAATAACATGTATAGGTGAGTTACCAGTACTCCACATTCCAAAATCATCACATTGTTTTTGCCACATTTTTCTCTGAAATTATCATTCTGATGATATTGTTAGTCAGGACCAAGAATTCTGAATGGCTGACACAGTAAAACAACACTTGAAGGAGAATACATCTTATATAATTATGCATTGTTTATGTGTGTGATTTTTCAGGACCAGAAGAAAGTAATGATATTTACTGGAAAGTGACATATATCAGAAGAATGATGCATAGAGGTTTCACTGTTGTTGCAAGGGCGGGCAGATTATCATTTAAAAATGTGTCCACTGGGCTAAGTGTACCCCTATAAATCTGTTCTGTGCATCTACACCCTGCCATGTCTTATCTCTCAAGTGATAGTTTGCCTGCTTAACTGGTTTTTTTGGTGCCATATTTTGTTGTAATTAGGTGTTACAATTTCAGGTTTTGCGTGTTGTGCGCCTCATTAAAGCTTCACCAATGCTAGAAGACTTTGTATATAAGATATTTGGTCCTGGGAAGAAGCTTGGCAGTTTGATTATATTCACCATGTGCCTGCTTATTATCTCATCCAGCATCTCAATGCAGTTGTTCTGTTTCCTGTGCGAGTTCACAAAGTTTGAGAGCTTCCCAGAGGTAAATTTTTATGGCTTGGTGTTTGCATGTTGTCAGAAGTTGTTGATGACAATGAGAGACCATTTTATGTTTTGTTTCTACATTGTGTTGTGGATATTTGTTCTTTCAGTGAACGTAGCTGTACATGGTCCTGTCAGTATGTGTATGAAACATTGTTGCTATAGTCTGGTCAGGCTTGTTATAGTGTTGAAACTTAATCTACCATTTTATTTTTTACTGTATTTAAATGAAGGACTGTTTGTGATGCTTTCATATTAATAGTCTTCCCTGATCAAGTTGCCTCAAGTGATAATGCTTGTGACATGACTTGGGAGGTGCACAATTTGAATTGTGGCTGGAGCACTGAGTGTCCTTTATCTGGTTTTGCATGGTTCACCCTCACCCCTTCCCTGCCACATTTAAAAATTTGCAACTGAAAAATTGGCTCCTTTCAACAGAAAAGTTTGGAGCAATGTTGATGAACAGACAAATATGATATGCTTGAATTGTGTGGGTTGGTGGTATGGGGTAGTTACTCTGCTTCTCTGGAGGCCAAGACCAGCATCAGTTGATTTCTCTGCCTTATGTATCAAGTGGTTTATGAACTGCATTTGTATGATTTTGTGTACTTCTCAGTGAGGTTTAATGAATTCCCAGGGCCATTTTTTTTTTTTAAGCATATGGTCTTTTGGGATGTGACACCATTTAGAATAGTGAAGGGGTACCAACCATTCAGAGGGACTTGCTACCTCCATATAGGAGATGTAACTCTGGAGGTGGAGGTGCCAGGTTCCCCTGAAGCTTTCTTATCTAAGGACTGAACAATACAGCATCCCATCACACCCAGCAGTGTGTAATTTTAATGTTCATTGCCATGCGTTCATCAGGATGTGTCACATGTCTCATTCTTTTTTGTGTTTTTTAAAGGCATTTATGTCAATGTTCCAAATCCTGACACAGGAGGCATGGGTTGAAGTAATGGATGAGACCATGCTACGGACCCGAGAGACATTAGCTCCTCTTGTTGCTGTTTATTTTATTCTGTATCATCTGTTTGTTACATTGGTAAGAATGATCTACAATTTTAATAGTAGAAATGTAACTTATGACTTGTATAATTAGAAAATAATTAAAATTTTTAATAATTCTATGTCTGCTCTAAACACTTGGTACTAAATATTTTTTCCTGATCCACATTGTCAGCACTTTTTTGTGTTTTAAGGTAGTTGACCAGTTTTAAGACACTCACACCATGACAGTCTGGTGCCTACGTGCTGTGTGCAGTATTACACATAAATGTTAATTGTTTAAACCAATGTAACTTAGAGTAAATGAAACAAATTTTGCATCAAAGATGGTCACTGTCTGGCATGTGACACCCAGCAGTATTTTACATAGTTACTGTTACTTGGTAGACCATACTTTAAATCATTGCCACCATAAAAACCTTGCACCTTATGTGTGATGGTGTTTGAAATACTGGTATCTTGCGAAACACTAACTAACTAATTATCTGGAGTACATTTCGATCTTGAAGAGCAAATAGTCACCCAACTGGGCAAGATATGTGCCTCTGCTTTACGGAATGTAAGGACTGTTACCCTTTTCATAAGAACCCATCAGTGGATGCTGTCCTGAAATCATTGAGTTCACACTTGCTCACTCTGCTTTTTAAGATCCACTGTAGTGGTATCCACCCATCAATGCTTAGATCTTTCCTTTAGGTTTCCCTGGTCACAGGAATGTGAAAAAGCAGAAGCAAATTTGGTGAGTTAATATTCCCGTATGCTTTATGCTATTTGACTTACGGAAGTAATTTTTTGTTCTTCATAATGCCTAAAATGTAAGCTTAAAATGGAATGTGAAATCCTGGCAGCCATTTGGAAATGAACTATGGTGGGGGACAGCTTCCTGTAGCCCTACTGGCTGGTGTGGCAACAGGAACCTACCCTGTTTCCATGAGTTTGTTAACATATTGAGTTTCAGTTAGCAGCGATGTGTTATTGAAGCAAAATTTGTTTCAGATTGTGCTGAGCTTGTTTGTGGCTGTCATTCTTGATAACTTGGAACTTGACGAGGATATCAAGAAACTGAAACAACTTAAGTTTCGTGAACAAAGTGCAGAAATCAAAGAAACGTTACCTTTTCGTTTGCGCATCTTTGAAAGGTTTCCCGATAGCCCTCAGATGACCTGTCTGCACAAAGTACCATCTGATTTTAACTTGCCAAAGGTATGTATTCCTGGTTTACGGAATTTATTGTATGTTGTTTTTAGAGTTTTATTGCTGTAACTAGGTGCATGAATTTTGTTTTGTTAATTTTTTTTGTATATGGACTGAGGGTTGTTGGTTTCCCCCCCCCCCCCCCCCCCCCCTCCCTCTTCTTTTTTTTTTTTTTTTTTTTTTTTTTTTTTTTTTTTTTTTTTATTTTTTTTTTTT
>Ga0131853_10027056_pt1 | contig 10306 bp, 10 predicted proteins | sample TergutLab28metaG_FD_92764 | JGI IMG/M metagenome (GOLD analysis project Ga0131853, IMG submission 92764) | Labiotermes labralis P1 segment gut microbial communities from Petit-Saut dam, French Guiana - Lab288 P1 (version 2) (version 2) | ecosystem: Host-associated > Arthropoda: Insects >... | reverse complement strand
GCTTCTGGGCTTCTTCTTTAGTGATGACAACACGACAAGTGAAGTTACTCCCTAACCTTTCAACCAAACCTTTGTCAACACATTTTTTAATAACAGTGTAAGACGTTGTTTTGCTCCAGTCAGTTGAATCTTTTAGCTTAATTGCTAAGTCTTTAGCAGTCAAATCTCCTTCTTCCCATAGTAATTCTAAAACTTTCAATTCTGATTCAAATATCATATTTTTCATTTTTATTCTCTCCCTGTGCTATAATTTTTCTATTCCATTAATTTTTAATTTCAATCTTCTGAGGTTGAATCTAATCTCTCAAATCAATAATCGGTGTTCCACGCTCGTTTCTATGCTCATCTAAATTAAGCTCTTGGCCATTAATAATTAGATCTTCTTCACCCAAAACAATTTGAAAATTTATCAATGCTGCAACTGGTTCAGCTAAAAATAATATCGTCATGACTGTCAAAAAGACTGCAATGGTGGCACTAATGTTAGACTTCTTTTTTGTATCAAGAATCGCTTGTACACGTTCTTCAAGTGCATGTTTGGCAAAGCCACTGTGTAACATTGCCAGCTGATTTTGGCTGTCCGCTGCATTGAGCAAGGTCATGGCATATTGAGCTGATGATTTTTTGTCTAAAGCTTTTAACACAATCTCATCACAAGAAAGTTCAATGTCTCTGTTAGCTAAAATATACATTAACCACACAAATGGATTAAACCAGTGTAGACAGAGTGTTACTGCTAGTACAATTTTAGATACATAGTCAAAACGTCTAATATGAACATATTCGTGTGCTAAAATATGTTTTAATTCTTCCTCTTCATATAACTCAACAATGTTAGGTAGAATGATGGTTGGTTTGAAAAAACCGAATGTTAGAGGTGAATTAATTCTATCTGACTGTTTAATGGCAATGGGTCTAAATGTGCTATTGTATTTTTGCCACTCCAAAATATATTCACGCGTAACGGGTAGTGCATCTCGAGTGCTTTTTCTAAATCTGATATGCGTGATGGTAAAATACAGACCAGATATCACAATGCCTATTCCCCATAAAAGTAGCAAGATCCCTCCCCAGTTCATACCTGATACATCCGATGCTATTAGTGTGTTTCCTTGTGTGGAACCAAATGGATTGGTTAGATTCCAGATGCTAAGAGGTGATTCCCATCCGATAGGAACTAAGAGTCGAATGGTGATAATCGCCCAAATCAGCATAAAAGCCACTTTTGATATTTGTTTTCCAGCAACGTATCTAACCAGTAGGACTACTACAATCATTAGAATGGCAGATACGACAGCAGTAATGGTTATTCCAATCATAAATAAAATCACCTACTTATTTGACATAAATTTAATTTCCGCGATTTATTTTAATCCGCTTTATTTTTATTTAATAACCGCTGACCAGCTATTAAGAAAATCGCGCCTAGTAGTGCCAAAGAATTCGAAAATAATCCAGTTGGGAAATTAATGCCATCATTTTCATTTTGTTGACTACTACGGTTATTATTAGTATTAGAGCTTGAAGTGTCATCTTCATCTTCTTCGTTACGAGGAAGATCTGCTTCAGGTTCGCTTGGAATATCCTGAGTATCATCATCGTCATTGTCACTTTGTACCAATAATAAAGTCACATCTTCTGGTTGTGGGTTCAGAGGATCGCTTAAAACCTCTGCTAATTCAACACCTGGTGGTAAAAGTGCTAAGATAAGATAGCCTTCTACATCATCAAAAAATTTGTAAGTCCATTCTCTAGTAGGCAAGGTTAGCTCTACTTCTTCTGGCACTGTTTCTTCTGGGAAAATAATAAATATTTCATCAGAAGCACCGATTCTTAAAAATCTGAGACCTGCTGGTGGATCGAAAATGATAATCTCCTCATCTTCACCTATTGATGGTCCGGTAATGACAAGATTCCCTTCTTCATCTAATTCCATCGAGATGCCTGAATCCTCAGGTGCTGTCCCAGCGATAATAGGTTCGTCTCGCTCTTGTATCTCAGTTGGAAGTGTTGCGATAGGTTGTTGCACTAAATCCGGTAGTGGACCACTACCAGTTAGTGGTCGCGTTGGTTCTGGATATTGTGGTTGTGTTGGTTCTACATCTTCCGGTTGCGTTGGCTCTGTATTTTCTGGCTGGGTTGGCTCTATGTCTTCCGGTTGTGTTGGTTCTGTGTCTTCTGGCTGGGTTGGTTCTGTATTTTCTGGTTGCGTTGGTTCTACATCTTCTGGCTGGGTTGGTTCTGTATTTTCCGGTTGCGTTGGTTCTACATCTTCTGGCTGGGTTGGTTCTGTATTTTCTGGTTGCGTTGGAATTGATGCGCCAGCTGCTTCCCATAGTGCATAAAGTGTTGTGTCACTTATAATTGAAGTATTAAAATCAAATAGATACGAGTTGTTGTTTAGAATTGTTGACCATCCGATTAAGTTGTACCCGTCACGACTAACTTCTATCCCTAATTCAGCATGGGGATCACCTGTACGTGCGCCATGTGTAACTGTCGTCATAACGCCATATGGGATTGTCAGTATGACACCATATTCTACTTCTATTTTTCCTTGTCCTTGGTTAAAATCAAAAGTCACAGTATAACTTGTGTCAGTTAATTCATCATTCTCTTCTGGTGTAGTAGGTTCCTCTGTGATATCAGACGAGTCGTCCTCAATATATGAAGGTGGCGAAAACACCCCTATCGGAAAAAGGTCTACAGCACGTCCTAATACAGGTTGTACTTGAAGTAAAGATGACAACACTACAACAAGTGCAAGGATTATTTTGATTGCTTTTTTTAGTTTCATAATATGACTAACTCCTTTGGAATATTTCTCGAAAATTTTTATCATTAAGTATAGTATGACACAATTTTACACCTTTAGACGTTCGTTGTCAATAGTCCAGCTCCCCCTTTTACATTTTTTCATCCTTTTTGCCTTTTAATTTTCGAAATTCCAATCATATCTCAAGTTTTAAGCACATAAAAAGACCATCTTACGTCAGTAGCAAGATAGTCTCAAAGTTAAATCCTTAGACTTTAAGCAGTTTTTCTTTGTCTGAGAAGTCGTAAACCATTTAAAATAACTAAAATCGTATTTCCTTCGTGGGCGATCGCAACAACAAACATTGGCAAGACAAAGAATGGAATGAGATTGACAAAAATCAAGGTAGCAATAACAGCAACAGCAAAAATAATATTTTGCTTTACAATACGATTCATACGTCTAGATAAGTTAACAGCATAAGGAAGTCGTGTTAAATTATTTTTCATTAATACCACATCGGCAGTCTCAAGGGCAACATCTGTTCCTTCACCCATAGCAACCCCAATATTAGCAGTTGCAAGTGCTGGGGCATCATTAATCCCATCTCCAATCATGGCAACAACACCATATTTTTCTTGTAATTCTTTAACTGCATCTACTTTGCCATCAGGTAAACAAGAAGCAATGTAATCTGTTAGACCTACTTCACTAGCAATAATTTTTGCTGTTTCTTCATTGTCACCTGTAATCATAATGGTGGCAATGCCTAAATCATGAAGCTTGCCAATGGCCTCTTTTGCTTCCGCTCGAACAGTATCTTTCAAAGCAATCACCGCAAGCATTCCTTCATTATCGCTGACATATACCAATGTTTTACCTTCTTTTTGGAACGTCAAGCCAATACCACCTGCAAAGGAAGTTGCCATATTGGCATCAATTAGTTCAGCCTTCCCAATTTTATATTCCTTCCCATCCATGATTCCTATAACACCAAATCCCACTACGTTTTCAATCGTTTTAGGACTAACGAGCTCAAGTTCATGAGTCACACGTGCGTATTTAATAATAGCATCTGCAAGTGGATGCGTCGAATGACTTTCAATACCAGCTACAATGGCCAATACTTCTTTTTCGTCTGCACCTTCTCGAACAATATAGTCAGTAACAGTCGGTTTTCCAGCAGTAATGGTTCCTGTCTTATCAAAGGCAACTGCTTTTAATGAACCAACTTTCTCTAACTGCACGCCACCTTTAAATAAAATTCCGCTTCTTGCACCGTTGGAAATTGCTGCTAGAATCGCAGGGGTCACTGATGCAACAAGGGCACAAGGAGATGCCACAACTAGCATCACAATGCCACGATGAATCGCACGACTCCACTCCCATCCAAAGACTAATGCAAGAACGAGAACTAACACCACAGTACCTATCAGAACACCTTTTACATAAATACCTTCGTACTTTTCAAGGAATAACTGAGAGGGTGATTTTTCACTTTGGGCATTTTGAACCATTTGAATGATTTTCTGAAACAATGTCTCACTACTTGGTTTCGTAATCTTAACTTCAATAGAGCTACGCAAGTTCACTGTCCCTGCAAACACGTCATCACCAAGCGTCTTCTCCACTGGAATCGACTCTCCTGTAATGGCAGCTTCATCTAAATTGGTAACACCTTCACTAATGGTACCATCTGCAGGAACACGATCCCCTGGCTTAATTAAAATAACATCACCAATTTTCAAATCTGCAACAGGAACAACCACACCTTCTCGGTCATCCGTTATAAGTAATGCTTCTTCTGGCTGCAGATCCATTAATGCTGAAATTTCTTTGTGAGATTTATTGAAGGTATAAGTTTCTAAAGCACCACTCACTGCAAAAATAGCAATTAGCATGGCCCCTTCTTCCCAATAGCCGATGATTGCCGCTCCGACTGCTGCAATCACCATCAAGAAATCCGTACTAAACGCTTTTTCTTTAAATAAAGCCTCTAAGCCTTCCTTTGTCTTAAAAAAGCCTCCAGTTAAATAAGTACCAATAAAGAGAAAAATCGCAATGTTCTCTAACCCAAAGGCCTTATCTATGATGAAGCCAACGACCCAACATATACAACAAATAATCGCTAAAACTAATTCCGCCTGATTTTTTAACTTTTCAAACATACTCACACCTCAATTTCAATATACCACATACCCCTATAGGGTATTTCATGTTATTATAATAGCAATTTTTCTGGCAATTGTCAAGGCGAATCTCCATTTTAAATCATTTTGTTAATTAAATTCATCGATATGAGGCGAAACAAATGAAACTGGTATAAGAGAAGTACCTACAGAAACAAAGATAGAGATATCAGAGATTTCAAATGAACAAGCTATTGAAATTGCAATGGCTATTGCACCCGGTAGGCTTATTAAGGTTAGGTCACAATTGGAAAAATGATCGCTTTGCGTGGTAGGTAGAAATTCGATATAATGGCATGGTATATGAATTTATATTGATATACCATGCGGTGTATTTTTACAACATGAAGTAGAAAGGAATGACTAAAATAAAGTATATTTCGAGGAAAATCGCGCATAATTATTACGAGGAAGTCTTTTCCTTAAATTCACAATTAGGTGGTGCACTTAATGAAAAAAAATCTTTTAATTACCTTATTAGTTCTTCTTACAATTGGATTAACAGCGTGTAGAAATAATAATTATCCTGATGTTGTGGCTAGAATTAATGAAGCTGGGATTAACGAGCTGGGAGAACTAGGAGAATTGTATGATGAACGATATGACGAACCGTACGAAGTGAATATAATATCTGACGAAACCCACCAACGCTCTGAAAATCCCGAAATAACACTCGCACAAGCCATTCAAATTGCTTATGATGATTTAGAAAATCGAGGAATAACAGCTGCATTTAAAGAAGATTCTGGTATGGAGTGGGAAAGAGGTCAATGGGTTTGGGAATTATTATTCACCACACAAGGCGAACGTATGCCCTTTGTTGAATATTATATTAGCGTAGAAGATGGCACTGTTGTTAAATTTGAGTTTGATGATTAATTTTCATTATACTTATTAGTTTATGGTGCAAAAAATCCTCACTATCAAGTTCAAATATCTTGATAGTGAGGATTTTACTTTTTAAAATTATTAAAAAACTCGCTATCAAAAAGCGAGCCTTATAGATTGGTAAAAGCAAATCTTGAATTATCTTCCTGGAACTATTGGAAATGATGGAATTGGTTCTGATGGGTCTACCCCTGACCAGAAACCAAAGATTCTTAGAGCAAATGCGATTAAAGCTTCCATAAAAATACCTCCTTATAGTATTATCTCTTATAAACGACCCCCTTAATCAGAATTTTATCATATATATCCTCGAATTGTCAACTTTTATTGTGGTGATTTTTGTTTCACATTCGTCAATCGTTGTTACTATCAGATTAAAATAAGTTACAGCATTTTGCTATATTGAGATACTGCACGACGTAGGCTTTCAAGCTCTTTTTCAGGATCCATCCCTTCTTCAGTTGCATTATAAAATGTGTGATCCGTATGAGCTTCTAGCAAAATTTGACTAATTCGTTGCGTCGCCGATTTAATGGCATTCAGCTGAATGATGACTTCATCAAAAGGTTTCTCATCTTCAATCATTCGGCGCACACCGCCTAATTGTCCTTCAATTCGATTTAACCTTTTTACTAGTGCATCAATCCTATGCTCTGGTCTATGTGGCATACTAACAACTCCTTCATTGCCTTTGTAGATTGAACGTTAGTCTAAGTATACCATTTTCAGATCCATAAATGCAAGACCTACCTTACTTTAATCTTCATCTTAGATATCAAATTCTATAAAAAGTGCCATCAAGCCATAGATAATCAATCCAAGCCCTGAAATAACATGGCTTAAAGCCACAGGCATCTGCTTAACGTGCTTGGTTCGTGCCAAATAAAACGAAATGGCTGAATAAGCAAAGTGAGCTAAAGCAACAGATAATGGAATCAAAAAGGTTGAATTTGGAAGAAAAATAAAGGTAATCCCCATGGTAATTAGCATGGCTTCTAGGCTCATCACTAATCCAATGAGTGTAATTGTTTTTTTAGAGGTTTTTTCCTCATTTTCTTGCTTTGTCTTCAAACGTTCAAAGAAAAAGTAATGGACAATATACCACAGACCTAATGCAATAAATGCAAAACCTACCACATAGTCTGGGTCAATTGGAATTAGTTCGTAAACTTGCTCCGCAATGAAAAAACCAACGACACACAATACGAAAAGAAATACATTAATTATAACCAAATGCAAAAACTTACAGCGTTCTTGTAAACCAAGAGATAATCCGATAAAAAATGCATCTACTGACACAATCAAGCCGGATAAAACAGACATAAACATCATCATTCCTACTTTCTTATTTTTAAAATTCGGTTGTCAATTTATGACCTACCGATTAATATTGAGTTTTAAATAACAATTGCGCAATTGTTCGATTACTTTGATTACCCAAATACTTTGACGCCTCAAAGTACTTTGGTTTTCAAAGTAAATCTACATATTAGTATACGTGTAAAACTTTTGATTGTCAACACTTTTTGTAACCAAAATATTTGACGAATCAAACTATTTGATAGAACAAAATAAAAAAATCCTCCACTAAATACGAGTGAAGGAATACGATTGTTACGAGTTAAAACAGGATAAAAATCAAAATAGTTAAACCAAATACATAAAACAAAGCAAAGTACTTTAGCTTTGCACCTTTGACTAATTTCATCATAAAATTAATCGACAAATAGCCTGAAATGACTGCTGCAAGAAAACCTGCAAATAAATTTAGAAAATTCAAGTCATTAATCAAAATATGCCCTGTGAAGATGCGAATAATCCTAAAAACTAGCGCACCAAAAGCAGCAGGAATTGACATTAAAAAGGAAAATTTCATCGCATCTTCTCGTGTCACGCCACGCATTAAAGATGCCGAAATAGTACTTCCCGATCTTGAAAGTCCAGGGAAAATTGCAATGGCTTGTGTCAATCCAATTACGATTGAATCTAAATAAGTCATTTCTTTCATCGTTTTATGATTGTTTTTGATCTTGTCTGTCAAAATCAAAATAATTCCCGTTGCTAGGAAACCAAATGCTAAAAATTGTGTGGATTGAAACAACCCTTCAACAAAATCTTCAAATAATAAAGTTGCAACTACAATTGGAATTGTAGCAATAATTAATAAATAAACTGTCTTCTGGAAAGGCTGCTTAACTAAATTCAGTAAATCTTTCCTAAATGTAAAAAGTAATGGCAAGAGGGTTCCCAAATTCAATACCACGATAAATGTTAAATTATCGTTAGATTCAATCCCTAGCAAATGATGAAATACCATCAGATGTCCTGAGCTTGATACGGGTAAAAATTCTGCTAATCCTTGTATGATTCCTAAAATAATTGCTTCTAATAAATTCACGGTCTATGTCCTTCTTTCTAAAAAGCTTCATTTTACTACAAAATTTCCAAAATAGCAATAATAATTAAAATAGCCCCCGCAATCCAAGATAAATCCCAATTGATTTTTTTTGCTAGTTTATTGCCAAAATAGGCACCTAACATGACTGCAATAATGTCACTTATAAGAGATAATCCTAAGATTAAGAATGGACTAATCATGGTGATCCCAATCCCGATGCCAACGCTTAATCCATCTAGGCCTACTGCAATGGCTAATGGCATGGCTTCCTTGGGTGATAGTTCTTTTGAATGATCCACATCTGCTTCTTCTGGATCAGCATACACCGTAAAAATAAATGCTAAGTTGAATAAGGAAAATTTAAAATCCTTATCGATACCATTATTTTTTCTAATAATTCGCTTAAGTCCACTGTCAAATATTTTTGAGATACCTAAAACAAATAGAATAATAAACGCAATCCAGCCGGCAATATCTTCTGATAAAAAATTATTAAGAATAGCACCTAAAAATAAACCAACTGCTAATAATGAGGTACAAACCGCATTAATGACTAGCACTGATTTAAACGGTATTTTTATTTTACTAACCCCGTAACCAAAGCTACATGCAAAAGCATCAATAGCAAGTGCCGAGACTAAAATCCATGCTTGAAAAAGCACCATTGCCATATTCATAAAAACCACTCCAATTCAATTTATTCTATGGACGTGCAAAGCCCCCATCCTAAAACTCATTGTAGTATATTCCATTTCTGAAAAAGAGTGTTGTATTTAAATTTTAAATATCACAAATGAAAATCAGAAAACCAAACCTATCCACTCGATTTCCTGATTTCAAATTAGCCTAACTCTAATTAGGCAATTCCAAATGTGTTCTCAAACGCTGTGACATTTCAAGTCTTTGATGTTCCGGGATTGGAATTAAATACATCCCGTTAATAATACTTCCTGGTGCCATCAAAACCAGATTATTAATGTTTCTTAAAGCGCGGTTATAATTGATTGACATGGTTAACATCTCATTCAAAGATACATTGGTACTCATATGGGTTCCAACTGAATCTAGAATCTGTTGATAACGGGTAATCACTGTAACACCTGCTAATTCATTAACCATGGCTGCTAAGACATCTCTTTGGCGTTCTTGGCGACCAAAGTCTCCCCGTGGATCATCCATTCTCATTCGCACATAATAATAAGCTGCATTTCCTGTTAAATGAATGTTTCCTAGTGGAAAATGATGACCTCCCAATGAAAAATCAACGGTATTATTATAAACCGTAACACCACCAAAAGCATCAACTAATGAGTGAAATTCTCCCATATAAAGTGATACATGATAATCAATTGGGATATTTAAGAAATTTTGTACCGTATGAACCGATAAATCAATCCCACCGTAAGCAAAAGCATGATTAATTCTCGTTGTCCAACGACCTGGTATATCAACCATGGTATCACGTGGAATACTTAGCAAATAGGTTGTTCCTAAATTCGGGTTAATCGTTGCAACCATAATGGAATCTGAACGTCCCTCATCAAGCCCTAGGATTAAAACTGAGAAAGGATCTTCTCCTAACACAAGCGGTGGTAAATCCTCCTCTCGCCTGATATCAGGAACATTCGGACTGATAGGCACATGCATGTCTTTAAAAGCAGTGTCTGCTCTTCGGTACACATCAATCAAGAAGATGGTAAGTGGTATCAAAATAATCAATAAAATAATTAGGATGATTTTCCCCGCTTTTCTTTTTGGTCTATTTTCCGTTACATTACTCATTTTATCTCTCTCCATTTTTAAATCTCATTAAAAAACGACTTCAAAGAGCCGTTATTTTTTTCCACATTCACGTTCACGGCAGCAGTAAATAGCAACAGTGTTCATGCAGATATTAAAAAATTAACCCTTCGTCTGAGTTTAAGCACTAGAAGACGTAATTTTCCACTTTACGAATTTTTTTGTAAATTTGGAAAATAGCTACCTTATTCAACGCCTTATTTCGACCTTGACTGTTCTACCCATTGGCATCTCTCGATATTTCCGGGCAGTAGCTTGTGTTCTTCTAGGAGCCGC
>Ga0131853_10027053_pt1 | contig 10306 bp, 6 predicted proteins | sample TergutLab28metaG_FD_92764 | JGI IMG/M metagenome (GOLD analysis project Ga0131853, IMG submission 92764) | Labiotermes labralis P1 segment gut microbial communities from Petit-Saut dam, French Guiana - Lab288 P1 (version 2) (version 2) | ecosystem: Host-associated > Arthropoda: Insects >... | reverse complement strand
TCCCGACGACCACCACGACCGCACCGCCGACGACGACCACGACGCAACCGCCGACGACCACCACGACCACCACCACCACACCGCCGACGACCACGACGACCAAGCCGCAGACGACCACGAAGCCGACCACGAACCCGCCGACCACAACCACGACGACGACGCCCGCACCGAGTAACGGCCCCAAGGTCAACGCGAGCAAGACCAGCGGGCTGAAGGCCGCCGGCGACCGGATCACCGTGCGCGGCAGCGGTTTCTCCACCTCAGGTCCGGGCATCTACATCGGCGTCGCGCAGATGAATCGCTACTCGCACACCGACGCCTCGGTCTTCCACAACGCGATGTTCATCAAGCCGAGCGACATGCCCGGCGGCTCCTTCTCGACCACGCTCGAGGTCATCGGCGCCTTCCCCGCCGGCGACTGCGTCGCGAACACGTGCGCGATCTACACCCTCGCGGCCCACGGCTCGTCCGACCGCAGCCAGGACACGGTCACGCCGATCAGCTTCGTCGGCACGGCGCCCCCGGTCACACAACAGCCCGGCAGCGGAACCGGCACCGGCGGCGGGGCTGCCACGGGCGGCGGCGCGGCCGGGGCGGCGCCCGGCACCACGTACACCGCGAACGGCAGCCTGTCGGTGTCGCTTTCGAAGTCCAGCGAGCTCAACCCGTCCGGCGAGTCGGTCACGATTTCGGGTTCCGGATTCTCCGGCGCAGCACCCGGCCTCTACGTCGGACTCGTCCAGGACAACGTCTTCTCCGCCGCGGACGCATCGGTGTGGATGACGTCGGCGTTCATCAAGCCCGAGCAGATCGCCGGCGGCAACTGGTCGCTCCCGATGGACCTGGTCGCCACGTCGGGCGCCTTCGACTGCATCAAGAACGCCTGCTCGATCTACACCGTCATGGCACACGGCTCCTCGGATCGCAGCCAGGACACCAAGACCCCGGTGAGCTTCGTCGGCGGTGTCGCACCGGGCACGGTCACGGCGCCGCCCGCGCTGAACGCGGCGGGCGCGCCCGGCGCCGCGAAGACGGTGGCCGTGACCGTGTCGAAGGCGAAGGGACTGAAGGTCGACGGCGAGGAGATCACGATCTCGGGCACCGGATTCTCCGGTGAGCAGCCCGGCATCTACGTCGGGCTCATCCAGGAGAGCAAGTTCTCCACCACCGACGCCGGCGCCTGGATGACCACCGCGTACATCACGCCGAGCAAGATCAAGGACGGCGCGTGGTCGACGACCATGAACGTCCAAGCGGTCAAGGGCGATTCGGACTGCACCAAGAACGCCTGCTCGATCTACACGGTCGCCGCACACGGCTCGAGTGACCGCAGTCAGGACACCCAGACGCCCGTCAGCTTCGGCGACGATCCCAACGCGCCCAACGCCGACAAGGCCGAGGACGTGGCGTTGACGGCGGCCGACGGCCCGAACGGCGGCGGCTCGGCGTCGGGCGACACGAATTCGACTGCGTCCACGTTCCGGAACCTCGCCGATGCGATCACCGACGGCACCGCGTGGATCATCCCGCTGCTCATCGGCGGCGTGCTCGGAGCCGGGCTCGCGGTCGGCGCCACCTTCGCACTGCGGCGCCGCAGCTAGCTGCGATCCCACCGTAGGTGAGGGGCATCCGAGGCGGATGCCCCTCGCCTAGGCATGCCGCAAATAGCTGCGGTGCAACATGATTCACCCACCACACTGCATGGAATCACCCCCTTTACTTCCCACCGAAGTAAGGCTAGCGTTACCTAATCATTCGCCTCGTGACGGCGACCCACACCAGAAAGTAGGAAGATGCGCGCGTTCACCAAGTCCGCGGTCGTGACGGTTGCCGCCACGATCGCCTGCACGCTCCCGATGGGCGTCGCGGCCGCCCAGGCCAGCCCGTTCGGCTCGCTGGACAGCCTCGGTTCGAGCGACCCCGGCACCGAGAACCCGGGAACGGAGAACCCCGTACCCCAGGTCACGGTGTCGAAGTCGACCGACATCGCCGCCGCCGGTGAGAACATCACCATCTCGGGCACCGGTTTCGACGGCGCCGCGGCCGGCACCGGCCTCTATGTCGGCGTCATCCAGGACGACAAGTGGTCCGCCACCGACGCAAGCGCCTGGGGCGCACAGACGTTCGTCCGACCGGCCCAGATCGTCGGCGGCACCTGGAGCACCTCCCTCGACATCAAGGCCATCGAGGGCGGCGCGGACTGCCTCGCCAACGCCTGCTCGATCTACACCGTCATGGCCCACGGCTCCGCCGACCGCAGCCAGGACACCAAGACGCCCATCACCTTCGCACCCAAGGTCGTCGTACCGGCGGTGACCGTGTCGAAGACCACCGGTCTGGCGGACGGCGAGACCCTCACGATCACCGGCACCGGGTTCGGACAGGGTGGCCAGGGCATCTACGTCGGCCTCGCCCAGACCGACAAGTACTCCCCGAGCAGCAGCAGCGCGTTCAACGCCACCGCGTGGATCAAGGCCGCCCAGATCGTCGACGGCGGCTTCACCACCACGCTGAAGGCCACCGCGATCAAGGGCGACGCGAACTGCTTCGAGAACGCGTGCTCGATCTACACCCTCGCCGACCACTACTCGCTGAGCGACCGCAGCCAGGACACCCAGACGCCGGTCACCTTCACCCCGCCGGTCGTCGTGCCCGTCGGGCCCGCGGTGACCGCTTCGAAGACCCAGAGCATCGCCGCCGCCGGTGAGGACATCACCATCTCGGGCACCGGCTTCGAGGGTGCGGCGGCCGGCACCGGCCTCTACGTCGGCATCATCCAGGACGACAAGTGGTCGCCGACCAACGCGAGCGCATGGGGTGCGCAGACCTTCGTCCGCCCGACCCAGATCGTCGGCGGCGCCTGGAGCACCACGCTGAACATCAAGGCGATCCAGGGCGGCGCGGACTGTGTGGCCAACGCCTGCTCGATCTACACCGTCATGGCCCACGGCTCCGCCGACCGCAGCCAGGACACCCGGACCCCGATCACCTTCGCTCCGGTCACTGCCGCCAACGCTGTGGTCGATGCTCCGGAGATCCAGAACGTCGCCAGCGTCGAATCCGACGCCGGTAAGGGCCTGCCGATCGCTCCGCTCGCGGTCGGTGGCGTCATCGCCGTCGGCCTGACCGCGCTGGCACTGCGTCGTCGCGCCTGATCGGACACCCGCTCACGGTCCGGCCTTCGCCCCTCGGGGCGGAGGCCGGACCCGTTTCCGGGGGCGTTCCCGGTACGGTTACCTACCGTGCTGGTGCTGCTTCCTCCTTCCGAAACGAAGTCCGACGGCGGCAAGGGGGCGCCGCTGGAGTTGGGCGAGCTGTCGATGCCGCAGCTGACTGATACCCGCGAGACGCTCGTGCAGGCGCTGGTCGACCTGGCCGAGGACACCGAGGCGTCGAACCTGGCGCTCGGACTCGGCCCCAAGCAGGCCGACGAGATCGAACGCAACGCCAAGCTGTGGGTTTCCCCGACGCGTCCCGCGCTCGAGCGCTACACCGGGGTCTTGTTCGATGCCCTCGACGCCAAGTCGTTCACGAAAGTTCAGCGGGAGAAGGCGTTTCGCCGACTCGCGATGGGCTCGGCCCTGTTCGGCGCGGTGCGCGCGGGTGACCCGATCCCGGCGTACCGGCTCTCCGGCGGCTCCAAGCTGCCCGGTTTCGGCACGCTGCAGTCGCTGTGGAAGCCGGAACTGTCCGACGCCCTGCTCGCCGAGGCCGGCGGCGGCCTGGTGGCGGATCTGCGCTCGGGCACGTACCAGCAGCTCGGCCCGGTGCCGGGAGCGATGATCGCGACCGTCCTCACCGAGCAGCCCGACGGCTCACGAAAAGTGGTCAGCCACTTCAACAAGCACCACAAGGGTCTGCTCGCGCGGGCATTGACCGTGACCCGTGCCGAGCCGACCGACATCAAGGGAGTCGCCCGCGTCGCGGCCAAAGCCGGCCTGCGGGTGGAGATCGCGTCGGAGTCGGAGTTGATCATCCTGACCTGACGCGGGTCACACAAATCGCAGATCGAACAACCTGGGGGGGGAACGTGTTCGCGAAATTTCTGATGCTCATCGGGGCCTTGGCGTTAGTCTTCGGCGCCTCGACGCTTCGCACCTTCGATCTCTTGCACTCGCGCGGCAGTCGCCGAATTCCCGTGTTCCCTGCCGAGAGGCGGGCGGTACGACGTGGTGTCGTACTGTGCCTGGCCGGGATCGCGACGGCCGGTGTCGGCCTGGTAGCGGCTGGGCAGGTACCACCATGGAACGAATCCCCGCAGGTTGCGCCTGCCCGGGCGACCACCGACAAGTCGCTGCCCGTCCTCGGTTACACCGTCTCCTCTGCAGGCACCCTCGTCGTTCACTACCGCACTGCCGGTTCGAGCGACGACGCGCATGGGTGCCAGGTCTCCATCGACGCGTGGGGAAACCCGGGTGTACTCGTCACCACGGCACTCCGGGACACGCCTGGAGGACCAGGCTGCGACCGGGACCGCTACATCGACGATGTCTCCGGGCCGAACACGCCGACATTCGCCGAGTACGACACCGGAGTCGCGCTCCACTCCGACACGGTCATCACAACAGCACCGATCGTCGACGCCGCCGGCGCCGCCATTACCCCGCTCGGCCTGACGAACCGGGTTCCGCCGCTGTAGCACCACACCGTCGGCGGCGACCGCGGTAGCCACGAGTGCACCGATCGGAACTCATGTGCTCGCGGCCGGCAGGACCTTGTCGATGTCGACGAGCACGTGCCGCGGACCACGCAGGACCGGGCTGGGCCGATACGGCGGGGGGTCGACGACCAGGCGCGGACGCTCCAGCCGGCGTGCGAGTTCGGTGAGCACGATCTGTGTTTCGAGCCGGGCGAGCGGGGCACCGAAGCAGTAGTGGATGCCACCACCGAAGCCGAGGTGCTCGATCGCTGGGCGGTCCGGGTCGAACCGGTCGGGGTCGTCGATGTGCGCGGGATCGCGGTTGCCGGACGCGAGCAGCAGCATCACGGGCACGCCCGCAGGTATCGGCACACCCGCGACCTCGACGTCCTCGAGCGGGGTGCGCCACGACACGATCTGGATCGGCGGCTCGTAGCGCAGCAACTCCTCGACCATGCGGATCGCGAAGTCCGGCTCGGACCGGAGCCTGTCGAGCGCGGTCGGGTGCCGGAGCAGGGTCAGCATCCCGTTCGCGATCAGGTTGACCGTCGTCTCGTGGCCGGCGACCAGCAACAGTGCGGCGGTCGCGAGCAATTCGCCGTCGTCCGCCCAGTGGTCGGGGCCGTCGTCGGTGGCGAACCCGGACAGCAGATCGGTTCCGGGCGTGTCGCGGCGCACCGCGACCAGCGCGCCCAGGTACTCGCGCAGCGCTTCGACGGCCTCGCGGCGGGCCCGCTGCTGTTCGGCCGTCGTGATGAGCATGCTGCTCACCACGGCATCGACCCAGCCGCGGAAGCGAGGCTCGTCCTCGGGTGGCACGCCGAGCAGTTCGCAGATGACGGCGACCGGGAAGGGATACGCGATGTCGTCCACGGTATCGATGCGGTCGCGCCCGACGACGCCGTCGAGGAGCGATGTGACGATGCCGCGGAGCCGCCCCTCCAGTCCGGAGACCAAACCCGGTGTGTGCGGTGGACCGAAGTGCCGCATCGCGAGCCGCCGCAGCCGATCGTGATCGGGAGGATCGCGCCGAAGGAACGTCGGCGGCAGGCCGGGCACCTCGTCGTGCTCCTCGTCCTGCCCCTCCTCGAAGCGCTCCGCACGATTGCGCATGTCCGAGCTCATCCGGGGGTCGTGCAGCAGGGAGACGATCTCGCGATACCTGGTGACGACGAACGAGCCGTCGGCCTCAGGGACCACCGGTTCCGCGCGCAGCCGGGCGAACAGCGGGTACGGGTCGGCGCGGTTGCGGAAGTCGAGGACCTGCTGGAAGAGGCTCGCGTCGGCCATCGTCGGATCTCCTGGTCGTCAGCGGCGAACCAGTCGCGCTCGCCGCGCACTCGGGTCGTGTCCGGTGACGACCACGGTCGCGTCCCGGACGGGGAACTGCGGAGGCGGGAAGCCCGGCGCCACCGGGTCGGCCGGATCACCCGTCGTGGTCGCGCGGCGTGACGGCGGGAAGGGGGCCGCCGTCTCGATGGCCTCACGGTAGAAGTCGAGCCATTTGGCGGCGTCGAACGCGACCGCCGCCACCAGACGGCCCTTGTACCCGTAGGCGGCGACGAATCGCCGCTCGGCCACCGACCCGTCGACCACCATCACCTGGTCCGCGATCGGCGGCACCCCGACGGACCGGATGTCGTGGTCGAACTGGATCGACCAGAAGGCAGGGACGTGCAGACTCGGCCAGCGATCGGTCTCGCCGCTGATCATGTTGTGGGCCACGATCTCGGCCTCGGCGACGGCGCTGCTCCAGTGTTCGAGCGCGAGGAATTGGTATCCGAAAAGCGGGTGCGGTGTCCGGGCGACATCCCCGGCGACGAAGACGTGGTCGGTGACGATGCCGTTCTCGTCGAACGCCCGACACCCTGCGTCGCACGCGACGCCCCACCGCGCGCTCGCGAGTGCGGTCCCCTCGAGCCACTCCACGTTGCGGATGCTGCCCATGGCGACCACCGCGACGTCGGCGTCCACGACGTCGCCGTTCGACAGCCGAGCCGAACGCAGTCGCCCGCTGTCGTCTCCCTCGAGCGCGTCGACGGTGAGACCGCACCGCAGATCGACGCCGTGCTCGCGTTGGATCTCGCCCGCCACGTCACCGATCACGGCGCCCAACGCTCCGGAGAGGGGCGCCGGGCCGTTCGCGACGACGGTCACCGGAACGCCCAGTTCGCGGCACACCGACGCGACCTCGGAGCCGGTGAATCCGGCGCCGATCACCAGAACCCGATTCGGCCGCGCCTCGAGCCGGCGCCGCAGATCGGCGGCGTCGTCGCGGGTGTGCAGTACACGCACACCGTCGAGCGCCGCCTGCTCGGCAACCGGCCACGGCCGGGCCCGAACACCAGTACTGATCAGCACCTTGTCGAAGGGCACCCGCTCGCCGTCGGCGAGTTCCACCGTGCGCTCGGCCAGATCGAGTCCGGTCGCGGCCACGCCGAGCCGCCACTCCGCACCGAGGTCGCCGCGACGCGGCAACGTCGTGTGGTCGGCGGGCACCATCCCGCTGAGAACCTGTTTCGACAGCGGCGGCCGGTCGTACGGCTCGCAGGATTCGTCCCCGATCATGGTCAGCGACCCGGTGAATCCCCCGGCGCGCAGCGCCTCCGCCGCGCGGAGGCCGGCGAGGGAGCAACCGACGACGACGATCCGTCCGTGGTGGCGAAAGTTGTCGACGGTCGGCGAGGCCGGCGGCGCGTGCGGTTCCGACGGCACGTCGGGTGACCAGTCACCTGCGCCGCCGTCCACCTGCAGTGCCTGCACCGGGCAGGCCGCCGCGGCGCGGCGCACGTTGCGCCGTTGCCGGTCGTCGGGTTCCGGGTCGTACAGCAGTGCTTCGTCACCGCGGATCTCGAATACGTCCGGTGCGAGGAACGCGCACTGCGCGTAGCCCTGGCACCGCGTCAGATCAACGACCAATCGCATGTGCGCTCCTCGGGGTTTCGACGCCCGTGGGTCGGTCCGAGCCTACCGCTGCGCAGGTGGCCTCACCATCGCTCGCACAGTCCGGTCGGTAGGCGCACACTGGGAACGAGGAACGCCATGGAACGAACCTCGTGCTGTGTAGTGGGTGGCGGCCCAGCAGGAATGGTGCTCGGGCTGCTGCTGGCGCGGTGCGGTGTGCCGGTGACGGTGCTCGAGAAGCACGGCGACTTCCTGCGCGACTTCCGCGGCGACACCGTCCACCCGTCCACGCTGGCACTGCTGGACGACATCGGTCTCGGAGAGCGGTTCGCGCAGATACCCCAACGTCACGTGCATTCGATCCAGCTGCCGGTGGGACGGGACGGCGCTCCGTTGACCGTCGGTCACATCGACGCGCTGCCGGTGAAGCACAACTACATCGCGATGGTGCCGCAGTGGGACCTGCTCGATCTCCTGGCCGCCGAGGCCCGGACCGAACCGACGTTCACGCTGCGCATGGAGACCGAGGCCGTGTCGTTCCTCGACGACGGCGACCGCATCGGCGGCGTCCGCTACCGGACGACGGACGGGCGCGAGGGCACGCTGCACGCAACTCTCACGGTGGCGTGTGACGGTCGCGGCTCGCTCGCCCGCGCCCTCCCGGAGCTCGGGTTGCGCAGGTTCCCGTGTCCGATGGATGCGTGGTGGTTCCGGTTACCCCGCCGTCCCGAGGACCCGGAAGGACTCCTCGGGAACATCGGTGACCGGTTCATATCGGTGCTGATCGACCGCGGCGACTACTGGCAGTGCGGGGCGCTGATCCCGAAGGGGTCGGATACCGAACGCCGGGCCGCGGGCCTGGACCGGTTCGAGGTCCAGTTCCTCGCCACCGCACCGTGGCTCGGCGACCGTGCCCACGCGCTGCGGTCGTGGGACGAGGTGAAACTGCTCGACGTCCGCCTCGACCGGCTGCGGCACTGGCATCGGCCGGGCCTGCTGTGCATCGGTGACGCGGCGCACGCGATGTCGCCGATCTTCGGGATCGGGATCAACCTCGCCGTGGAGGACGCCGTCGCAGCGTCCCGGCATCTCGCGAATCGCCTTCCGTCCGAGGATGTCCCGGAGAAGGTTCTGCGGCGGATCCAGTTCCGACGCTGGCCGACCGCCGCCGCGACGCAGGGTCTGCAGCGACTCGCCCAGGACCGGTTCATCTCCCCCGCACTCGCAGGCGCCCCGCGCGGGGACGTCCCGGCGACGGTGCGCCGCGTCACCTCGATACCCGGTATCACGCGACTTCCGGCGTACTTCTTCGCCTACGGAGCGGTCCGCGAGCGCCCGCCCGCCGCCGCGCGACGCTAGTCGTGGCGGGCTCAGGCCTGCTGTGCCGCCTTCTCCGCGGCCTGGGCCTGGGCGACCTGCTCCGGCGTGAACCGGATGAACAGGGCCGCCAGCGCGGCGAGCACGGCGAAGATCGAGCAGCCCAGCAGCGCGAAGGTGTAGCCGCTGGAGAGGGCGTCGAGTTGGGTGGGGTTCATGTCGGTGGCGGGAACACCGGACACTCCGCCGAGCGACAGGGTCTTCGAGGTGGCCATCGCGCCGACGACCGCGAGGCCGACGGGCCCGAACAGCGTCTGCGCCACCTGGGCGATCGCGGCGAGCGGACCGATCTCCTGCGGCCCCACACCGGCGATGGCACACAGCGGCAGCGGGACCACCGCGAGCCCGACACCGAAGCCGACTCCCACGACGAGCATGAACAGGTTTCCGACATAGGTCGCGGACGCGTCGAGCGTGGATCCGTAGAGCAGGCCGACGAAGGTGATCAGTGTGCCGGCCGCGACGAGCCACCGCGGCTGGACCTTGACCGCGATCTTCGACGCGACGAACGCGGCGGCGCCGAGGCCGAACGCGAACGGCACGAACGCCAGGCCCGCGCGCAGCGGCGTGTAGCCGAGGATGTCCTGGACGAACAGCGCGACGAACGGGGCGAGCGAGAACATCACCATGCCGACGAGGGCGAGCGAGATGAACGTCGCGACGCGACTGCGGTTGCGGAACAGCGAGAACGGCAGCAGCGGGTTCTCGGCGCGGCGCTCGAAGGCGAGGAAGGCGCCGAGCAGGACCAGTCCGCCGATCAGCCCGGCGAGGACCGGCCAACTACCCCAGCCCATCTCGGGGCCCTCGGTGAACCCGAAGACGACGGCGGTGCAGCCGAGGGTCGCCAGGATCGCGCCCGGCACGTCGAGCTTGAGTCGCTCGGAGTCGGTCTCGGTGAGTGCCCCGAACGCGAGCAGCAGGATCACGAGCCCGATCGGGACGTTGATGAGGAAGATCCACCGCCACGACACCTCGGTGAGCGCGCCGCCGATGATCAGGCCGGTCACCGAGCCGACGCCGGTCATCGCCGCGAAGATCGCGATGGCCTGGTTGCGGACCGGGCCGGGCGCGAACGTCGTGGCCACGAGCGCGAGCGCGGTCGGGGATGCGATCGCCGCGCCGACGCCCTGCAGTGCCCGGGCCGCGACGAGGGTGGCCTCGTTGACCGCGAGACCGCACAGCAGCGACGTGATCGTGAACAATGCGACGCCACCGATGAAGACCCGTTTACGGCCGAAGGAGTCGCCGAGCCGCCCACCCAGGAGCATCAGGCCGCCGTAGGTGAGCGCGTACGACGTGATGACCCAGTTGCGGCCGGAATCGCTGAGCCCCAGGTCCTCCTGGATCTTGGCGAGCGCGAGCGAGGCGACGGTGCCGTCGAGCACC
>Ga0131853_10027052_pt1 | contig 10306 bp, 5 predicted proteins | sample TergutLab28metaG_FD_92764 | JGI IMG/M metagenome (GOLD analysis project Ga0131853, IMG submission 92764) | Labiotermes labralis P1 segment gut microbial communities from Petit-Saut dam, French Guiana - Lab288 P1 (version 2) (version 2) | ecosystem: Host-associated > Arthropoda: Insects >... | reverse complement strand
GGGATGAGAAGTGTGGGGGTTCCCCCCCCCAAAAAAACAATTTTCCCCTTTTTTCTTCCCCCCCCCCCCCCCCACGAACAACGCTCGACGCAATACATTTCTCAGGGTTAAAAGGCCTCGATAAACTGGTGAGTCCGTTTAGCATTGGCAGTTTTACTGTAAAAAAATAATACGAGGGCTGGAAATCAAACATCTCTGGTATGATGGTTTCCTTTTTAATGGATTTCTGTGGACTCTTGAAGTGTATAGGCTATTCTCTCAGCAATTCCCCTTGCTGTGCAGGGCAACTCTTGAGTGACCCGAGACATGCAATAAACTTGTTAAGCGTTGTCCCTAGAGAAAACACACACATATGCACACAACCATTATATCAAAGGGGTTCCATTAAAGGAATACGGGAAGTAGTCCCTTAAGGAAATTAGCTGAAGGGATAACAGATTTTAATGCGGAAAAGAGATCTGCTTGCCCTTCCGCAAGCAGCGAACAGCAGTATATGACGACAGGAAAACCGACGTCGACGCTCGAAGCTGTTGAAAGACAAAACACGCATGACTCAAATATTCAATTCAGTTACTTTTAAAATTAAAAAGGTAAACAATATTAACGAATTTCAATATTCGCTGATTATATTTGCTTAAACTGCCTCCAAGGAATATCCGTACTTTACAAGATACACTTCAAAACAGTACTGCATATGAAGAAAACATAATATTTAGGACACGAACTCAAATCGATCGTCAGACTTCTTTCGTGGCCAATAATTTCAACAGATATTAACCATAAAGACTTCTAAGACAAGCTCTGTTCAGTGGCAGAAGCAGCTTTGTGAATGCCAAATGCCAGTTTCCGTTCCTGTTAGTCAAACAGAACCTCTTCCCAGAATTAGATAACTATTCCAACGTGATTTTCTTTCATGTACTCCTTCCGTCAATATACAAGAAGTTAACGAAATGCATTATTTGAATGTCTAAAGCGTCGGAATGCCAAAGCTCTCTTGCTGGAATTGTGGTTTCGAATCCCTCCAGGGGCATGAATGTCTCTTGTTAGTGTTGTTTGTTGGCGGGTAGAGGTCTGTGCATCGGGCTGATCACTCGTCCAGAGGAGTCCCACCGAGTGTGGTGTGTCTGAGTGTGATAGTGAAGGCTCTATAATGATGAGACCCTGGACCAATAGGGGCTGTCGCGCCAAGGGAGAAACAGTGCCATAAGAGAAGTGGTTATGATCAATGATACGGCGATGAGTTTTACTGTTAGGTATTTAATTAAAATAGAGGCTGTGACATAAATGTCCCAACTGAAAATTTGTCTTGATATTCCTCAGGCTTCAACCTGAATACTGATAAAATATATTAACAAAATGATCACTTCTTTCCACATACATCTCAAATGACCACCTACATATCATTTAAAACTTCAACTGATACATTATCATTAAATAGCAAACGAATCAGATATAAATTTGACGACGACTTCTGGAAGCCTGTCGACAAATGTAGCAAAAAAGTATGACTTAGCGTTTACTCCTCACGTTTTTTGTTTTTTAAATTATGTCCCGACCAAAACCACTTGGTGGTCTCGTGACAAACGATGGTATTCATTCAACCCATCATGTTACTATGCGAACTAAGAATTGTGTTTGTTACACAAATAACATAGCGCTCCGTCAGGTTACACAGTCATTGGCTTTGGTCTGGAAACAAATATTTATTTGTTCCGGATAACGAGCAACACTTGCATTAATACAATCATCACCAATTCTCGTGTTATTTAATAAAGATGGACAATTTTATTATAATCTTATAAAATGGAACTGTTGGGAAGATTAAAAACTATTATTACAACTATTTAATTAATATTTCTCATCTTACATGTGTATATTTTCATTTTGAGATGGGATTTATGTATTTAAAAACTCATTTGGTGTTAAAGTAGTTCTTTCATGGTTACGGGGTCACAGTACTCCGACCTTCTGAGGTACGAAACTCCAACCACAGACCACGCCTGTAACGACTCCATAAAATTCTTATGACATATTAAATAAAGCACCCAAAATTACACGAAAAGACACACGACATCAATTCACCGCCAGCCTCTTCCTAAATCTTCCCTACACAAAACTCGCTTATTTTCTCCAACCATATGTGTCAAATCAATTAAGTTCACCCACAGATATGCGCGTGCAAGCAAACACACAATTACACGTATTTGTTCATGTCTGCCTGCTCGAAATAATTTTAGTTAACAGTTTGATTTGTATCAAAACAGATTAATTTACAGCTGAACCTTATGTAACAGATCATACAATATAAATATTTGTAAACACTTCAGATATCTGTGAGAAGCGATGTGAGCATACAGCAACTTCCACACACATGAAGTTGTAGCGGAAAACCACTTGTATGTACAGTATGTACAATACGTACAGTATGTACAGTATCCCTCTCTCTACCAAAGCAATACAAGTTGTCCCTAAAAAAAACAACAGGCTTTATTGTTCAACCTGGGGCCCACAAAAGATCTGACACCCTCTTTACAAAGTCACAAAAGACGGGAAAGACACTTGGTTCATTGCACACGCTGAAAGATTTCTAGGAGTTTGACTATCATAGACCGCATGCTGGTTGCTTTAGGCACCACTCACTGGTCACTCTTCACTCATTGGTTTTTAGCTACTGAGAGATTAATGAACGGTCAGAGGGGGTAATCGGGTACATGAAAATAAAACCAGGTTCTTCTTTCCGCTCTGTAGGGGGCCACAATTGAACTGTTCTGATCTTCTTGTTGAAATTCAGAGGCAGGACTGAACAAATCAATATACAAAAGACTACAGCAGTTTTCAGTTTAAGCGAATTAAAGGAGTGGGTATCTCTATTACCAGTGTGTACCGAGAATATCTCCCAAGGATAGTGCGGAAAAATTCATAAAGGGGAAAAGTGAGCAGGGGTAAAGCAGTATAGCGCAGCTTCTGACTCACATGAGGAAACAGTATGAAGGGTTATTTAAAAACAAAAACAAAATTCTGGGCGGAACGAATAAAAAGTGTCTGTCTGGTAGAAGAAATATACAAGTTTCTTTCGCTCAGCCAATAGACCTAAAGTTATAAATTTTAAACCGTAAATATAAGGCGTTAGTATCCACAGACACTGTCGTCATACTGAAATGGTAAATCAACTGTTCCTTTAGGAAGTGTGTCATCCCCGTTGTGTGTGTGTGAAACTTGGAAAATTGTATGTAGTCAAATACAACTGTGTCACATGAGGTGTATTTAATGAGTATATAATGGACAACTACATGTTTCGGCCTGTACTGGCCATCTTCAGGTTGTCTTAGGGGAACTTAAGATCTTACTATAAGCATGCGCGCGCACGTGGTGTAGAGATCTCTACATACGGACCTTATTAGCAAAAACAAAAAACAAAAACAGGTATCTAATAAAAACTACACAAAACAAAAACAGATACAGAAAAATAAAGCTATTGTGGGGGTGTGCTCGGCAGGTATGAATTTCTGTAGTCGTGCGGAGGCCAATATGCAGTCGTCCATTATATAGTCATTAAATACACCTCCTGTGACACAGTTGTGTTTGACTACATACAATTTTCCAACAGTTCCTTTATTGGCTACCAGCCTGCCTGTTCAGTAAATTCTGCGCTGAACAGTTTGGGTTTCATCATATCGTACCAACAGCGGTACGTCCGGGTTTGGATAGTCGCCAGTTACTATCGGTAAGAGTTTCCCCCATATCCTAGCAAAAGTGCTGGTTTGGGTTTTCTCCGAGAACTCATTGAACACATTGCCCGGCCGACAAGTCTGCACTTCCATTATACTGTGATTTATGATTGCAGGAACTTATAAACAATGCGTCGATTTGGTCTCCAGTGACATACCGTTCATACCGATTATCACGGAAAACGGTCAACAGGTTGAGTGATGAAATACGCCTGCCCAAATCCTCGCACGAGCACGGCATGTTGATCTCAGCAGCCTACATCGTTCCTCTGAAGGAATGGCAGTAAGATAAAGAACTAGTTTTGAATGCCCAGTGTAAGACTTGGGAGTTCTTACAATGGAGAAAATTATGAGTAAGGTAACGACGCACTGGTGGCTCCCTCTTCAGCGTCCAGTCAAGCATTACAAGATAAGCTCCGAATTTAGTATACAGGCACATTTCATTACTCGCAGATGCGTTCTCGAATAATCGCAAACTATCTGATTAAATGTATGTACACTTAAAATGAAATGTCTATTACACTTTAGTCTCCTTACAGCTCACGTCTGTATTGGTGACACCAATTAGTTTCTTATTTTGGGAGAGTGGGGGGACATTGGTGTTAAAACTTAACACGCTGCAATTGATGAGATGCAGACTGCGTGTACCTAACCTAACACATGCGGGTTAGATGTCCAAAGACTGCACGAAGGAAAAAAGGCTGAAAAATATTTAATTTATTGCTGTGAAAAACGTTCCTCGGACATGGAGGGATGATTGTCCTCCACTGTAACCTCCAACAGGGTTAGAAATTATATCGTTGTTTCTGCTAATTACGCTGGACGTAATATTCAATATTCGACATAGTAATGTCTCCAGACCAGAAAGGAAAGGGTAAGTGTGGTGCAGAATACATTCTGACGAGATTTCCTTGCGTCTTTCCGTAACGTTTTACAATCGTGTCGGTCTAATGCAGGTCGTAACAGTTTGCAAGATTCTACCGTAAAAAACAACTGTTAACTGCTTTAAAACTTCTGCATGGCGGAAAGTAATTTATCACCACGGCTACTCGGACGGAACGTTACTTTATGTTTACCACTTCAAATCTCAGAGCAAGAATATAAATGTTGGGTTGATACCGTCTGAAATCACGGTAAAGTGCCTTTAGAAAATATGAAGGCGAGATATGTTAACAACATATATATATATAGTATTATAGGCCTACATATAAACGGATGAGACCCACACAGTCTGCTAATTTTAGCAAAAACTGATACACACGTGGTTTAAAAATGTCGTCCAGGACGGAAATTACACATTTTTTAATTCATAACAGGAAGCACAGAGGTAACAAAGTCCGGAAGCCTCGGTGTCAAAGTGCTGACAGTAAGAATATCATTTTTATATTTATTATGACAAGCGAAACTCGTTCAGCGTGTCCGAGTAGAATAAAGAGGACGTCAGAAGTCACCACAAATAAATTATATATTTTTTTGGCGAACATAATAATGTAAATAAACATTCTGTATATTATGGTATAAAAACACAAAACACTGCAATTTACTTTCGCGTTAAAGAATCAGACTGGTTTGACATGCCTAATCAAGACCTTTTCCTTCAAGAAACAGAAGGATATTTGCTATTATGTCACCCTGTTTGGAGTTTTTGCGCATCTTAATACCTTCATTTCAGTGATATTAGCCGGATAAAAAGGGGTTCTTAAGTTATCCACCCTCATTAACCAGAAACTGCAGATTTTGTAATAAACGATATTATCACTTCACCTGGGAAGCATTGTTATACCGCCTAACTACACAACTGACAAGACAAATAAATTGTTTGAGGTGAAGTGAGCGCCTTTCGGCCCATGCACTCACGTGGCAAAAGAACTGACGCAGGGACTTTAGGGAGTCTGCCCTTACCGGCGCAACGATCCACAGGGTAGCCCAAAACCATCCCACTTTCAAGGCTGTACGACAGAGTCCAAATGTCTGAAACAAGCTCGAGGAATTAATTAATTTTGATTGCGTATTTTTGCCTAATTCTCTTACGACCAATGGTTTAGTTGCACTGTACCGACTGTTTCATAATGGCAAGTAGCCACCGATGGCGAAGTAAAATTCATACAATATGAAAGTTATTTATCTTTTGAAACAAATGACTAAATGTACACACCCTCCCGTGTCTGACTGTCACACATCTGAAAGTTTTCAAATTGACCACGTTGATAAAACGTTCGGAGAGCATTTGTAAAATCGTTCTTAACCCAAGGAAGTTTGTACTGGAAAACAAAAAGGAACAGATGGGGCTTTAGAGATGCTAAATGCTTTCTCTTACGAATTTTCAACATGACTTCTTTTTTTGTTCTTTTCCCTAGCGTGTTTTATAAAATGCCTTGGATGTTTGGATCTATGACGTGCAGATGGCAGTGCAGGCACGTTTAGGTGTCTGATGCTGATTGTTCACCTGTCTGGCCAATGGAGCTGAACAGTTTATGGGCCTACCTTACCATTTGCATTTCAATTACCTTTCAGAGGCGTCCGACGGCTAAACTCACGCGGAACCTCTAACATAATTGTTCTTTCTCCAGTTAAATACAAAGACATCGGCACAATAACCACCCACCACTTGTGTGTACATGCTACAGTTTCAATGGCATACCCATAAACAAATGCAGTACATACAAAATCACGTACCGTAACCCAGAAATTACAAATAAACCCAATGATTAGATAATCGTGTGCTTACTAGAAAAGGAAAAGCTTAGGTTTCTGAGATCTTCACGCCCTATGCCCGTGTCTGTGTCTTCATTTCAGCGTTTGAACGAACCATAACCTGGCAATAATAACTCAAAGCCATATGTCTAATTCCCTACAGTCAGTAAGAATAACATGGCGGACACCCGAACGCGAAACTAGGAACCGAAACTAGCTTCAAATACTTTTAAATCCTGAAACGGTGTATGGTAACCGAGAATACGTAGTATTTGATTGGGTAATGTTTCTTGCGAAATTTAAAATTTTCGTTTTCTTTGGTTTGTCGGAGATATTCAATAAACGGCTAGAACTGTGTATGTACTGTGCCGAATTGTGTTTGTAGATCAACATGGCAACCATGCAAATCTTTGAAGTTATATCCAACAAATTTAACACATACAGAACCTGTATTTAGTTACTTAGTCCTCCACAAATAAAACAAAAAATAATCCTACTAACAGATAAGTAGGCTTAAAGTTTACGCCTTCAGAAGTTGCGTTTTGTGACCTGCGGTCAGAACACGTCTTTCGAATTATTCTTATGACAATTTCCTTATTAACTTGCAAAGTGCATGCAAATGTGTGAATTGCTTTGGTTGTTACTTCATGCGAACAAGTTGTGTTCCGTCCCGTTGTCTTCAAGGCACTTACTACCCCTGTAAAACCAGATTCTGAACATAAACACTCTCAGAACTATGCGATGAAGATGAAAAACTTCACGAGGATAACTTAAAAAGTAAGACTATAAAACACCTACAAGCACTGACGTAAAAGGTGCTATAGCGAACATAACATGCCCCATATGAAGAACAAAGGTCGCTATATACAGTCCCGTTACAGTGTTTCTATCTTACATGACCATCTTCTCTTTTAAATTATTTGCTTTCTTTTTTGTCTTCTTTTCTAACTGAGCAACACATGTTTTAAAACTGCACTAAATGGTCTTTGCTGGTGGATGTGACGTCATGTGACCGTCATCAATCAGCTGTCCGTCACCTACAGCAGTGACGTCCATGATTAAGCAGAAATGTGGCACAAGAACTCACCACAGTGCATGGATTGTGGTAACTGAATTCATGTATAGACAACACCTCGGACTCCTTAACACTATAATCTGGCAATCTAAATTTTAGGGGCGTTGTTGCCAGGCGCGACATTTCTACCTCAGCAAATTTCCTTCCTAATCCAAGTCTATTATTTGGGACTTTTCTCTATGTTGGCTACACTTCACTTCAGAACGTATTTATCCTTCTACTATCAGTCGGTCTTCCACGGCGGACTGTAACTGTCTTCAACTTTTTTGACCTACGGTGAAGGCAGAGTATTTAGACGGAATGTGTGGAGATAACATCCACGACACACAGCCTATTTTTAAGGTATCCATCGTTACGTAGAACTGCTAATATTAATGTTGGTTTCATATTAGGGATGGCATTACCTGAGATGTGAGGATTACGCAGCGGTATGGCTGATATTATGAAGATATGATGCCATGTCAATGGGTAATCGGCTCCCGACGTTGAGAGACAATGTAATGGCTTCACTTTAACCTTTTGGCGCCGGAATTATTTTTTTAATTTTAGCACACCCTTTATATAAAATGTGAATAATACAGGAACCAAATACTTTAAAATTATGAAACAAACCGCATTTTGAAGAGAAAAAAAACGGAGACTGTATATCATGTTTAAAATATTCAATTGAATAAATATAAAAAATGCAACTTTAGAGGTTAGCGGTGCGGTATGACCACTATAGTTGACATTAGGCGTCAAAAGGTTAAAGGTCTGAAATATGTACGATGACTCATCTACTTAAAGCGTCGTCATATACCACAAGAAGGGGGGGGGGGAATCCGTTCTAAATGTTGCTATGAAACCTCGCGCTCTATGCAACTGTATATCAGTGTGTAACTTTCCTGCTCACTTCTCTTAAGACAGTGCATACTGTCAGTGCAGCAATCACCGCCAACAGAGGAAACGACAGTGCGTAAGCAAACAGAACCAAACAGGCAGAACCGCTGAAGTTAATAATCATTTAGCTATTTAAATCAGAGCAAAATAGTTCGTTAATCTTAAGACCGGGTGTTATTGTAATTAAACGCCGATGTCGTTTAATAACAATTTAAAAAAAACTCCTCTTAAGGATGGGAGTGTAGAAGGTCTCCGAAGTTAGAGCCAAATGAAGAAGTGGATCACTTTGGTAGCCTTTTAAGAGTAGCGGTAGGCCATCTGCCACATTAAACTTTATATTATGGTTTACTTTAAGTAACCTGAATGGAATTAACTTCTCATTACTTCACGAAATGAACTTTAATTCAGTTAACTACTCTTTTATTAACCAAACTAACTCCATAACGCCAAGACAAAATCTTGTAATACCAAAGCCTATAACTGTCCATGGCCAATTCTATCTAACCTCCTAAGAGATATTTTAAAGTTACCCTCCTATCTTTTCTGGTTACCGAAGTGGTTCTTTTCAAAGGAGATTACCTACCAAGTCTTTTTCATTTACGCGTTTATCCCCCCCCCCCCAATCGTAAGCTAACAGTTTCAGTACTTTAGGAGTAACAGCTGGCATGTTTATAACACAATTTCCTTCTTCTTCGCTGTCATTATTAATGTGACCCTGTACCGATTCCTGATAAGGCAGTTTGGCTGCTTGTGGTTCAGTTTTGCGGGCAGTGTAGCAGGAGACCAGATTAGCTACACTTTTAAGTAAGGAATAAACCAGTAACCGCACCGAAGTCAGGTAAGGCGAGATCGAAACTTCTGACTTCGAACGTGGTAATGGAAGGTGTTCATGTAGAAATATTCCTCTTTTTCGTTTTATTTTATACCGCTCTACTGCGGCGATTTTCTACGGTTTGAGAAGCTACTACTCCCAGGACTGCAGTGTTACTTGATAGGGCTGAACCCAATTTCCCACTCTCTTGTGCCTTCTTCTTATTTTCGCTCTTTCTTTTTTATATCTCGACAGCGTAAATCAGGTTTCCAGTAGCCCACTCCCTGAAGAAAGGCGTTGTAATTTTCCTGCAAGCCAAGACGATGATAGCCAGCAATAAGGCCTGTGCCACGGACCTCACTTCGTATTAGTGGCTTACGAAAAACATCGGATGGAATAATGTATGAACACAGGACATCATTATTTGTAAGTATGAGAAATGATATTAACAGGAGTCTCGAGAAAATTAGACCTCTACTCCATTCGGAGTGTACACACATCACACCTCAGGACTCCACCCATATTTAGGTCGCTAGTTGACTTGGACGTTCAATTACCACCTGTGAAGATTGTGGAGCCCCTAGCTAAAGCCTAAAGGGAGCCTGAAGTAAATACTTATGTTGTTGGTTTAACATCTGAATATTGTGTGATTTGGTATTTCTTGGGATTGTCATCAAATTTTATTATGTGTGCCAGTGAGTGACTCTTAGTGAGTGACAGTAGTTCACATTACGGACCAATTCGAAGAGCACAACTTTAGACTGATAAAAGAACTCCCGATGATGGCGCTCAAGAAGTGCCGAAACATGTAGGAGACTGTGTATCTATCGTGTTCACAGTTCAGTGCGGTTGGCCTGATAAACTGAATTTACGCATCATGAACGGTACGTACAAAATTAAAATATTTAAATGGATCTTAAAAACTGCATACGATCTATGGAATTGTGAATTCCAATGTGTTCGTACTTTTGGGCTACAAGTGTACATTCTAACACTGCCACACATCATTTGTTTTCTGTAGCGATTGTAACATTCATACATTTCCATTTCTAGTAATTTACACTGAAATAATGGGGGGTGGGGGGGAAGCAAATGCGGGCACTGCAATTTCAAAAGTCT
>Ga0131853_10027051_pt1 | contig 10306 bp, 3 predicted proteins | sample TergutLab28metaG_FD_92764 | JGI IMG/M metagenome (GOLD analysis project Ga0131853, IMG submission 92764) | Labiotermes labralis P1 segment gut microbial communities from Petit-Saut dam, French Guiana - Lab288 P1 (version 2) (version 2) | ecosystem: Host-associated > Arthropoda: Insects >... | reverse complement strand
CAGTACAGTACAGTACAGTACAGTATAGTGCAGTGCAGTACAGCACAGTACAGTACAGTACAGTACAGTACAGTACATTACGGTACAATACAGCACAGTACAGTACAGTACAGTACAGTACAGTACAGTACAGCACAGTGCAGTACAGTACAGTACAGTACAGCACAGTACAGTACAGTACAGCACAATACAGTACAGTGCAGTACAGTACAGTACAGTACAGTACAGTACAGTACAGCACAGTACAGTACAGTACAGTACAATACAGTACAGTACAGTACAGTACAGTACAGCACAGTACAATACAGTACAGTACAGTACATTACAGTACAGTACAGCACAATACAGTACAGTACAGCACAATACATTACAGTACAGTACAGTGCAGTATAGTACAGTGCAGTACAGCACAATACAGTACAATACAGTACAGCACAGTACAGTACAGTACATTACGGTTATAAACAAGTGGACAGAACACCGGCTGGTCCACATTTTGGCGCCATAACAGTCTAGACATGTGGCCTACCTCTTCGTGTAGTTTTTTTTTTGCTCCTAAATTTTGCTCCAAGGTCAATAAATTCGTTTCACTTCGATATTGCCAATTAGTAAAGAGATTGATATATGGTGCAAACTACTGAGTTTGACATACCATAGGCAACTACTTCGTGTTTCCTTTCTTTACGGTTCTGACGGTGACCTAGAAGACGATTTGTTTTAAAATATTGGCTGCACTGCGTTTGTTACTCAAACTCAAGAAAAGAAGTAACGGACGACTGGACAAATTTGGATAATAAAGATCTTCATAATCTGTATTCTTTATCAAACATTCTTGCGTTTATTCAATGAACGCGAATATGAAAATTATTTTATACATCTACCGACTAGGTCGAATTAAGGGAGGATCATAAACTGAGGGAACTCGAGGAGAGGGTGTTGATAAAAATGTTTTGCGGGACGATATAACAGGGGAGTGCAGAAGACTGCATAACGAGGAGCTTAATGATCTACACTCCTCACCAAATATTATTCAGGTGAGCACATCAAGAGGAATAAGATGGTCGGGGCACGTAGCACGCACGGTTGGGAAGAAAGGTGCATAGAGGATTTTGTTTGGGAAACATGAAAGTAACAGACCACTTAGAAGATATAGGTTTAGATGGGAGGATAATATTAAAACGCGTCTTCAAATAGTGGGATGGGACATGTGGACTGGAATCTTTTGGCGCAGGATAGGGACACATGGCGGGCTATTTTGAATGCGGTAATGAACCTTAGGGTTTCATAAAATTCGGGGTATTTCTGGACTAATGGAATACCTGTTAGCTTTTCAAGAATGACACTGCTCTATACAGTCAGTTAGTAACAAGTCTGATGCCTCAGATTATTATGGCCGAAGTAAACACAAGTATTACGTGTGTTGATTTTGGGTGAATTTCAAGTTACCGTGTGTTCAGACACTCGATAAGGTTCTTCTCTCCCCACCGACACCATAACCCTCGAATATTTATGGTCGTAATAGACTAGTTAAAAGAAAAACTATATTACCCACCAGAAATTATTTCTGATGCAGATTCAAAGTTATTTTACTGAAACCAGTATACACATACAGGGTGAGTGCCTGCTTCAAATTAGGTCCAAAGTCTTTTGTCTGCTCTTATCCTATCAAAGAGCGTAAAGTGTAAAACATACGCAACTGTCTTTTGCCCATTATTTCGTATGGGTGTGAAACTTGGTCTCTCAAATTAGGGAAAGAACAGGAGAAAGGGGTGCTGTGAAGGATATTTGGGACTAAGAGGGACGAAGTAAGGGTATACTAGAGAAAACTGCACAGTGAGGAGCTTCATAATTTTTTACCACCCAGTAAATATTATTTGGGTCATGAAATCAAGGAATGTAAGACGTGCGGGGAATGTGCCAGGTATGTAGGGGGGGAAAGAATTACGTGCAGAGTTTTGGTGAGGAAACCTGAAGGTAAGACTTGATTTTGGAAGACGAAGACATGGATGTGAGGACAATATTAAAATGAATCTTTAAGCGATAGATAGGAGTTATCTGGCTAAGGATAAAAAAAAAGGATCGGCATCTTGTGAACGAGGAAATAAACTTTCGGGTCTCATAAATGATGGGAATTTCTTTACTATCTTAAAACGTTTCGGTGTAGATGACGAAACTCTTCCGTTAGGGTACATTTTCGGCTCTAGATTCGAAGCCGGGACCTACAGAATATTAAACACAAATAAAAGGTGAATACAAAAAAAAGTTTAGGGTAGCTCAATTCTTTCTTTAACCTCGGCGCTAGATGGAGCCGGGTTTTCAACGCCACGCCCCGGCCGCTTTATTCCCGGGAAAGAGACCCGGTACCCTTTGTATAAGAGGCTTGTTGGGCCCAAGGACCGATCTGGATTGGGGCGGAAAAGCTCGCATCCCGCCGGTATTCGATCCCCGAAACGCTCAATCGGTAGCGAGTCGCTATACCAACTGCTTTATCTCGACTCAAGAACCATAAATACTATTGCAACTTGTTGTTGTTGTTGTTGTTGCTCTTTTGCCGTAGTTGCCAAGGCCGTGTTAACAGTTCCGATGTAACCTACAAAGCCTATCCGTACCAAATCATTATTTTCCTGTCTCATGACTGCGCACGTGCAATGTGCCTGATCGTGGCCCAACAATTACACGCACTGCATCACAAGCTGTGTGACGCCGTTGTTGTAAGGTCACGTAATTCCCTGCAATTATATTTCTTACAGCATAGCAACTGGCTACGGGCTGGACGGTCCGGGGATCGAATCCCCGTGGGGCGAGATTTTCCGCAACCGTCCAGACGGGCCCTGGGGACCACTCAGCCTCCAGTGCAATGGGTACCGGGTTTCTTTCCCGGGGGCAAAACGGCTGAGGCATGGCGCTGGCCACTCACCTCCATCCAGTACCGAGGTTGAAGAAAGAGTAGCTCTATATTTCTATCCCCCTTTTCATGGGTGAGCTTTACCTTTACCGCATAGTGTAAAACTTCAATTTGGTTCCCGCAAACTGAGACATCCTGCTTATGTTGCCTGCAGTACTGCCACCTTCAGGGCGCCTGACCACATAAAACTCTACAGATTTTACTGTATTCGTGATATAATGGCGGATTTTCCTGTTTTAAAGAGGCCACGCGGTGACGCAGTTGGTTGAGGCACTGCGCTACAAGGCCCTGGGTTCGATTCCCTATGGTATCATTAGATTTTTTTATTGACATAATCCTTTCGTCCGAGCTGTAGTCCTGGGGTCGACTCAACCTCTAACAGAAATGAGTACCAGGAATATCTCCTGGGTGGGGGGTAAATACGGCCGGTGTGTCGGGCTGACAACATTACCACCTTCATGTAGCGCCTGTCTAGAAATCTGTGAGCCTCATCCTCATGGAACCCTCAGGGCCTGTCCAGGCCTTCACATGGATTGCTTTACCTTTACCTTTATCTAACCTAAGTTTCTGTTACTACATGTCCTAAGATTTATGAAGACTCCAGTCTTCAGCAGTGTCCCTGCGGAAACTGCAAAGTTCGTTACAATAGACATATTATTCGTACTAATGGACAAATACAGACTGAGTAAGTTTGGGCCCGGTAGCTCAGTCAGTATAGCGACTGACTACGGGCTGGACGGTCGGGGATCGAATCCCGGTGGGGACGAGATTTCCCGCCCGTCCAGACCGGCCCTGGGGCCCACCCAGCCTCCTGTACAATGGGTACCGGTATCTTTCCCTGGTGTAAAGTGCGGCCAGGAAGTGCTGCTGACCACTCACCCCCTTCTAGTGCCGCGGTCATGGAAGAGTAGAGCTATACCTCTACCCACCCTCTGGGCCACACCGGGCCTGTAACGGGAACACTTTACCTTTACCTTCTTTTATAGACTGAGTATGTGTGAAAAAGAAGTTGTTAGACGGGATCATAAGGGAATTGCATAAGTCGTACAATCGAACTAAGAGGTGAATACAGCAATAAACATCAACTATACAGATAAGGCATTCAAGCGCGAAGCGACGAACACACGTCCTGGGACCTGAGAGAGTGACGTATTACATTGAATTAAGATCGACACAATATCAAACGAGCTTAATCTGACTTGACAGCATTTTAGAAACAAGCAAAACATCGTAAATACAAGATCAAAGAACTGAAGCAAGACCTACTTGATATGTACGTTTTTTTTTACGCTTCGATGATCCGAATGCAAAATGTAGCGTTCAAGAATTTTATATCCACTTGTCTGCTTCATGTTATTTATTTCTGTGGCGCTGCGGCCCAACGCGGGCCACGGCCTCCTCATTCTTGACGTTTCTAGATCACACACAACGACGCACCGTCGTCGGTAGGACTCCTCTACACGAGTGATCGGCTCGTTGGAGAGACCTCTCACAAAACACAAGACTCAGTGTACACAAACTTTCACGACCCCTGTGGGATTCGAGCGCACAATCTCAGCAAGCGAGCGGCCGCAGACCTACGCCTTGGACAACACGATAGCTCGCTACGAGCTGGAAGGTCCGGGGATCGAATCTCGGGGGAGGCGAGATTTTCCAAAGTCGTTCAGACCGGCCCTGGAGCATACCCAGCCGTATATACGATGGGTACCGGGACATTCCAGGGAGTAAAGCGACCAGGGCGTGGCGTTGACCACCCAACCAATCCAGCGCCGAGGTCAAGGAAAGAGTAAAGCTATGCATGTACTCCCACTCTGGGCGTTCGGGGCTTTTTTAAGGTGACCTTTACCTTTAACAATTTTGACGCTCTAGAAACTTCAAATTATACATTTCAGGCACTCTCTATATTATATATGGTAGCTTTGTATAGTTTAACTTGTAAAGGTTGAGATCTTAATCCTGAAATACAGGTGTGAAGTGTAACACCTTTTTTAGGCGCGTTCGCCAGATTGGGAAAAGCGACTATTAGCTTCGTCATGTCTGTCCGTCTGTCTGTCCGCATGGAACAACTCGACTCCCACTGGACGGATTTTCGTGAAATTGAGGAGTTTTAGAAAATCTGCCAGACAATTCAAGTTTCATTAAAATCTAACCAGAATAACTGGCAATTTACATGAAGACCAATATACGATTTTTTTTGTCCTATCTCGCTCATTTCTTCTCAGAAAGAGAAATATTTAAGACAGGAGTTGCAGAGAAATCAAAACACAGATTATGCATCTGTAATTTTTTTTTTTTAAATCGCGCAGTTTATGAGATAGTATGGGAAAATGTTGTAGAGCGGGACAGGCCACAGATGAAGATGTGGCTCATGCGCATTGCATGCTTGATACCTAAGACTACAAATACACATTCAGAATAACTATTACTTACGACTTTTCCACTGTAACAATGCTTGCAAGAATTTGTTCCAATGTTACGTACAAGGCGTGTCTTGTTAGCCTTGTAATTTGGCCTGATTATGGCTAATCAGTTTAGCTGAAACATGCAGCCTTGCTCCTTATGATATAGTGCTGTGTTGACTGAATTAATTTGTATTCAAATGCCAAGGGAAATGCGCCTACTTGAAGTATATATATATCGAGTCCCCACACAAACTGCCGTGTATTAATAACACATGGGCAGTGTGTTTGTGTTTGTAATACGATTCTTAGATAACACACCGACTACTTCAATACTTAACGTAAGTAAGTTGGTGTTTGTGATAAAGACGAATTGCACAGGAGGCCTGGTGTGCCCCAGAGGAGGTCTGAACTTAGTGGAGAAGACAAAATCTGTACCCTTACTTCTGGCCTAACTCTGAGGTACGTATCTGTCGTCACTACATCAACTGAGCTATCCACGCTCTAGGACAATGCAAGGCAAACAGGTGCATTCCCCGGAAGCAGCTTTTGCCTGTCTCTAATAATGTGTCCTATCCAGCATCTTATAAACCGGAGATCCGTAGAGGAAACTACAAAGTTTTATTTAGAGCTGAATTTACAGAGTGTGTGGAGCCATCATTCCACGACACCAATACTACACCACAGGTCCGTAGAAGATGATAACATATATTAATTAGCGATCTTCAACCAGAATTTCTACATTCGATGTGACACCGGTGTTATGCGCTCATTTCACCGACAGTTTCAATCAGGCGATGCAGAAACCCTGCGACACTCAACTGTCGTTATTGTCGAACACCGCACCGGGGTCAAAGCCCACGGGGGGCCCGCAACAAGCAGAATGACCTCGCAATTCAGGCAACTCCTCACCGCGGTCCACACAACTCCAGCAACACGACTGGCCATTTTCACGATGCTGAGCCAGACACGTTGTCCTACACGTGATATCGCCCCCTCCTGCCTCTTCATCGGATAATTCCCACAATGTTGCCTCACAATAGTTTCGTAGGCATTTCTTAACCTTGTAAACATAGCTACATGTTCAGCCCATCACTACTTTACGTCTATGTAATTCATGGTCTTTCTTGTCAGGAAAACTCAAAATAGCACCAATTCTTCATTTGTTTTATGCGCAAATAATATTCCTGAGCTCGTTTTTTCTCCACAGATTCCTTATAGTTCCATTTAAAACTAAGAATCCACTCATCATCATCATCATCATCACCACCACCATCATCATCTTCATCATGATCGTCATCACCATCACCATCATCATGATGATGATCACCACCACCACCACCACCACCACCACCACTATACTCTTCACCTCCTCCTCCTCCCTCTCTTTTCTTCTGCTTCTTTTCTTCTTCTTCTTCATTGGCATACAGTCCTTACAGTTTAACAGTGCCTCCACCCAAAATGCTAGTCCATACAGAACTCTCTTCTGCTTGCTTTCTCCATCTCTTGACACCCATCGATTTCGAATTATTCTCAGTACAGTCTAACCCCCTTAACTTTGGTCTTCCTGCTTTTCTTCTTCCGTATGGTTTACCCAGAAATGCTTTCCTTACAATCCTATCATCTCATCATTCTTACTACGCGACCAGCCCATTGCAGTCTTCTTACTTTTATTGTTGTTACAGCATTTGCTTATCTATACGCCATTTTCAACCCTTCCTCCCCGCACTGAGCCAACTGCACGAAGCCCATCTTGAGAACCTAATCCTTTCCTTGTTCTTGAATAAATTTGTCGTAATCATGAACCGCGAATATTCAACACCGTGTTCCAAACAGACCATTCTTAGCCTCTGTTCTGAGTCAGAAAAATCCAGACCAGCCCCCTTCGTCCTATGTCTTGAAAATGTGTTTTAATATTATCCTCCTATCGACTGCAAAGTCTTCAAATTTGTCCCGTCGCTTCAGATTTTCAAAGAAATACAAACTGACTAAGAAAGTTACTGCTTTAAGGAAACTACTTCATGCAGGAGGGCCCTCCTTGAAAATCTAAGAGTTCCTCACCAAGTCAATAAACGGCCCATATTGTATGGGACCCACAAGTTCATTACCGTGTTCACAAGAACCCGCCACTTGTCCCTATCCTGAGCCAGATCGATCCAATACACGACCCATGCTCTTTCTTGAAGAACGTCTTTAATATTATCCTCCCGTTTAAGGTTAGGTATTCCTAGCACTCTCTTTCTCTCAGGCTTCCCCACCAACATACCATAATCACTATTACCATTCCTGCAGGTCTCTGGTTTTGTTCCTGTTTGTTCCTCCCATTACAGATTTCTATACACTACTTTCCCTTTCTCTTCAACCCTTTGGCCTGTCTTTTTCCTTTCAACCCACGCCACTTACTCCATCATGGTACATGCGTTCCGGAACACGCTCTGTCTCTAAGCTGCTATAATGGACAAGTCAGGTAACTTCCATAACCGGTCAGCAACCAAGTATAAAAAAGAAGGCCCCTCGACCAGCTGGAACAAGTTTTAATCTTATTTTCTCTCTTTACTCCATCTTACTACAACTACAGCTACTACGACGTAATTCCCCAAACCAACTTCTGGATGGAACGGGGGAGGGGGGAGTCGTACAAAAAAAGCGAAAGATGGAGTAAGGAATAAAATAAAAATTATATATTGGAGACAACGCCCCCTTACGGACAGGGCAAGGCAGTGTTGCCGTGACTGGGTCCTGGTGGGGTTTCGGGGAGCTGCACTTCGATTCCAGGTAGGGGCCAGATCTTTAATCTCGCATTCGCTACCAGACCGGTTCTGGATCCTTATTCTGGTCGAAAAATATTGGCTACTTGGGGAAGGGGTAGCTGAAATCTTGCTTCCATCAAGAGTTAAGATTAAAAATGCTTGGAGCTATACCTTCACGGAGCCAAACGTATTCATGGCCTGATGCACAAGGACAATTTCATGATTTTAGAAGGTCTTTCAAATGCTTACTAAGCGACACGTGTTGAAATTGCGGCTATTTACGTTCGCCTGTTATGATAATGGCCTTCCTTTAGTTTCGGTATTAGATACACTATGAAACACACTGTGACAAATCTTGGGAGGAAACTTGTTAATTTCTAGTGACATAACAGAGAAAATTTTGGTCTATATTTTTGGGCGCCTTCGCCGAACATTTGCCGAAAGCCGACTGTTAACTTCATCATGCCTGTCCGTCCACCCGTCCGCATCGAACAGCTCCCACTTAGCGGACGAATTTTCTTGAATTTATGTACTGAAGGCATATACTAAGATTTTGTAAACAAAATTCAGTTTTCCTGAAATCGGACAAAAATAACACAAATTCGCCTGAAGACTTGGCACATTTATGACACTGACTTTCGCACCCAAGACGGGCTTTTCTCTGTGAAATATGAGCCGAGGCCGAAGAAACTGTTAACGATCTAAAAACGACAACCGAAAAAATTATCTGTGCGAGGAGGGCTGAAGTGGAAGAAACAGTTGACTGTCAAATATTATTGACTCTTAATCTGTTGACATGAATAGAGCCGATTGCTGCTAAGAGAAGTAGAAAGCTTGTAGGATCGCTACAATTCAAACCCAAGAATTCAAAAACTGTATTAGATTGACAATATTGTAATCACCACTAACTTCTACACGATTCGGGCCTTATTGGCTCTGTACTGTTTACAGTTCTGTCCAATGTACATATTTTACACCGAAGAATTGTCAACAGTTCTTCTACATAGAACAGGTAAATATATTAAGCGGTCGTTTTATATACAATTATTGTGTGTCTTGATGATGGACAACTAATGCCCGAAACATGCATGAGTTAGTGGTTTTTGTAATATTATTTTAAATCTAATACACTTATGTGCCGGTCCCAGTGACCGCGCTGTCTAAGGCGTGGGTCTGCGGCCGCTCACCTGCTGGGATTGTGGGTTCGAATACCGCCAGGGGCATGGATGTCTGTTTGTTGTGAGTGTTGTGTGTTGTCAGGTAGAGGTCTGTGCGACGGGCTGATCACTCGTCCAGAGGAGTCCTACCGAGTGTGGTGTGTCTGAGTGTGATAATGAATCTTCAATAATGAGGAGGTCCTGGCCCGCTGGGAGACTGTTGCACCGTAACAAAAACATGTAATTATGTGTATTCGTTGGTTTAAATTATAGTCAATTGAATTGTAATGTACGGAATGGTAAATGCGAAACAAAACTACAAAAAAAATGGAAAGCTTATAGGTACAGTAAAAGAGAGAGAGGGCCACAAATGTTAGGCCCAATTTATATTTCCTAACTTGTCTATATCTGTTAATTGTCCATAATGACTCTGGAGTCGGCAAACACGGCGGATAGTGTACTTGGTTAACGGGCTGATTGTTTACAAGCTTTCTTATTTCATCAGGTGGCTAATTACTTTGCGTATTGGTCGTGTTGTTAATTGGCTGATTGTTTAAATACTTCGTGAAACAAGTGGCGCTGTGCGCAGACCGATTGGCCTCTTCACAGCTCTTGAAGCAGACAAGTCCACTGGTCGCTAGAATGATAATACAGTGTGTTTATTTTTGCCAGTATGGAAGCAAGCCGAAAGTGCTGTAGCTCCCCACGTCAAGTCACGGCGACCCGTAAGTTCCATTCCAGGCTGCGGTGATTGCAGAACTTACCGGAAAGCCACGGATTTAGTTAAAAGTAAATAATACTACTCTAAGTAGCGTGATTTAAGACTTTTCGCTGGGGTGCGGTTCAAATATTTACTCTTCTGTGATGTTACGCAGAATACGCATTTGATTACTGATGTTTCAACGCCTTTTGTTCAGACACTTAAAGACGGGACTCATGTTTCGTGCCGAAACGTCGGTAGCCAACAACCAACATCACAGAAGAACTCTGGTCTAATGCGATTTTCTCCTTTCCTTACTCTTTCACTCTGTTGCGTCTATAAATTCCTGTTGGCCGGTCTGACACGTTTAGTGAAGGTTGCTTGACCGTGCGTCT
>Ga0131853_10027050_pt1 | contig 10306 bp, 5 predicted proteins | sample TergutLab28metaG_FD_92764 | JGI IMG/M metagenome (GOLD analysis project Ga0131853, IMG submission 92764) | Labiotermes labralis P1 segment gut microbial communities from Petit-Saut dam, French Guiana - Lab288 P1 (version 2) (version 2) | ecosystem: Host-associated > Arthropoda: Insects >... | reverse complement strand
TTGCGCTGACCACGTGACACCCCTCTATCCGCAAAAGTTGGCACTAACTTCGCCGACCGGCGGCGGCCGCTCTGTCGATATAGTTCGCGTGCGGACTAAGGCCACGGAGTTTAGTTTAGTTTAGTTTAGTGGTTTATGGTACAGTACGTGAGAGAGGGGAAATTTAGATAGCTCAGTACAGGTTAGCTTGTTGACACATTGCCACACATTCGCAGCAGTAAGTGAATTCTGTGCGCTGTCTGTGCGAATTACTGCAGAAGATGAGCTCGTAATTTTGCACGGCGTGTCTTAGCCTTCCGTTACCTGTAATTATGTTGGGAGTTACTGGGTCGATTTCCATGAAATTCTGTATTATAAGTATATATCGATTTTGTCAGGCGAATCTAATATCAATTTGTCTTCCTGTGTTTTATCCCATATTTTGTATCGGAATTACACTTTAAGGCTTTTCCGAAAATAAAGTAGTATGTAGGAAATTTTTACATGACAGTACATAGTTTTCCGACCCTGGTGGCCGCGCCGTCTAAGGAGTGGGTCTGCTTCCGCTCGCTTGCTGGTATTGCGGGTTCGAATCCTGTGGAGAGACTGGATGTCTGTCTCTGGTGAAGGTTGTGCTTCGTCAGGTAGAGTTCTCTGCGTCGGTCCAATCTCTCTTCCAGAGGAGTCCTACCGAGTGCTTTGTGTCTGTGATCTTTAAAGGTCAACAAGGAGGCGGTCTAGGCGCGAGCAGGACTGTGGCGTCACAAAAAATATACAGTCTGCATTCGATTAAGCTATACAGTGTCTCCTTTGCGTGGTGTAGGTATATATTTAACGCAGTGCAACATTTGAAACTTCCAGTTTTCTGATATGTGACGCCGTACAGATTGGTATTGAAATATCAGCTCTTCGGTGGATCGTAGTGCTTCCGTCTGTAAGGTAGCTGAAATGAGCTGAAAGAAGCTTAAACCCCGAATTATAAAATTGTATGCTTAAGGAACAAAAATATCCAGCCCCATCACTAAAGCAATATATCAAAGAACAAGTGTTGAGAATCTGCATACACTCCAGGCTGAAGTACGGGCTACCGCTGGTGCTTGCGCGCTTTCTCGCTAAAAACTATAACTATCCTGTTACGTCGGCACCTCCTGTAGAAGCATGTTCAATTCTATGTCCTTGTTTTTCTCCCCACTTTTCTCATCCCTTTGTTTACAATTGATTACATTCCTCTCGCCAGCGCTTCCTTTTCAGCCCCTTCCACTCCACTTTTCATCGGCATATTGTCGCAATGATAATCACCAGTGGACATCATTGTTACGCTTTGATTCCACCCCGACGAAGTGGTGGGGGTGAGGTCTAAGTTGCTCTTCCCCCCCTAGTGGAAGGGATGGAAGTGGATTGTGGTCCGTACAAACTATGCTGTATATGGCCTCTCGATTGTTATAACGGTTTTTAAGCTCGCTCGTTTTCTACTTTGTCGGCGTTCTCTTATTTGAAAAAAAAAAAAAGAATCCAGGGGCTTGGTGCAAAAATGAGTTAGCTGCTGTTTATGAATACGTGTATTCGTCCGTACCAGATTTTGAGCTTAAACACAAAATATCGCTCAAGATTCAATTAAAGAATTTGCTTTCTAACTTCCACTTCAGTTATGTTTTGATCATGTCATTACATTTTAAATATATATAAAGGTATAAATAATGACACACAGTTCTGACGTCGAGAGGGCGGATTAAGTACTGGGGAGAGAATGTGGGCCAAGGAAGATTGAATAATGGGGAGTTTTATGTGTGTGTTTGTGCCCAGTAATATTAAGGATATTAAGCCAAGAGGGATGAGTTGCGATGCAAATGTAGCGTTACTGAGGGAAACAAAAATACGTGCAAAATTTTGATAGGTAAATACGAAAGGAAAAGACAATTTGGGAAACTTAAGTTTAAGTGGGAGTTTATAATTAAAATTAATTTCAGAGGCACGCAGTGTAAATTTGTAACCTGGATACAATAATGTAAACAACCAACTAGATGCTGCCTGCAGGCAGCATCTTCGGTGCATTGTACCACAAGCTGTAAACACAGTCTAGTGCTCCTGAGGATGGGCGAAATCATCGCCCGAAACATATTGAGGTGATTGGGATTATTAATAAATACCATTATTGTTGCATCTAGTTGGTTGTTTACATTATTATATCAGTGATGCGCGGTTACAAAAACATTTAAATTTGTGACCTGGACTGAACTGACTCAGGTAGCTGTGGCGAGCCTTTTACAAACTGGGAATTGTGTTTTATTTTGAATTATGTTTAGGAAGTTATTTACGGTTTTAGTTTTTTAGAAACACAAAATTTATAAAACGCTGTCTCTTAGTCACCAGGTACCAGGATAAGGGACTCTTCCTGACGAAGGAAACAGAACCGATCTCTTAAACTCTGCGGATAGGAAAACTCGGAATGAGATCCATATCGATAATGGCGGTCACGGTTTGCATGCAACATTTTCAGAAACCAATAGACTTAGGGGATTTCTTGGTCGGGTGTTAATTGTGAAATTGATTGATTGCGCACTTTGTTAATTTTGATTCAGAAACATAATACGGTTGCAGAAATTAAAAAGAAAATCCATATTAAGGTTTGCTTATCTGGAAGAAAAACTCAGTTTTCACTTCGAAGCCTTCTTCAGCAAAACTGAGCTTGCTGTAAAAAAAAACTACTTAATAGTGTGGATTATTAACTTGCATCCAGAAGTTAGAAGAATGAAATGGTTTATCGGTATTACGTAATATAAATACCCGCTTATGCACTGAGTGCTATATTGTTTGTGGCAACTCTGTACTTTGTATCAGTGGGTGTACTTACGATTAGAAAGAATTCTTTCAGATATTTTTAACCCTTTATGGCCCAGTGTTTACTTTATGTACCACCACATTAACCATTAAACATTCCACATTCTATTCCCAGATTGCATTTCTGTGTTATTTATGATTCTCAGAACAGACAGCGACTCTTTATCTGCAGATGATTATGTAACTGGTCTTTATAGCCGAGACAGAGCGTGTTTACTGCGCGGTGTAAGCCAAACCTGTAAGTATAATTCGGATTAATTTTCATCTTTAAAGGACTAAAAAGAGATACATTTTGAAAGGCATTGATTGTAGTTTCATTTCTAACGTAATAGGCCAATATTTCGCTTGCGTCGTATTCGAAAGGTCCAGGGTTTAAATCACGGCGCAGTGATCGACTATTCGCAGAGTACAAACAACAAGATGCGACTTTTCTCAATTTATTTATTTCTGTAAGACGCTCTACATGTTTCAGAAGGGTTTTCCGTCCATCATCTGGAGCTCAAAACTGCATATACAGCATTAGGTATTTGTCAGGCCAATACCTGACGCTGTATGTGTCGTTTTGAGCTCCTGATGATATACGGAAAAACCCGTCTGAAACATGTAGAGCGTCTTACAGAAATAAATCAAATGAGAAACTTTGCACCTTGTTGGTTGTACTCTGCGAATATATTAGCGATGCACGGACCTATGAATGTTAAATGGATCGACTATTCTGAGGTTTCGCATGAATTTTCTAAGTTTCTCCAGTACATTTCCGCAAGAATGTCTTAAAGTAGGCCACGACATTCGCATAAGTCCCAGTTCATTTTTCACAGTCTCATTATTCGACGCTACTAAATACGTCGTTAAACAAATTAGAAGCCCACCTTCAGTTTGCCTGTGTTCGGTTGATTTAAAATTTTTAAACATTTATTGGCATTCTCCTATGTTTATGAATATTACCAGATGAATTCCTATATCAAATTCCTAAGGAAATATTGGTATTGAAAACTGCATTCTCATTTTCCTTAACATTCATATAGCTCACATTACTTGCGCCCTTCTTGTTCCCAGTTCAGTATATAACTGAACGCTAACGTAGCTTATATTGCATACATAACATCAATGGATTTTTTTTTCAGAAGGGCCCTTTAGTGGAGCTAAATATAAAAAGCTAACGTCCCGTAGAGGTTAATGTCATAATGAGGAATAGCGGAATATTGTGTAACAACGGGGCGAGAAATAATTGAGAGAGTAGCTGATGATGATGGATAGACGCGACCACTTTATACAGAACACAAGGATCAAAAGTTTGTTTCGAAATGACGGTACAAAGTTTTTTATACATCAGATATCGATTATGTTACTGGGATGTGTTGGCACATTTAATAATTTGTCGTGTAACTTGCGAGCACTGTGCCGAACAGAAGGGGTCGGTTTGGAGTTCCTGGACAGTGAGCCTGCAGCCAGCCTTACACACTAATTGGCAGAGCGAGTGGCGTGTGTTGTCTTTAATATACTGTTGTTATTTTCATACGAAACGAAGTAATAACTTTTGTGATCATTTTAAGCTGTTTTTGGAATAACTGCATCCGTTTCTTTTGTGGACTTGATCATGGCATCTCGCGTCTGCCTCCTTTACAACGCTTGAAAGAGGAGGCGGATTTTCATGAAATTTGGTACGCCTTTGTGATTTTGTGCGTGTGGTATCGTCATATGTACTATTTTAAGGTGTGCAACTCGCACACAACTTGAAGATAATATAGTACATGGTTCTATGAAGGAAACAGAACCAACGCATGTATAATGTTGGCCCTGTAACCTGCCGTATAGGCACAGAGGGGGAGTAGATATGTACCTCTACGCTTACTTTAACTTCGGCGCTAGATTGATGTGGGTGGTTAACGCCACCCTCCGGCCGCTTTACCCCCCGGAAATTACCCAGTACCCATTGTGCAGGAGACGGGGTGGGCCCCACGGCCGGTATGGACGGGTGCGGAAAACCTCGGCCCGCACCGGGATTCGATCCTCGGGCCGTCCAGCCTGTAACGAGTCGCTATGCCGACTGCGCTATCCTGGCCCATGATATGGGTGATAAAATCTAAAATATGAATAGAGAAAGAATGTCCAACTTATTTTCCTGAATAATCTCAATTTTGAAATTATCTTCATTTTCATGTCCTGTTAAATATTACAGATATGCGTCGCTTAACGACGGGGATACGTTCTGAGAAATGCGTTGTTAGGCGATTTGGTCGTTGTGCGAACGTGTACTTACACAAACCTAGATAGTACAGTATAGTCTACTACACACCTAGGCTATATGTTATAGCCTATTGCTCCTAGGCTACAAACTTGTACAGCATGTAACTGTACTGAATACTGTGGGCAATTGTAACGCAATGGTAAGTATTATAATATTATAATCTTCTGGGACCACCGTCGTATATGCGGTCCGTCGATGACCGAAACGTCGTTATGCGGCACATACCTGTATAATCCCTGCAATATCTTCGCCACGTTAAAGCTGCAGTTATTCAGTAACCCAATTTATCATTGAATTCTGACCTTGGAATGTTAACTCTTATCAGTTTTCAGTAAGAATTTGTCTCAACATGAACGTCTTTTCAAATACGCGGGTTATGTTACACCACTGTGGCAACAGTAGGCAATTATGTGACATTATGTACGCGGGTCGAAATCCGGGGATTGGAAGACATGCAGTGGCAGTAACATATCTTGTCAATATCTTGGAGACTGTTTTATGACTAAAATGATGGCGACTGCTGCTATCCGGGTTACAAAATGGAAGCCTATAAAATGCCAATAAAAGTCTTAAAATAAATTATGAAAGAAGTAATGTGTGTAGCACGATTGGGCTTCTTTTAACAACTTGAAAGTTGTCGGGAAGTTGTGTGAATTTGAAGCAGAGATAAAACATTCTATACAGCCACTGTGTAACCAAATGTGTTAATGTTTAACATTTTGGATCAGATATTAATCATGGCGTTGGTACGATGGATTATACCTGCATAGGTCTACTGAGAATCACCGAGGGTCTAAATTCGCGAGAGAGACTGCAGTTCGCTGGGGCACTTTGGTGACATGGAACTGCATTCATATTGACGTAGGAAATGTCAGGTATGGAACACAACAAAAAATATAACATTTTTTAGTGTTAATAATTTTGCCTTGCTTGTATTTTATAAAATTTGAGATTTTTTTTAATGTAATGTAGGAATTGAAATTTTATTCGTAGTTGCAAATTTCAGATTTTATAAAATCAAAGCGAAACAACTGTTGTGGCAAAATTTTTGCAGGTAATAATGTCCGATATTCTCTACTTTTTTTGTATTTGCATCCCATATTAGGGACGTGCCTGAATGAAGATGAAGTTACGATTTCATGTACAGATTCTTGATGTTTGTCTGTATGCCAGTTTATTCCATTGGGTCATTATTCGGAAAGTTATAGCAGGATTACTTTCATAAAGTTCCCTTTACTTCGCATGAAAATATTCGGCCCTTATATCACATACCTTACGGTCCTCCTACTTCAGTCGGGTGGTTGAAGCTACTAAGCAAGCAGACGAAGACTAGCAAGTACGCTTCTCTGATTACAGAAACACTTTGATCTACGCGCACTTGGCTTAGCGCATTCTCCATACTTGTGACGTAAGCCTAAGCTCGCTGAAGTTACCTGCGCCTAATGCTGGAGACTTGGTGGAAGTATTCCTGCTATACTTCATCGTGAAAATATCATTATATTCTGTATTCACAGCTCAGTATTGAGCGTTCCATTTCTGCTCTAATTCCATACAAATTTCGCTGCGCTTCAAATTTGGTCTTCAGCACATTTCATGGCCTCTGTTAATCACGATAGTGACGTGGTCATTTTGTATCCCACTTGCTTTTCGGTAGACAGTACAGGCGTTTGACTTGTCGACGATGCTTTCCTGCACAGTAGGTGCCATCCTAACTTTTGATTGATCCTGTGTGGAACATGCGTGGTGGTCGCCAACATCTGTGGCTGTAATTAAAATCACTCCAGAGTTGTGTGACAGGCCAAACCTTGTGTCATTACGTCAGAGCTGCGTGTCACAGCGACACAAGTCACGACTCCTCTTTGAGTTCTTGGAAACGGAACGTGAAGCAGCCGAAAGGAGCAGGAGTTGATAAGCATTACGTACTTAATGTTGCGTCTTATATTGCGTCGTGGGCCGGGATAGCTCTGTCGGTATAGCGTCTCGCTGCGGGCTTGACGGTCCGGGGATCGAATCCCCGTGGGGAGAAACTTTCCGCACCTGTCCACACCGGCCCTGGGGACCACACTTCCTCCCACACAATGGGTACCGGGTCTTTCCCGGGGTAAAGCGGTCGGGGCGTGGCGTTGACCACCAACCCCCATCTGGCGCCGAGGTTAAAGAAAGAGTAGGGCTTTACTTCTACTTCCCCTATGGGCCTTAGTGGCCTGTTCTAGGGTGAAATTTACCTTTTACTTTATATTAGTCCCTCTGTGAATTTAATGCCATGTGAATGAGCCGATTTACACGGGGCTGTGTCAGCTGGTTGGCTGACAGAACAGAATGAAAGCAGTTAGAGAATAAAGATAAATTTGTTTGAGTTGGCATGTATGTAGTTGTTACAAGATTTACGGAGTTATCAACACGACCACATGTTTAGGCTATTGGTTAAGCCATCCAAAGGTCAGGAAATGTCAGCAAGGCTTAACACATCTAGGGCCTTTCATTCTGTTATGGATTCTACACTTTAAAATTGCAAATAATTTCACAAAAGGGAAAGGAAATGCGAAGATTTTAAGTGTACTTTCATCTTTCACATAAATTTCAGCACAGGATTTCTCCGTATCTCAGCAACACATTTACTATATATCGTTGTCTATATTTCTTACACTTGGAGATATCGTAGACTGGGAGATTTATTGTCGATTGTGTTCGATATCTCGGAAACGGCTAGATATCAATCATGCGCTCTTACATGGGCCTCTAAGTAACAACCGTTATTGTGGGCTGGTTGACGGGCCGCACGTGGCAAACAGTAAGTGGTGTAACCAACCGCCTAACTTACTGTGTAATTTTTATAGTATATTCATGATTTTTAAATATGGCCGCGAGCCGCATACCTGGCGGGCCGCGGGTTTGAGACCCATGCTGTATTATTTTTTGCTCTTCAATTCTTTCTTCGGCTTCCTTGCATATCTAACACACAAAACAGTCTCGGGTTACGAAGACCAATAATGGCCAGATATAAATGTAGGCCTACTTACGTCTTAATATAAAGTTGCTGTTATTTTTGTCCGATTTTAACCAAAATCATAATGAAGCGAAAGATTTTAGTAAAAATTCGCAAACATGAAATTTCACGAAATTCTGCCCGGTGAGAATCGCACCTTTCCATGCGGACAGGTGGACGGACACACAGACGGCACGAGCCTAATCATCGCTTTTCGCAACGGCTTTGCCAAGATACCTAAAAATTTGCAGGATAACAATGAGGAGTGAATAAGTAAGAAGCTGAAATGGGAAGAGTTACGTTGTATGAGGAATTTCCTCAGTCTGGACAGACGGACGGACAACGTTGTGGCTCAAAGGTGATATTTGAATCTGTGTTTTTTAAATAGTCTACAACAGCAGGTGCAGTGATAAAATTTAATGTCCTTAGGTAGTATTATTGAACAAAGTTAAGGCTAATGTTATCAGTTGATATTTTTCAGGTTCTGTTTAATTGTGTGGACCTAATTTTGATATATTTGTATCTGTGTTATTCACATACACACAAAGTACGCCGTCACAATACGTACTTCGAATCGCGTAGACGTCAACATAAGTAAACACAAACAGATATGACCATAAAATACACAATGCGCTGATGCAATGTGCGTTTACAGCAATGCATTAAGTAGTTATAGAAGCCTTGTGAATGCAACACGTCCGTTTTGCGATTAAGTACAAGTACTGTGCCTGAAAGCCGGTCTCAGGTCTGCGGCCGCTCGCCTGCTGAGATTGTGGGTTCGAATCCCCCCGGGGGCATTGATGTCTGTCTGTTGTGAGTGATGTGTGTTGTCAGGTAGAGGTCTCTGCGACGAGCTGATCACTCGTCCGGAGGAGTCTTACCGAGTGTGGTGCGTCTTTGTGTGTGATCTAGAAACCTCGTCAATGAGGAGGATCTGGCCCACTGGGAGGCTGTCGCGCCAAAAACAAACAAACAGTGCCTGGAAGCTAAACCTGAATTCCGCTGAATATCAATTAAACAGGTCTGTCGAGTGATGGATAATTTATCCTTAATATCAACAAGAATAAATATGCCCTGAAAGTTGATTCTGCCAAACACTGCCTTAGTGCTTGAGTAACAGAAATAATTTGTTCATCTACACGAAAGAATAAACAGTGGAACTTTCCGAGATACTACCGTTAATTCGCCAGTGATAATTCAAGGTCGGATTATGTGCAGATATTTGTGTTAGGGTAAACATTAGGTTGTATTTCAGCTTGGGCCCTTTCTTCTCGAAGGTCACGCTTGCCATATTCAACACACAGAGGGTGTATCCATGTAACGGGATGTAATCCTCTTTCAAAACTTGACCAAGGATTATTAATTTGCCATGGTTTTGACATCTTTTGATCTTCGATCCTGTCATCTATTGTAACTGCCAGATATGTAACTATCCGCTATCATTTAACGTACAAAAAAGAGTTCTAAAAATCGATTTAATCCATAGTAGGCCTATATTCTTAATTAATTCATAGCTTATTGCCAAACGCGCTCTTCGTTACCCTTTACATCAGGCCGCATTAGAATCAAAGACTTATTTCGCAATGATTTTTATGACTCGACTGCCCCACCTGGGCCTAGGCGTCCTCATTATTGAGTTTTCGTGAACGTACTCAGACACACAGCACTCGGTAGGACTTCTCTGGACTAGCGATCAGCCCGTCGCAGAGACCTCTACCTGACGACGCACAACACTCTCAAGAGACAGTCATCCATGTCCCTTGTGGGTTTCGAACCCGCCACCCCACAAGCGGGCTGCCGCAGACCGCACGACCACCGGAATCGTTATGTGGCAATATTACTAGTTACAAATCGAATTCTAGAGCGTTTTATATTTGATAATTTTTGTAATAGATTTATTTAAAAATAAGAGTCAATATTGAATATGTAGGAACTTGGATACAGCTGTAACAAACTATCAGCGTATGCTATAGTCTTTTGTTACAATTAATATGTGCATTTCTACAGCAAATAATATTTGTTCCTTTGGCCCAACAACCGAACACGGCCCTAGATAGCCTCGGTTTTAGTGTTCTAGATCTCTGTCTCACACACACACACACACACACACCACACCACACAAACACACACACACACACACACCACACACACACACACACACCACACACACACACACACACCACACCCCACACACACACACACACACACACACCACACCACACACACACACCACACACACACACATACACACCACA
>Ga0131853_10027049_pt1 | contig 10307 bp, 5 predicted proteins | sample TergutLab28metaG_FD_92764 | JGI IMG/M metagenome (GOLD analysis project Ga0131853, IMG submission 92764) | Labiotermes labralis P1 segment gut microbial communities from Petit-Saut dam, French Guiana - Lab288 P1 (version 2) (version 2) | ecosystem: Host-associated > Arthropoda: Insects >... | reverse complement strand
TGAAAATTAAAAAAGGCAAAAAAAATTGTCGTCCGAAAAAATGATGTCTCCCTAATTTTACCCTACCACTGCCCCCTCTCCCCACCCCCCCCCCCCCCCCCACCACCACCACCATTCTGTACAGTGTGAAAATGGTGTCATGATTAAAACATTTGTGTATGTATAGTCATCAAAAATAACAAATTTTTAGATTTTAAGTTTTTATTGTCCCTGTAGCTCAAATGCAACAATTTCATGTTGTTATTTTGGAGCAATACTTTTTCAAGCATGTTACAAATTGTTGAATTTCCCAGGTGGAAGAGTGTATCAGTAGGACTTACATCAACAAACAGGGAAAAATGGTTGTGTTTGAGCCAGAACTGTAACAAGATTTGGAAATCATTTTTTAAAATTCCAGACGATGTTCTTCACCAAAGGTTGCACTGAATTTTGAAAAGTAAGATCTTAAGGTGGTGGGTAGGAAGTGGCTAATGGTATTAGTATTGAGAAATCACAACATGTGATCAGCCAGACTGCATGCAGGCACCACTGCAAGACAGGTTCAAACAATCATACATTGTTGGCATTAGAATCTCTCAAACTATTTCATTGTCATACTTTGTCTTGTCATCTGTGTATTGTCTGCAGGGTACACTGTTTGCTTACATACTTCTCATATTGAAAATCACCCTTCTCATAAAATTTGGGCCCTGAAAATGTGTCTACCTCAATACGCAGTAAATTATTTACCCTCTTGGGACTTGAAAGGAAGTCTGTTTTCTTATATTTGTTTTCTTAACAGTAGCACAGCCCATAGGGTTGCTGAACCAAACATGCAAGACTTCAGGCTACTTCTGTCGTGCATTTGAGGGCTTCACTCTGCTATAATGTTACTTGGTGCCAGTTTATAGTTGGTTACCACCGGTTTGGGTCGACCTGTCAGTCCCAAAACAATAATTAACTACCATCCTATACCACATAATGTCTCAGAAGAGCAAAGGCTTGAACCAAACATTTCTGTCCTAAGATCTGTACCTAAAATGGAATCCATTGATATTTCAAGTACAAATAAGAAGTAATTTGGTTAAAGACCAGTACACAAATGTTACTTAGATAATAATCATAATAGCAGGAAATCTCTGGAACATGTATATAACTGTCTGCTTTTCAAGCAACATGACTTAATTTATCCCAACAGTGTTGAGAGGCCCATATTTCGTGCATTAATTTGGACATCTTTCCATTTACCTATATTTTGTAAAGCTCACTATGATAGGGAGGTAGGAGGTTCCTTTGCTTTTAAGAACAACAAAGCATCACATCCAAGGAGGCCATAATCATGATGCTCACTGTTGTTAGAATCTCTGATGTCAAGAGTTTATCAGGCTGTGTTTCAGTATCCACATTCTTTTGAATATACACCATGACTGTTTGAAATCAGTATGCCAATTGAAAGTTGTCTTTTTTAGGTCGAGAAATGATACAGAAATTTGATTTACTTTTACACTTTTGTGGATGCCAGTTATTTTTTGGGAGCAGTGTAACTTTTATGGTTATTCAGGGAATCTCAGATTCAAGCTGTAACAAGACTAGGGTCATCATCAGAATATTGCTAGTAACATGAGTGCTTTTTTACCTTTGGGTACGTATGCATTATTTGTACAATGATACTTGCTTATTCAAACTGACCAGTATTGACCATTGAATAATCCGGAAACAAGGAAAACCTCAACATATTGATGAAAAGTTCCCGTTATTTTTTTATGTTAATTGTTTCCATCCTTATTTTGGCAAAACCATGAATGTTTATTGTGATTGGTGCAGTACATTGTTACATTCAGAATGGCGATGTGTATTGGAGAGGTTGCCTGAACTGTTTACCTCAAATAAAAGTTGTGGTTATTGCAGGATAGTGATCTTATGCCTTTCACATATGATCCCCACATTATTGAAGTAATTTGATGAAGTTACTGTGTGGAAGAAGGGGTGATCTGAATTCTTCAGTAATCAAGATAAATAGGTGCCATGCCGTAAAGATGTAGAGTAGTGTTATGGTTACTTGACTGAGACACTGGTCAGTAAATTTCAAGCCCCAGTTCATGTATTGTTCTGTCTAGGTAGAGGTGTCACTTTGTGAGTTATCTAGTGTACATGTGGTTAATGATATTAGGCGGATATGCAGCTGAGCTGAGATGGTTATTTGAAATTGAAGCAATATTAATCACCAGGTTTTGATCAAATTCCAGCTGAGTTGGAAGTAGAACAGCCCATTCTCAGGTTGATAAACTTAGTTTGTGTTTCTGTTTGGAAGAAGGAAGTATTGCCTCACAAGTGCAAGGAGTCAATTTTTGTTCTTAATTATAATGTAAAGGTAAAGTTCACCCTAAAACAAGCCATGTATGCCCAGAGGGGGAGTAGAGGTATTGCTGTACTCTGTATGTAACCTCAGCATTGGATGAAGTTGGGTGTTCATTGCCATGCCCCATCTGCCTTACCATTGGGAAAGAAACACAGTACCCAATGTACAAGAGGCTGGGTGGCCCCCAAGGCCAGCCTGGACTTGTACAGAAAATCTCACTCCCACCAGGATTTGATCCCAGCACAATCCAGCCTGTAGGGAGGTGCTATACCAACTGTGCTGTGATGAAACCGTCTGTAGTATTTATTGAGGCATAGCACTCATTAATCAACTACATTCAACATTTTATTCAACATTCTTTTGTCAAGGTTCGAGAACAGGGTGCCTAAGAGGGATGAGGTAATGGGAGTGGAGGAGATTGCATAAATTGGAGTATCATGATATGTACTGTGCTCCAAATGTGACTTGGGTTATCAAAGCAAAGAAGATGAGATGTGTGGGGCTTGTGGCATGCGTGGGGAATAGAAATGCACACAGGAGTTTGGTTGGGAAATGTGAAGGAAAATGACCACTTTGAAGGCCTAGGCCTAGATGGTAGGATAACATTAAAATGTGTCTTAATGAAGTAGCATGGGATGCTGTGGAGTGCATTAGCTTGATGTTGGATAGAAGCAAGTGATGGGCAGTTGTGAGCACAGTGATAAACCTTGATCCATAACATACAGAGAATTTAGTGAATAATTGCAGAACTGTCAGCTTCTGAAGGACTGGCCTCCATGGAGTTACTTACTTTGCAGCAGTATGTAAACAAAATGGTTATAGTTACTTGTAATATGTTTGTATGTGTGCTGCAGCTCCAAATCATGAGTCACAGAAATTTTAATGTGTTGGGTGTAACCTCACTGCAGTGTACCACTGATCAAATTGCCTTAAATATTGGGTTGGAAATTTGGAACAGCTATGAGATTTCCATAACAATTTGAATGTGTTTACACATGCCATGTAATTTTCAAGGACAATATACACTGTTCTGTTACAGTACTAAAACCATAACCTTCAAGAAAACAGCAGAATGTGTAATTCACATTGCTTCTTAGAGATAAGAGCTATGAAATTAAGTGCTGTAGAGATGACCCTAATGGAAGGTCATCAGAAACATGGTTGTCAAGTTTCCCATTTACTTGTTAATTTTGCCAAAAGCAACTGTGTGCTTCAGAAGGGAAGTGGTATCACTGAATTCAGTTACATATTCAATACATATCTCTGTATTACATGCAGACATACATAATAATGTGCAATTAAATATGCTCTAATGGGAGTTGCAAGTTCCAACATTGTAAAATCACACTCCTATGCAAAATTGCAAACACCCAAAACATTATTTGGCCTGTCAAAATTAGAAATGTCGTAAGCAAATTATGCTAGCCATTCCACTTTGCCATATAACTTGGCTCAAGTGACAATTCTTCTGGCTGGTATTCAGGAGCTGACTAGTTTGAAAGGTCTTTCAAAGCAAATATATGAACACTGTCTCAAATTAATCCATGATTACTCTCACATCCTTTACAATTCATCATTGGTCGTCCTAACATTCTACATTACTTAAACACAGCTACTGATAGTGTTATTAAATAAACCATATGTTATTAGAATAAATATTCCCACTCAAAGTGTGGAATATTTGGTTTTTATGATAGTGTAATGCGATATACATCCATGGTTAATTAATATGCAAAGGAATACAGAGACATTTTATCTGACAACTTATATCACTGTTTCAGTCGGGCCATTCAGCACTTGCTGCTCTTCCAATTTGCCATGAGATGGGTCCATTGTAAGTGCATAACAATCAAATGACTACCTGCAATTTAAGTTGTGGAAATTGTTCCAAAATTTGTATACAAGTTGAGGCAGACAGGATGTTGGCAAAGGGCCTTTGATACTTTACAATTGGCAGTGGCTGCTTAAGACTACAATAATTTTATTAATTCCTTTTCAACCCCCCACCTCTCTTTGCTGACCCTTCGGTTGGGCCGTATTCTAGGCTGCCATCTCGCCACTTTCACTATTGGGAAAAATGTCTTTCGACTCTGCCTGTTAGGTTTATTAGTACAATGCGATGTTTGAGAGTGGTTGTCCCATGGATTGGACGGTTACTTGCCGGCCTGAAGTTGCTACGAGCCAGGTTCAGTCTCAGCGCACATCATGTGGGCTTTGTGACAGACAAAGGGCGCTGACAATGCCCCGTATCACTCCTTGTATGACGACGCTGTATCGCAGTAGGAACTGACAGCGATGTTAACATACTCTAAAACGAGATTTTCATGGCAAGGAAAATTTTTGTAGTCACAAGGTTTATGACACCTTTGGGGCTATAACGATGTGCTCATAACCACCCATAAGGCCACGACATCATAGGTCAAAAACGTATGGGAGGCCGTTTCCTGACGGTAGATGGACAATGCATGTCTGGGACGTAAGCGCCACCAGGCCTGTAACTCTACAAGTCTGAATTATACATGGGGCTTAGCAACAAGCAGTATCTGCTTCCGCCACAAAACAGAGAAAGAGCTGGTGGCCCCCGAAACAACGCGCATAACTTTCGTCCTGAGAAAAGGCAACATCGAAAATAACTTCTAGCATTACCACAATGTAACCTATAGACTCTTACGGCTATTTATGACGTCATGTGTGAACATGGTGGAGTGCGCAATGCTTGCGGAAATACAACATTTGAGAATGTGATTTGGTGTAATTAGTGTATGTTATTCCCCTTATATTTAAATATTGTTTTCTGAGCTGTGGTAGTGCAATTATTAGTATGCGCGTACTGTACTTGTACGACACATTGTAACTTCACTGGGTTCTGGTCACGTGAGTCAGAACCGGTAGGTCTGCACATCGAGCATTAAATGTGAAGTGCTTTGTGGATTTCGTCGCTTGCTGCGGTAAAATAAGACAGAGAAGCATTATAAAAATGATTTTTTGCCTGCAAATTGTTACGAAATTTAGACATATAACTTCTGGGTCTTCCCACATGCTGGGTATATTGAATAGAAGTAGTGTTAGAACACCCAGCGTATTCCAGCACTGCAGAACCATTCGTACAACCGTTACATCGTATGCCGGTTTGTATTACATTTTCGGTATCAGTTGAATTTGTTATTATATATAGATCTGATGTTATAATTACACAAGACATAAACGGGGAATAGACACATGCTGTATGACATGTGGTGATCACTGGAAGGAAAAAAAAAGGTTATGAGAGAGATGTGTACTAGTACAGTATGTTTTAAGTTCGTTTAGATTATGTGCCGTCCACATTTCGATACAAAAAGCATTGGAATATCAGATTATTGTTAAGTGATAACTGTGTTAATTACCGGAGTTTTAAAATGTTATGCCCATTTGTAAACGGTTAAAGAAGAACAAGACAGTGAGAGCTAATTTTTGTAACAATTTAGAACTTGGTGCGAAAGTCTGAGGTAGCATTTCAACTTACAGAACTGTTACTCAGTGGTGATTGTTTAAAACAAAATTATATATATATACATACACACCTGTGACATTCTTCTCCAGAAAGATATACCTTTCCTTAATTAGGCCATTGGGTAGTTACATTTGGTAAGATACAGGATATACAGCTTGAAGCTGAACTTTCTGTTAGCCACATTGCTGCATGGCAACCAGGCACCACCTGCTGTGGTATTGCTCAGCCTCACTGCAGCATGGGACTGCAGACCATAAAATAGGTAACATCAGTTGCTGCACAGCAACTAGTGACACTTTCCACTCTGTAGTATTCTGTTCTGCATTTTAAAAATTCTGTACTTTTGTGTATGGCCATATGTAATTTTTTTTTTATCACATTTCTTCTGATTGCAGTTCGAAAAAAGTCTGCTGTAAGGATGTTGACATCGCGGTGTGGTGTAGAACTAGAGTAAATGCAGGTTCCGTCCAAAATACTGAGTGCTGAAATTTATGTGACAGTGTGACTTGAATTGTTTTACAAGTTTCCAGCACGTGTAAATCATCATATACTAGCAGTGGAAACTGTACAATTTAAAAGTTTTGTCCTTCCTAAATAAGTGAATTTTGTTTTGCAGAACGCCTTTATACTGACAAACATGAATGGGTTTTAATTGATGGGAAGACAGGCACAGTTGGAATCTCTCATTATGCACAGGTTGGTTTATAGTATAGACTGTTTACAGCTCTGAAGGAACCTTGTTTAATTTTTTGGAGGGGGGTGTGGAATTTGGTAAACATTTGTAGATATGATATCTGTTTCCTGGCTAAACAACTTGACATAGGATCCCATCCCACTTTTAGACACGTTCGCAACTTTGTGAATATCTACTATTACCTTCATAATGTCAGTCCCTCTGCATAGTACAACTGTGCTTCTGCTGGACAGTTTCCATGAATTTTGATACTAGAAGATTGTTTGAAAACCATTCAAAAAAATTCAGGTTTCTTTAAAATCTGAAAAGAATAATGGTTACTTTACGTGGAGGCCTATGCACATTGATGATATCTCTCTGAATTCTTCTAATGATAGATGTTTTAGACAAAAGTCATGGAGAAAATCAAACCTTTTATCTTCAATACATTTTTATCATTTATGAGGTAATTTGGAAAGGACAAAAAATGCTTTTTTGCATTTCCACTGCAACAGTGGTTACGTGAACATGCCACATTATGACGTGTACATTGCCTGTCATGCTTACTGACATTCTGTCATCAGTTGTACAGTACTGGTGGCCATGCAAACCTGTTAGGTGTCAGTAAGACTAGCCCCATTGGTGTTTAAATTTCCATTTATTTTGTGTACCACATGGCCAGTTTAAACACAAGGCAGTGAGTTCTGTCCACATTTTATGGAACCCTAACTTTCATTACTGCATTTACAAATGTCCTCCACCTGTCCCTATCCTGAGCAAGTTCTGTATTAAGGGAATATTATTTTTGTGAGTCACAGTAATGTCACTGAAGATGGCTGTCTGTCAGGATGTAATGCTGTACAGTTTGCTAGACGTGTACCAGCATTTCAGAAAACCTGCTGTCTCCGTCTTCATGGTATATGTGTGAGTCAGCAGAGTGACCTGACATGTCAGTACATTTCTACTAGACTACACAGTTTGCATTCAAAGTAACAACACTCCTGCTTTTTGTGGCTGAAAATATTGATTATTTTAGATTAAACTTGGAAATTCATGGCTTTAACACTAAAAATAAATCAAATTTACATTTACCACCTTCAAAATTGACAGTTTTGCAGAAGGGACTGTATTACTCTGGAATTAAGGCCTTCAGTAACTTGCCCACCTATGTGAAGAACCTTCTCCAGACTAAGAAACTTTTCAAATGATCCCTGAAAGAATACTTACACTCCAACTCTTTTTATAGCTTAAATTAATTTTGTAACTACAATAGACTCTAAAAATTTTAATCTTATAGTTCTTTATTGACATTGTTTTATTGTTAATCAAATACTGAAGTGCTATGTTATAAATATTTTTAGAGGCAATATATATATATTGTAAATTCAGACTGCTACTTTAGCTTACTGTCTCTCACAATTCTAACTTTACTTTATTTGATCAGCTCACGAACTTTACAGCATAGGTTGATGATGTATTAGTATTTAATGCTTGCATGCATATTTTTTATCTCTAAAATGTGACATGTATTATATTTAATATGTAAATATTTTCCATGTTTCCTGTACATATTTTGCCTTATTTATGTTACACAAATTTTGACATGTTTTCTATCCTATGGGTTATGGCCCCATGTAGCTGGATCGAATGAACAAAATATGAAAAAATTTAAAATAAAAAACTACAGTCCTTCTGCTGTTTTTGACAGGTGCATGTAATGTACTTAAATGATAAAGATCCAAGCATGTAGCGCATTACAGTAGCTACCAATAACAATCATTATCTAATTAGTGCAAAGAAGGAGGAGTTTGCCATTTTGTTGGCATGTCATTCATTGTTTTTATGTGAATGAAATGCAAAAGTGATCTGTTTGCATCTGCATCAAAAAGTACAATGAATCAGAGTAAGCATCAGTTCACTACATGCTTGTAACGAAATTGCCCTGAATTATTCTGGAATAGGAATGAGGAGAGTGTGCTGAAATAAATTAAATGGCCAGGCTTGCAGGAAGAGGAGAGTAGGAGATAAAGTTGCAAAAGTTTGTATATCAAATGATAAGACTTGCTGACATTCAGAGGTCAGAAACCATTGTTTAGATTTTAACCCTAAGTTACTTAATTACAGCATTTTGTATAGTATGGCATGGTTTGTTTTTAGGATGCTCTTGGTGATGTCGTATATGCACAGTTACCAGATGTAGGCACAGACATTCTAAAGAAAGGTAAGTGTTCTTATTGCAATCACACACAAGCGAACTAAAAACCGAAACTCCAAATGTTGTAGTAGTGTTGGTGGCACCACTGCTTTGTATGTGTGAGCTACCTTATTCATATCCAAGTTATCCAGCTATAACAACTGAGGCTTTGCATGAATTTCCTCAGTCTGTCCAGGCAGATTCTGGGATGGTATATCAGACTAGTCCACAACTGCTTTGTTTCATCTTAACCCTTTGGCACTGAATATTATATATGTGTGTGTGAGAGAGAGAGAGAGACGCACAGTGTGCAAACGCCATATAAATATATCTTCTGTTATGCAACCCACATTGAAATTTGGTCTTCAGCTTATCATAGCAGGCATTTTAATTCTGCAGCAAAGGGTTAACCAGGGTACCTGCTTCCATGGGATAGTGCTGTACTCACCCCCCACCAGTACCAGCACTAAGAATTATTCACCAGAACACAGACCATTCACAGTGGATAGCAATGCGTTGCTTGTTTCCTTCCTTACTGCCATTGTGAGACATTCCTATTAGGCTGTATCCTCCTAACTTATTCACCCAGAAAATGACTGCATTGCATATCAAAATGTTGGAAGAACACAGTGCCACAATGATACCTTTTGTTATGGTATTTCCTTAATGCTTTAATGTTTTACAGGTGAATGTGGAGCACTGGAGAGTGTTAAAGCTGCCAGTGAACTGTATTGTCCTGTATCAGGCAGAGTTATAGAGAAGAACATTGCAGTAGAGGAAACACCTGCTCTCATAAACCAGTCATGTTACGAGAAAGGTTTGACAGAATACCATTTATCTTAATTTTTTGATAATGAATTAACAGCAGTCTGGGAATTACTTCAAATATAATTGCACAGCAAAAGGGTTAATAACACATTGTTTTCAGATACAAATACACTGGGTGGATATGTTGTTATGATGTTGCAAATTTCACAGGAAGAGTATGAAATGAGATGTTGGGTATATGAGAGAGACTGTATGTCTCCATCATCAGGGGTTGATTAGTGACCTGGCCATATGGCAAGATCCTTCTACATCTGAATAATTTTGACAAATTTATTGGATTCACTTTCAGCTGTTTGTGGCTCCCGGCTAATAACATGTTTCATCACCATAGGTTTAGTGGAGAACCAGTGACAGTTAGCCTCTAAGATTATCTAGGTTAAGCAGCATAAACTGTGATGTAGCTCCATGTACTGTTCTGCAAGTGGTCCACAATTTGACAGGACACCAAGCCCTAGGTATAAGTACAATGTGTGCCCAGGCCAGTCATCACATCAACCACTTATAATGGAAACAGACATTGTCTGACACATTGTGTTTCAAGGCCTTGTTGTACACCTCGTTACTTTAATGCCTCTTACCAATTAACATCACCTCTAAATTTATGCCCTCTAATTTTCAATTTAATGTCCTGTTGCTGCTTTATTTGCATGTGTTGTTGTTGTGTTCCCCCCCCCCCCCCCCCCCCCCCCGTTTTTTTTTTTTTTTTTTTTTTCTTTCTTTCTTTCGTCTCAACACTTATTTAAATAAACAATGTTTGTGTTTTGTTTGTTTTTTCTTATGA
>Ga0131853_10027045_pt1 | contig 10308 bp, 4 predicted proteins | sample TergutLab28metaG_FD_92764 | JGI IMG/M metagenome (GOLD analysis project Ga0131853, IMG submission 92764) | Labiotermes labralis P1 segment gut microbial communities from Petit-Saut dam, French Guiana - Lab288 P1 (version 2) (version 2) | ecosystem: Host-associated > Arthropoda: Insects >... | reverse complement strand
GTGCCGACACTAGGACTTTGGGGGGGGGGGGCCTCGAACCAACGTAGTTTGTTTCCGAAGAGTACTGCTATTACGCGTTAACAGGCTCGGCTGCCACCGGCTGCGGCGAACAACCACCCTTCGCAAAATGCACGTAGAGTACAGTAGAGCTAGTTACCGCACGCCTCGGAAAATTAACAAACTTGAATTCATGTTTTAACTTCAAGTTAATCAAAGGTATTGGTGTCTTCGGTTAATATATACGCGGCGTGATTGGGTGTAATGAGTACAAGACACAGAAACGCCACGAATGCACAAATATGGGGAAAGTAAAACGACTGGAATTATGATGGCAAATGTACGGCACGTCACTTCCGGTTCGGGACTTTTTGGAAAATTTCAAGCCGTTTGAATTTTGTTGGACAGAGTGTACATCACAACACTTAAAATGCGAGACTGGAGGTTGTCGATAGCGGCGTCACTCGAGATTCACGCAGTCTGGGATGTTAACTCAGCGTCTGTGTTAGATAAGTTCCACACGTTGTATTCAACTTCCAGTAACAAGCATCCCAAGAAGAGTCCTCCTTGCTTATCCTGAACGGGAAGGCATTACGATCCTCCGCAAATGGGTGAACGATTTATCCAAACATACAGCGTAACATCCCAGAAAACCTAAGTCTCCAGTTCACATTGAAGTTCGTGAAATTTCATGCTTCCGCCGCTGACATCGTCAATCTTTCGGGACTGTACACAGTATAAAATGCCAGAAGGCACTCAAATCTCACGTGATTTCAGGCCTCCCTGAAGTAGATGAGAACTGCGCTCTACTGGGCTATTACGCAGCAAGTAGTGGTGGTAATTACCACTACTCGCTGAATTACCACAACTCACTGAGTAATAGACCGGAGGAGAGTCGTTCTCTAAGATATCACTTCCGATTAAGTAATGCACGTAAGATATGCCAGGACGTCAACAACAGTAAATGTAACACATTCGATCTTAATCTAAAACACAATCACTGCTAAAGATAAATTAATAAGATTCCTCATACCTTTATACAACAACTGAATCAGGACGACACTGCCGGGACCTGCGAGCAGGTGATACTGGTCACATAGCTACAGTTTCAGTGCTTAAAATATTGTGCAGAGGGATCAGTTTCAAAGGACATTGGGCACCAAGGTCTACTCCGAGTTATGTGTGAAATTTTCATGAAAAAAGACGCACGTTTATGGAGGCCAGTTCCAGCATTTATGGCAAATAAAATTTAATTTAACGTAAAATCAAGTTATAAGTGAATGTTTCTGTCCTCTGGGATGTGATGGCGTGTAGTCGGACAGGTAACTACCGACGATTCAAAGGAACATGCTGTCTCCGTCTAAGGTCGACCCTGGTTTGGAGGTGCTTTCAACTTTAGCTGTTATTAAAGCGTAGAACCAAGAGGGAAGTAGCCTATTGTGTTACAAGGAAAAGCAGGAACTTCAGCGTATCACATAGTCCTTTACGCCTAAACAGCTAACGGTTTACGAACGTCATTGATATCTTCCGATTCCCAATCGCCATTCTTCTCAGTCCATTCCGCTGTCCTTCCAATTCTTTCTCACTTCACAGATTTCTTTCAACTATCCAACGTCAACACGCCCCTCTTCATCCTTCCTGACAAACACTCGAGCACCGTTTGGGCGAATTTGTCATATGGACGTGTTCGTAATACACTGTTCTGTTTCCTGTCATCAAAAATATGTTTTGTTAAGTTTTTGTTTTTTTATCCGTCCGGATCCTTGCTAAGTTCTCTATGTCAGTGGATCTGCACTCATATAACTCGAGAACCGCTTAGCGGATTGACACTAAAATTAATAACAGAGTTTCACAAACACTTGTCCCGCGTTTCACTTTTCGTTTATTTCGAATATTTTTAACAACCATTTTAATGACGCAAACGCGTTTATGCGCTCATCAACGTTCGAATCACTCCTCTAAACGTGAGCAATTTTAACCACGCGCAAACCCCTACGTAAGGAAGGGAAATAAAAATAACACTTTATCACTTAAACTGTAATCCAAATCTAATGCCCCAAACGGTCTGTTTTCCTTGTATCCTAGCAACAACAATACAATCGTGCGTGATAGGAACTCTGCATTGACTGTATACTGCTAACCAAAATAGATTCAAAACATAATCGCAAGAGCGAACGCTCCATACTGCCCAGTTAAGCTATGTTTACTGCTCGTCAATTGTTTGTGTAATTGCGTGATTTGAAATTTTGTCTTACCTTCATGACGCTGCCGAAGTTCTCCCAAAATTCATTTCCACTGCCAATAATTCTTACTCCCCCCTCCTTAAATGCCTACCGCCTATAACGTCACAGGCTTCAAATAGAAATAGTTGAAACAGTTGAAGCTGTAAAGATGAGATGAGGTCATATCACAAGCTGGCGAGGTCGAGAAAAATCTTACCAACTTCGTACTAGGAAGGAAGACTCCACGCGTGAGTTAATCGCCTACGCATCTACACTCACATCATTCACAATCCAACACCATTTTGCATGCAAGTAATGGAAATCTTATAACATACAGTCCACTGGCATTCATGACATATACCGCAAGATAAATGAACAGCTAACTCTCTTCAATAACGGAACACCACGGATCACCTAAACGTCTACTTCAGGAAGGGCCACGCAGCGCGCACTGGAAAGATAAGAAAGAACAGCAAACTTTCGTTATCACCTGATGGAAAGTGACCACGCGAAGACATCTTACGTATTCAGGAAACAAGATAAGAGGATGTGGAATGGATTATTTGAAACGGTACGTTTTATCTTAACACGGCTACAATCAACCATCCAATGAAGCAATTTTAAAAATTACGACTTACTACCACTGATCTGCGTATACTTACTTACTTACTTACTTACTTACTTACTCCATGGTGCAGAGTCCTTCTTGAGAAGCTAACTGGTTTGCAGCTAGTCAAGAAATTCCCCGCATTTCACGGAGCCCGAAGCTTCATTACCGCATTCACAGGCGTCCGCCACCTGTCTCCATCCTGGGCCAGCCCAATCCAGTCCATATACCCACATCCAACCTCCTGGAGATCCATCCTAATATTATCCACCCATCTACGCCTAGGTATCCCCAGTGGTCTCCTTCCCTCCGGTTTCCCCAGCAAGACCCTATACACCCCCCTCTCCTCACCCATACGCGCCACATGCCCAGCCCATCTCATTCTTACTGGTCTGCGTATATCTTTTATATATTTATGTATATTATATAATATTACTGCTGTAAATGTGAGATCTAAATCCAGCAATTGCAGCTTTAAATATTACCTCTTTACGTTCTTCATGTTCAGCCCGATGATGGCTACACAGCTAGCCGAAACAAACAGCTGCTTTAAATTTTTATTTCTAAGAATAAACTTGCGTTTAGGCGAAACATGTTTCCATTACTCTTGGGATAGGATTTATCTGGCTCAGGAGATGAACCAATGGTAGAATCTTGTAAACGTGGTAATAAACCCACAGGTTCAATAAAATGCGGGAAATTTCTTGATTGGTTAGTGGCTGTTAGCTGCCCAAGAAGCGCAATACCCTACGGTGTTTGTTGCTAATGTAGATATCCCCTGATCACCTTCTATACAATTATCAAGACTGTAATTATATATACATACACACACGCATCACAGGAAGAAAAACCACAACGGATCTCAAATGTTGAAACGAAACGTGATTAACTTCAAGCCGCCAGCAACCGTAGGTTCAAAACCAGACGTACCAGTGGCTTTGATTTCTGCTAAATCATTGCATCGACTCAGCTACAACTCAGTGATTACTGCCGATAAGCCGAGTAACTAATTGCGCTTTAAATCAAGACTATGGAGCCAGGCTTTACCCTTCAATCCGCAGCAACACTTACATACCTCCTGTGGTTCGTCCAAAGGGTTTCAGTTGGGCCTCGGAATAAACAACAATAATTTTCCCGGACGTGCACTATATAAATTAAATTTACAATTGATGTATTTGTGTTTTATGTGAAGCAGGAATTAAAACTTCATATACGAGTATTTTCAAATAATGTCTGTCAATTTAGAATGTATTTTTTTGTGGCGCTACAGTTCAAATTGGACGTAGGTCGACCCGCATTCGAGGTCTCTAGATCGCACACAATCATACACTATGACACACAGACACGATCTATGATTTCTCTCAACGAGTGATCAGCTCGAGACAGAAGCCGTCATCTACGCAATAAACACAACAGACGAACATCAGTGCCCTCAGCGGGTTTCGTATTCATGATCCCAGCAATCGTGCGGCCGCAGACCTACGGCTCAGACCGCATGGCCACCGGGATAGGCATTTGAAAGATATATCCACGGGACCTAGGCTTGGAGGTGACTGACAAGGTTATGAAGGACAGGAAAATTTTAAGTCACGCAATGAGAGAAAAAACTCAGTAGGCCTACACAGTATTCTATTTTGTATAACACAAAAAAGAAAGTGGTGTGGCATGAACACGTCCAAAGAATGTCACACAACAATTGGCCCGAGAAAGCGCTGCAGTAGACACCAGGAAGAGTGGAAAACGTACAGTTACACGTCGGAATGGCAGAGAAAAGACTGGAAGGACGTGAGCTGATGGGACTAGAACGACGACTGATTACGATCATCAGAAGACGTTAACAAACCGACAAACACACACACACACACACACACACATATATATATATATATACATGTGCCGGTATAGCGTAGTCGGTATAGCGGCTTGCTACGGGCTGGACGGTCCGGGGATCGAATCCCGGTAGGGGGCGAGATTTTTCGCACCTGTCCAGACCGGCTCTGAGGCCCACCCAGCCTCTTATAAAATGGGTACCGGGTCTTTCCCGGGGGTGGGGCGTGGCGTTGACAACCCACCGCCCATCTAGCGCAGAGGTTAGAGAAAGAGTAGAGCTATACCTCTACTCCCCGTCTGGGCCTTCGTGGCCCGTTCTAGGGTGAACTTTATCTTTACCTTTATATATATACACATACATACATACGTACATACATATATACGTCCATACGTACATACATACATACGTACGTACGTACGTACGTACATACATACATACATACATACATACGTACATACATATATACGTGCATACGTACATACATACATACGTACGTACGTACATACATACGTGCATACGTACGTACGTACATACATACATACATACATACACTTACATAGGCGACAAGTGGATATTTTCGATGTTGCTGAATACGACAAATGATTTATTACTGGGATCCGACTCGATATTGAACCATAAAAGATCCATAATTTCCAAAACCGAAGTTTGTTCACGAAAGAAACGGTACCGGTAACATTTATAGCACGAATCGCAAAATAATATCGAAATACTCAACGAAGGACAGACATGTTATTCTCAAATATCAAGTGGCACGAAAACTGAGAGTCGTGATATGAGATATTTTGATATCGTACATACCGTGCATTATACCCTATAACACTGTCAACGTCCACTATAGTGGCATCTCCTAGTAATGCCAGAAACGCTAACGTCTACTTTTCGGTGACCTTCGTTTGGCAACGCTGACGGCCTTCTCTTTCTATCTGACTGAACAATGTTTCAACACTGAATGAATCATGAAAGCAGTCCTGTGTCATATTTGTGTGTAAACACTCAATCAGCTACCAATTAGCCTAATTAGCCATGAATGCATACGTGCCATAAGTCTTGAAAACGTACTGTGCAGTTTATGACTTGCACTTAGTAAATGGACTGGAATGTTTTGGTAATAAAACTTTTCGGTATTACTAACAGGCAGCTGAGTAACGATTCTTAGGCGGGGAAAGGAACATTATGCCTGATCTATGCATTACACCACCAAGCAGCTTGCAGAAGTTCAACTTCTTTCAGCAGAGATTTTGCTGTTTGACGCGTTAGCTGTGCTGAAGTTTTGTTGAAAATGCAACGTTGCGATGTTTCGTGTGGGAAACGGGCTCGTGTGCTGTCCAGAAATGAAATACGAGAAATCGTAATAGATTCGGACAGCGACGAGGTTAAATATTACGCAACACAAAAGTCGAAGGACGAAGTGGAGCCACGTCCACCTTCACGACGGTCTTCCATTTCACAGCCTCCAAGTCCAGATTACTCCGCCAGCAGCTCTGAAGATGAGGATGGTGTTGGTAACGTGGCAGGTCAACAGCCACAACCGTCTCAGTGAACACTGCCCCCTAAAACCAGAAGGCGTGTGGTGCACGCCTTTATTGGGGCCCCCTTATCACAGAGATGCTGGCACGGGTTGCGTATGAGCCACGACCATCCATGCCTGTAGGGAGACCAACCTAAGCTTCTACTAACATCTGAAGACTAGACACAAGTCACAATAAGCACTGTTCTAGCCGCAATCACACGAACGCCGATGTCACGTGTGTTCAGCGGAGGGCGTGAAGCGAACGGTGATATTCAGATGTGTCAAGTGTGATGTGGCGCTTTGTGTTGACAGAAACTGTTTTCAGGATTATCACACAAAGAGCAACTTATAAGACATCTATTCGTCCGTCCTCCGTACAAACAGCTGAAGCCTCGACCGCAATGTAAGTAAAAGAACATGGATATTTACAAGTTTTTTTCAGAAACAATTCTTCTCCATTACCCTATAAGGATATTACAGCATTTGAAGGCACACTGATCAATGCCAGTTTTCTTCCCCACAAAATGCTTTTTGTTTCACAAATTCATCCCTCTTAGTTCTCGAAATATTCAGGTTTTTCGTAATATCATGCGCAAAATTTAAATACTCCGCAGAATAATTCGGCCAGCTGAAACTTACAGATGGGATTTAACTCGGCGTTTAAAGGGTTAAAACCAACTTTTTGTTACTATATTGTGTATATTAAATCACATGCCAATTTTCACTCCGACGCGTTTCGGCATCCATTGATGCCATCTTCAGGAAGTTCAATCTTACTGCAGACAATAAATTGGGCGATATGAGATAATTCTGCAGTTAGGTGCATCTGGACAAAATCCACTGAAGGCAATCAATTTATTCGAGTCGAAGCAGAAGCTGTTCATGCCAACATGCATAGGACACGAGAACTCCTATTCCAAGCAGCAGTCTTCCCTGAGAAGCTAGGAGGTCCTCAGCTAGTCAAGAAATTCCCCGCATTCACGAGAGCCCGCCACCTGTCCCTACCCTGAGCCAGATCAATCTCCATCCCACTTCTTGAAGAACCATATTAATATTATCTTCCAATCTACTCCTAGTTCTTCCAAGTGGTCTTTTTCCCACATGTTTCCTCACAAAAACCTTAAAAGCACCTCTTTTCTCCCCATAGTGCTACATGCCCCACCCATCTCATTGTGAACGCCCAAATAATATCTGATGAGGAGTATAAATCATGACAGTCCTCATTTTCTTCACTCCCCTGTTACCTCGACCCTCTTAGGTCCGAATATCATCCTGGGCACCCTAGACTTGAACACCCTCAGCCTACATTCCTCCTTCAATGTGAGGGGCCAAGTTTCACACCCATACGCATGTGACATGAGATGTCACGTTCATTTAATAACAAACGCAATGTCAAAAGGCACGGTTTGCGATGAGCTTCATTAAGGCTGTAAACAGGCGAGGCCATGACAAAGACACAGAGAAATCGAAGTACGCAATCGTAACGGTGACTAGGTTATTGGCGGGACGACAGAGGAATGGCGGTCCGATTACTCTTTTCCAAACCGTTGAAGGGGCACTTTTCTCAGGTATAATAGACGACTAGATATGATTCACGATCTTCAACTCTACCATTATCACCACAAAGGGATGAATAAAGTTAAAATTATATTTTTCTCTCCTTTATACCGCCCAGAACGTCTGTAGTACCCACCCTTGGCCACCTATCGCATGGTTACCGGTGGTTCTCACTCCGGTCGCAAAACGGTCGAGGATAAAGTGTACTGGTTAAGAATGCGTGGAGCTAACTTCCACTCCCAGATGCATCGTCGTTGTTTCCTACTTAATTAAGCATAAGTAAAAGACCTTGCCTTCTTACACGGTAAGTAGTTAAAGTTGGTCAACAGATGCTACAGGTCTCAGATACTAACAGCGTCATTGAAATGGTAAGGAGCTTGGCAAGATGTTGACTGTGTTAGAACACAAAATTTCAGCATCACCTTCAAAGAAGTCTGTCACAGGGCCCTAGTTTGAGTTCCACCTCCAACGTGGACCCCCAAGAGATCTGCAGTTAAAACAAGATTTTTATTAATTGGTCAACTGGAAAAATCCCTTTTTAATTAAACACCACTCCATGAAGACGTACGGAATGTAGATGTATGGTTCCACGCATTCTTAACTAGGTAAAGAGCAAGCCGTCGGCTTCGTGTCCTGGGGGCTTTAACCCTGCGGAAACAGCTCGTGGTGTACACTGGGTACGAGCTTGTGTGAGCCCCACAGCCTGTATACGAAGAGGCAAAAATTAAAATCTCTTCTCTTACTGGGAACAGAATTCCAATCATCTAGCTTCTAACCTGGTCAAAATACTGATTTCGCGCAAGAAATGAACAAGCATGCACGCACTTTACATGACTACAACGACGTTCGACGTTCTCTAGGTCAGGGGTCAAAAAATCGAGTGCGCCTGCTCGCCCGGGCGACTAAATTTTATACGGTGTCTCCTAATATTTTCAGCATAATTACCGCAGCTCCTTCTTAATTTACGTACAAAAATGTGTATCAGACCACAAGCACCAAGCAGAAAACGCCAGATTAACGGTGAGCCTCACGGGTCACTCCAGAATTGTGCGGTCGTCAGTATGGACCTTGCTTCATGTCACCCTTCTAGCGCCTAGAATTTGGAGGTGGCTCCTAGATTTTTACAAAGTTTGTGTACTCTTGCCCTAGGTCATAAAAAATTAAATGAGATGTTCTAACAACGGCAAAAACAGCTTGTTTCTACTGAAATATCATTTCACCATAAAATCCTCGAGCACATTCGTGCATTTGTCCCATCTTGCCATGAGTTTACACATTCCGTCTCAGTAGAGATCTGGATCTTGCGTTTGCAACCATTCATGAACAGCCATTCCCGCTTCCTCATATTGTTGAATCGGCGACCCCCACCTTTAAGGTGTTGCGTCAGAGAACTAGACTAATGGTGGACTGTCCGAAAGTTCCCAGTGGAAGAATGCGCAACAGCTCTTGCGTCCTGTGTGTGTGTGTGTGTGTGTGTGTGAGCGCGTGTAGGTGCGTGTGGGTGCGTGTTCACCTCCACGATACTTTGCCTGAGGTGAGCCATGACGGACAGCGGTCTTCCCATGTTCTTAATTGCACGTTTACCAAAACCGACGGGCATCTTGACCGAATGCACGGTTACAACTAATGTGTCCAGGGCATTGAATCTAGAATTCGACTGCGAGACTCTCTCAAAGACGCTCCATATCACGTCTCCGGATAGTTGATCTTTCCGTCTGAAACTGATTCCGATCGGTTTGTCATTTTGGTTTACCCGATTTTGAATAGTCATCCCAACCATACCACTATCGTCTACATCGCGTAACGCGTGCTCAAAGAGATGGTTCACACTGGCTAGGAAATGTGCTACGGGATCGCTATTATCCGAGGGTGGTATTAAACGCAAGGTAAGCTGCCTTCCTACAGCATTGTACCGCCTGTACTGTCTCGTATTTGTGTCCATTATCTCGAATCTGCGAGCCATGATTTTTCTCTCTACAATTATTAAGAGACACTACTATTTAGGTTTGACACACACACACACTTATATCACTTATTGCAACTGTAGTCAGAATAATACTTACAGTTCTACCTATGGAGCCCACTGTTGCTGCCACATAGAAGCGACCTCCTATTTATTGCTGGTGGATGCTGACGTCATTTTTTTGTTTCGGACATTTACTAAACTATATTTAACAGCGACACTTTTACCTCATACGTCAGGCAAATTGGAAGAAAAGATCCTTAAGGTATTTGTTATTTTTACATACTTCTTCTTATGTCATACACTTATTTATTTCTGCTTTAAGAGCATACACTAAATGCAACTTACTTTTCTTACAGACAGCGCATTAGCGATAAAGAGAAAGAGAGGAGAGTAATGGATCTAGCAAAACGATTCGAAGAGGCTACTTCCTGCACTTCAGTCACTATCAGCTCTTTAGAGATAAATAAATTATATCCTATTGTCCGTGCTAAACGGATCACCACTAAATATGGACCGACAATCTTGCTATCAATAAGAGACTCTGAAGCAAAAGTAGTTCAGATATTTCTACCTAAGCGATTCTGTGCTGTCATTTCC
>Ga0131853_10027044_pt1 | contig 10308 bp, 9 predicted proteins | sample TergutLab28metaG_FD_92764 | JGI IMG/M metagenome (GOLD analysis project Ga0131853, IMG submission 92764) | Labiotermes labralis P1 segment gut microbial communities from Petit-Saut dam, French Guiana - Lab288 P1 (version 2) (version 2) | ecosystem: Host-associated > Arthropoda: Insects >... | reverse complement strand
GTTTGTTCTCAGATCCATATAAAGCATATAACCCAAATTACATTTAAATACCCAGTCCGTACCGCACAGTAAACACACTCCGTCTCGGTTATACAAACCAGTCAGTTAATGCTGTATAGGGAAGTAATCGCTGTTTGTTCTGAGATCCATACAGAACACACAAATACACCGTGTGGGCAGGATGTAGAATTGTTGCATATTAAATATGTGGTATATATATTAACTATTGGGTTTCAACGAATTCAGTTAAACGCGTAAATATGTGTGCAAGTGGCATTTTGTCAGCTTTATTTGTGATTTGCGTAAGACAGTGTCAGTAATCCAGGCTGTATAATTTCGGAAGCGAAACAATCAGCGACAAAAGAAAAAAATTGATTATGAATTTCGATCAATAAATCGCGGTTTAATTTCAATTCCTTTCCCCAAATTCGCCGAAGGGGCCTAGCGCAGTAGAGACCGCCTCCGGGTCGAGATCTGAATCCTTGACTTCCTGCATAGAAAGCACTTAATTCTGACCCACTACAGCGCATCCAACCAACTAACAAACAAACCATCCCGTACCTGGAATCCCCGCGTCTCATTTATCTATCACCGCTCCCGTCAGACAGCAGATTCCTCGGCAGTCACTGGCCCATTATCAACATCTCAAGCAAAAGTTTACGTTGTCACGCAAGTAACAATCTTCAGCGACCAATGAGTTGTTTCGAGCCCTGTAGACCCTCATCACAACGCCCATCTGCCTTCCTACACAATCGAAGGGTCACTTCGTATCTTCCACCACTCATTCCTCTTAATTGAATATATGGGGGATATTCGCCATGACCCAAAGCGAACGCCAGTCTGTGTTTAAGTTATGGCAGGCTCTGTTTTATCTGATGACAGTTAATATCTCCGAACAAAAACGAGTTTAGGCGCGAAAGAAACAGGAGCTGCGCAAAGCAATCACTGTTGTATTCTAACTAATTAACTCTAGGAATCAAAGTCCTCCTTGAAAAGCTAAGAGTTCGCCGGCTAGTCGAGGCATTTCTCGCAATTCATGTACCCAGGAGTTTCAATACAGTGCTCTTCACAGCCCACAATAGCTACCTGTGCTCCAAGTTTATTGATTTTATTGTCATTACAGTTTATTTTTATTATCATCACCACCGTCATCGTCATCATTACCGTACTTAGTACCAGAGCTGTCATCGCCGTCATTTCCATATGTGCCCTACTGACCCTGTAATAACAGAGGCTGGCTCGAGGATTGATCCAGACCCCTAGCCTCGCTGCTAAGACTAGGTTATTGTTATTTAATAGGACCCAATCCAGGATAGTTACCGGCTTTCTGGCTGGACATAACACAATGGGTCTGGTCGACATTCCTTTCCGTACTAAGTGCGTAGTAGAGGAAGAACTTTGGCTCAGGTTTTGCGTGAATGTGAAGTTCTGACCATGCGTAGAAATACCCTCTGGGTTCCTTCAATTTGGACCCCGAGGATAACACAAATCTGAGTCTGGGAGAAGTCTGGAGGTTTTTTTTAAAGGGACATTTTTCCCACGCCATTCGGAATCCAGTTTAAGGAATACAAAGGGCCTCAAACAGAGGCCTAAGTGCATCGGAAAGAATCAGGGTTCGAACCCACTATTCATTAATTCATTCCTTCAACCCAGTAGTAAAGCTACAACATCATTTCTCTCTATGTACCGAATATAAATTCTAAGTCTGCTTGCACTATTCAAGAACGCGTATGTACACAGTTGCTTCTGTTAACGTATGGTTGTCCTTATACACTATATTAAGGCGTACGCGGGCGTGAAGGCATAGCTCCATTCATTCTTTACCTCCGCATTACATGTGGCGAATGGTCAGCATCACGCCACAGCCGCTTTACACCCCCCCCCCCCGGAATAAAGCTCTCTAGACTCGCAGAATAGAAGACTGGGTTGGCAGCAGGGCCAGTTTGGAAGAAGTGGAGAGGTGGCAAATCCCTAGGGCCTGCCGATAATAGGAACATTATACCGCGTTTTATTTAGCAGTTATACTTAATGAAGATAACAATAACAAGAGAGACTTGCAAGAATGAATAAAAAAAATGCCAACAAAACATTTTATGCTACAAAAATTTTAAAAAATAAATACGTATCTAAGAAACTAAAATTAGGACTAAAAACACAACAATACGCAAAACGTTAACACATGCATACGAAACTGGGACAACACTAAAAGAGAGAGATGGAAAGCAAATGAACATTTTTGAAAGGAAAGTGTATAGAAGAATTTTAAGCCCAGTATATAGCAACGAAAAAGAAAATTGTAGGATATTAAACAACAAAGAAATTTATGCAATTGTTAAAAGAACCTACTATAATAGAGACAGTAAGGTGAAATAGATTACGTTGGTTTGGGCATGTACAGAGAATGGAAGGAAATAAAATTCCCAAAAGGGTATTGTATATGAATATGGGAACTACAAGATTGAGAGGTAGATGAAGAAATAGTTGGCAAGATGAAGTGGGGGTGGATGGAAGAATAGTTGGTGGAGAAGGGTGACAGGAAAAATGTACATAACAGAGAGGAATGGAAGATGCTCCTGAGAACGGCAAGGAATCTTCGCATTCTGTACGTACCAATGGAATGAATGAATGAATACCACTTTACATGGGTCCGCAAATATAACGTTCCTCAACAGTTGCACTTCTTTATATAGTTAACAAGTATAATGAGCACTACAGTATGTTGTTGTTGTTGTTGCTGTTGCTGTTGCTGCTGCTTCTATTTATTATTATTACTAGTAGTATTAATATTATTATTGTTATTACTAACAATGTCATTACATTACAGGAAAATGCGGGCCTCAAAAACTACGGGACACAAACAGAAAACAAACCCCTGAATGAACATAAATGAAAAGTAGCAAAGAAAGACGCAAAAATTAACGAACCAGTCAGACCTGCTAGTGTGTTCAGGGATTTATCTCAGTTGTGCAGCTTCCCACCACACGTGTGTTTGTGGGCAGTAACAAGCGACCAGCAACAGCAGCAGGGTAAACGCCATTTTATTCAAGAAAGAGCCGCAGTGAGTCCTCAAATAAGAAACCACGGAGCACAGAACGTGTGTGAGCTATTGTGATACCCCCTGAATTTTGCCAGTGTTCACTCTTAATTGGATTTCCTCGAATCGTCAGCCGAGTGTTAAATTGGCGCCCAAGGGGAAGATGAAAGAAAGAATAGGTGAAGAAAGTGTTGGCGATTCGTGTGGTTTGAGAACACAGGCACACAAAACTTCCGCATATGCTGACAGACAATCACTACAAGCACACATCGCTGTCCGGTGTTTACCACACCGGCTACGTCATAACGTCCTAGGTTCAAACCTGGGGTTCGGCTATCCTGAGGGAAATCAAAGATACAAGTCTCTTGTGATAATGCGCAGTATCGAGTGATGGTTACGGACGTTTCGAAAGAGTTTTCTTCCTCCACGTTAAAAATCTAAGCAGTCCAAGAAGAGTTTAATAACTAGGTAAGTTTTTCCCCTTTTTTATAGGCCACGAAGGCCCTTAGGGTGAGTAGAGGTATAGCTCTACTCTGTCTAGTACCTCGGCACTAGATGGGGGAGGGGGTCAGCGCCACGCCCCGGCCGCCTCTACCCCCGGGAAAGAACTGTTATCCATTGTACAGGAGGCTGGGTGGGCTCAAGGGCCGGTCTGGACGGGCGGAAAATCTCGTCCCCACCGGGATTCAATTCCGGACCGTCCATCCCGTAGTCAGTCACTATACTGGCTGAGCGACCCGGCCCACAGAGTTAACTAATTATAGGAAAACTCCGGGAATATTTTCTTTTACTTTTTCTCAAATTCTGACCATACCGCTTTTCTCCACGTCTTTTCCAATTCACTACTGATTCATCGTACCGTCACTGGGTGACATACAGTATGTGTTACAGAAAGAATCATGAGATGAACTGTAAACATATAAGAACATTCTGCTAACCCCTGGCCCCTTATTTACAAATCACAGCGTTTCAGATATAATTCATACTTCTGTTTTCGGATGGCAAGTCGCTCTAGTTAAGGACCCAAAATACTAGAAATTTTGTGATGTTTTGCTGACCGTGTATCTCAGCACAGTCTTAGTAACTGAGCAACATAATGCCCAAATTCTTATTTTGTAATAAGTTTATTATATCTCCCTACATGTTTCGAGCAATATTGTGCTCATCATCAGGAGGTCAAAATTGTATTATACAGTATGTGACGACACCAGACGCTGTACAATTCAATTTGACTTCCTGATGATGAGCACAACAGTGCTCGAAACATGTAGAGGAATATAATAAACTTATTATAAAGTAAGAATATGTGCATTAAGTTGGTCAATTGCTAAGAAATTTTGTCATTCACTGGAGGAAAAACATGTAATAATTTGACGCTGTCAAGGCCGAATATAACATGAATTATATTAAACATTCCGCTCGGACCGCGCGGTAAACTCATTCAAACTCCGTTACAGCAAGACTGCAAATGGCGTTATCTGTGACGTAGTTCATAGACTTTACAAAGGCGATACCAACTTTCAAAATGTCACACTTTTTCTCGGTCCTCACTATGCCGATCGCACGACACCCACAAACACCCGGTGACACTATGTCCACAGTCCCTCACCAGATTTCACTCAAATCAGGCAACAAATTTTTAAAGTTCAGATATAAATTCCTTTACGTCCCTAAGTAAACTATTGCGCCGATTTTCATGAAAATTCACAAGAGCATAGTAAAGTTTCCCAACATCCCCTTGTACCGAATTTTATACAAATCCGACAAAAAAGTAGATAGTAGGGCAAAATTTTCGTTTAAGACTAAGTAAATTATGACAGATTAAAATGCACAGATTTTCACGAAAATCACAGCTGATCGACGGCATTACATGGAGACATCTATACAGAATTTTACCCAAATCGGTAAATAAATATGGGAATTGTGGTAGAAACTATAGTATGTCTTCAATAAAAAAAGTGACTGAACAGATTTTCACGAAACTCTGCTTCCCTGCCATTTGTGTATTTACTGGGTAACACTCCTGTACCGATTTTCACAAAGCGTTTTAGTCGCTGATACTAGGACACAGACTGACGAACGAACGTGATCTCCACACACAGCGTTCTTTTATTTTTTTCGTAACGAACCCCCAGAAACGGCTCCGTTAATTCCAACTTCTCGTTGAGAATTACGGGGAATACACACTGTGGGTAGAAAGTGGAACCTTTTAGAGTTAAAATTTATAGTTTATATATTAACATGTTGGCTTTAATGGATTTAGGACAGGTGAGCTGCGCGTAAATATCTGGCTCTAGTAGTCGAGTGATACCTGTGATTCGGTCGGTAATGTAACTTCTAATTTGCCGACAAGAAGGTACGAGGATGAGTCAAATGAAAAACTTAAATATTTTTATCTCTTAATTTATTGAACACAAAAGTTACACGATGACTTCATTTTTCTATGTAGTCTATGTAGTCTCCACTTATATCCAATGTGCGGCTATTTCATCCACTGTTAAGCGGCGATATTCCTCCACGATGGCTTCAACTGCTGCAATGTCCTATGGTGTCACTACTGGGTGTGCCTGACCGGGTCGAGGAGAGTCTGTTAACAGAACTATAGCCGTTCATGAACTTCCTAGTCCACTCGTACACTTGCTGTACTGAACTTTCATTCGTCGATGAATTTCGATGGATTTCACCCCTTCACTACCTAAAAAAAAAGGATGACAGAAAGCTGTTCTTCTTTGGTGCATGTTTCAAGCGGGGCCGACATCTTTACACTACTACTTCGCCGTCGTGTTGCGTTCCTGCATCGTACTGCCACCTGTCGGCCACTCTTCAAACCATCAGTATCATTACTGTCAACTCACAAGACAATCCAACTGTGTTCCGAATTTTTATCGCACTTTTAAGGTCTTAATTTGATTCTCCCTCCTATGTCTGAGCTTATTGAAGGCAACAAGCCCCCCCCCCCTTAAGGAGCTTTTGCAAGTTCGTGGAATGTATGTGCAGTCAAAATGTGACTCCACAACAAATACAGAGGGCAGCAACATGCGTGCTATGGTTGTGGATGATTGGAAGATTCATGTGTAGAAATCAGAGTTACAAAAGGAAATTGTCAAGTTCTCCCGTCGAAGTTTCAACGTGCCCTATACCAGTTACAAAAGAAAAATCAGTCTAAAACCTCCCATTCATATGTTTCCTCCAGCGTTATTTAATTTAGTTAAAAAATTCCAATATGTAGAATACGCTTTATTTCATTCCAAAAATTCGAAGTATGGAAACACAGAAATTCCATTCAAAAATCCGCCTTTATTTCAGCATTCCTACATACACAGAATTAATTGCTCGGTCATTCCCTCCCATCGACCTTACATGGTTCCCTGTCTTTTGAATAGTTCGTGTTTTTTGAAAGGAACCCGCTAAATAGATGTCATTCTGGTCATAATATCGAAAGAGATCGACATACAAATTGAATGTGCGTTAAACGTGAATTGAGCAGGTACGAGTGTTGGTATGGGAATAATAGCGTGGAGAAATCGTGTACCTAGGCACAGACCGTTCCTTAATTTATATTTTGTATAGCAACTTCGTGTGCTCGCACAGCACACACACCAGACACCACACACAGGTCTATGGTTTCACCTGTGTATGCTTTAACGTGTTGAAATAAGAATGTCATTAAAACAAACAGGCAGAAAATTTATTGGAATATTAAATATGGTGGCGCAATTCCGAATTTTTTTTTAATTTTTGTTGGGGTTTCTCAACGACGCTGCCACCCTACAGCTTGATATAGCAGCAGATCCTCTTAAATATTATTCGAGGGTTGTCTAGTTCGAGCCTGCGTGCAGGAGCGCTCGAATTCACCCCCCCCCCAAAAAAAAAATTCTAGCAGCCGCCTCAAAATTCTGGGCTGCAGCAGTGTGTCTTGTAGCAAGTTCCGTACCGACCGAGCACCCACAAATGCTAGGCCGCCCCTGTAAAAAAAAATTCAGTCGCCACGGCGACAAGATGACCTCCACGATTTGCGCACCACGGTCTTAGTGAATTCTTCACGCAAACAGAAGCAGCTGTAATACGGCGAGTAGGCCGCAACTTTTGTCTTCCAGGTCCCTTTCACTAAATCAATCATCATCGTCATCATCATCACCATCATCGTTGTCTTACCACCCTAAGTCACGTAATCTCTGAGCTACCGATACCTTCGTTTCGAGCAGACCAGCATCAGTGTATACTGAACTGGGAAGGACATGAATAGAGCGATTGTGGTTTCATTTCAATTACTAAATTAGTATCTGCCTGGAAAGACTGAAGAAAACCCATGAAATATCTCTATCTGGGTAGAAGGTAAACGAACAGATTCGAACCCCGAATGTCAGTTGTGCCCGTCACGAGTGTAAGGGCTTGAAAAAAGTGGCTTTTGTGTGAAAAGTGGCTTACTGTAATATTCGGCTTACACGTGACAAGGGGCTTGCACGTGAAAATTGGCTTAAATGTGAAAAGTGAATTAAACGTGAAAATTGACTTACATGTGAAACATGAATTACATGTGAAAAGTAGCTTATATGTGACAAGCGTCTTACATGTGACAAGTGAATTAAGTGTGAAAAGTGGCTTACATGTGACAAGTGAATTACGTATGAGAAGTGGCTTATATGTGAAAAGTGTCTTAGACGTGAAAAGTGGCTTACCTATGAAAAGTGGCTTACATTTGACAAAGTGGGGATTCCTTTCATAAACCGAGAGCAGGATCAGTAAGTTTTTGCCTTACAGCAAACAGTGGTAAGTAGAAGTACCGGCACCTGCTTAAATATTATTCAAATCTGGCTATAAAATTTAGATGCCCGCAATAAACAGCGATTACTTCCCTACACAACATTAGCCGGTTAGACTTTTGTAATGAAGACCTGATGTTTTCAACAAGGCGGGAACTGACATTTTAAGAACAACTTAGAAGCACCTCTGGAAGCCATTGTGATTTACTTATTATTTCTCTCTATAAATCTTCAACAAAGTAATTATTCCGAAACAGTAGCACCACGATACATTGGCCGATGACTACAGAACGAGAGAGATGAACTCCGCGCATTCTTATCGTCGGCAGCCATTCTAGGTGACAACAGATTATCATCTTGGCTCCCCTTTACCCCTAGAAGAACAGGTCTTCTTGCCCCCTTTACAAAAAATCTGCGAAACACAAAAAGTGCAAAGAATGATTCCTAATTCCATGGAGCAGAGTCTTTCTTGAGAAGCTGACATGTCCTTCACTGGTCAGGAAATTCTCCGCAATTTGTGAAACCCGAAGATTCATGACCGCAGTCACAAGCGCCCGTCACCTGTTCCTATCCTGAGCCAGATCAATCCAGTACATGTGCCCCATTCTACTTCCTGAAGACCATTTTAACCTTTTGACGCCTAATGTCAACTATAGTGGTCGTACCGCACGGCTAACCTCTAAAGTTGCATTTTATATATTTATTCAACAAATATAGGTAATGAATATTTTAAACATGGTATATACTCTCCGTTTTTTTTCTTGAAAATGCAGTTTGTTTCATAATTCTAAAGTATTTGGTTCCCGTATTATTCACATTTTATATACAGGATGTGCTAAAATTAAAAAAATAATTCCGGCGCCAAAAGGTTAATATAATCCTCCCATCTACACATAAATCCACCAATTTCCCCTCTTACCCTCAAGACAATAATCCCGAGCTGTGACAATCATGACTCTACACTCGTCCGGTCTTCATGCATTCACGTGCCTGATTGAGCTATTTTAACCAAATCCCAGTTCCGCTTGACGTTTATTTGAATTACCAACACATGCAAACTGTTATTAAAAAGTTATAAAACCTCACTTGGTTTTATAACGTTTTAATAACAGTGTGCATGTTTTGGTAATTCAAATAAATGTAAATTTTTACAATATGCAAGGAGAAAGATTAAAAGAAAAGAACCCAGTTCCCCCTATTCATCCACAGACTAAGAAGTTTCAACTGTTGTTATATAGCCTAATGTTAACGGTCATATTTTTCTGGCAGTATTTACGAATATGTACACAGGCTGACACAAATGAACGGTAGACGTGAAGTGTCGAAATTTAGAGAACTGTTCATAACATACCTCCAGATGGCAGCACCGTTCAGCGTATATTGTCACTGTATTAACGTCCGTACGTCAGCACAAACGCAGCTGTTCTTTCTCAGAAGTTTTCCCCGTTTTTGCTGGAATTACTTCTCCTTTTTTATTAAGTTTTTCACCGTGGGCTTTCGAAATGGACGCGTTCAAAAATTATTCCCGCCTTACATTTCAAGCTTTAAATTCAACAATAATTTTGTAGTATCATTAAAATTTATCAACCAAAGAATGCACATATAATTTCACATAAAACACTTTTAAAACACTCCGACATGTTTCGATCTTGTCAGATCATCATCAGGGAGCTTAGTTCCTTGCTAAAGTTTTATTATAGTATTCACAATTCAATTGGTATTTGCAAGGAACTAAGCTCCCTGATGATGATCTGACAATATCGAAACATTTCGGAGTGTTTTAAAGTGTTTTATTATGTGAAATTATCCCTTTGGCGCCGGAATTAAATCCCCACCCTCCGCCCACCTTAGTGGCCTTTCGTCTATTTAAAGGGCTCACTGCGCGACACACACACACACACACACACACATATATATATATATATATGTGTGTGTGTGTGTCGTTAGGCGGCTGAGGGTTATATGTGCATTCGTTAGTTGATAAATTTTAGTGATTCTACAAAAATGCACGGTGCTACAATAAGATTTATAATAATTTTGAGATCTGCAGCCTAAACGAATGTCATGTTACTGAATGTTACTGTGTACTAGACGTCGGGTTACTGGCAGTAAAATTATCAAATTTAGTTCCTAAAATATTCGCGTTTTCAGTGGGGGGGGGGGGGACTCAGTTTATTCCAGTCAACGTTTGTCACCCACTTGCCTTTTTTTCCTAAATCTTCGTTTTCCAGCACACCTACATTAAAAATAGACACGTACGGAGAAAAAATTTCATTACGTATTGTTAGGATCAGACGGAAGTTCAATAAGCAATTCACTGTTATGATCAACTCCGGAATTCTCACAATGAGACACTGATAATGCTTCTTTTCGAATCAAAAGAAAGGAAGAAAAGTTAGACCACAACATAAAAAAGAAAATTGTATTGAGACGGGGGGGGGGGGAAAGTCTTGCGGGGGTTTGATGTTGGCGTCACGGTCTGTCCCCTTTTTTGGGAACACAAAAGCGGCC
>Ga0131853_10027043_pt1 | contig 10308 bp, 5 predicted proteins | sample TergutLab28metaG_FD_92764 | JGI IMG/M metagenome (GOLD analysis project Ga0131853, IMG submission 92764) | Labiotermes labralis P1 segment gut microbial communities from Petit-Saut dam, French Guiana - Lab288 P1 (version 2) (version 2) | ecosystem: Host-associated > Arthropoda: Insects >... | reverse complement strand
CCCTGTAAGTGCCTATGATTTCCCACGTGTATGAAGGGTCACTGCCTTTTACTTCAATTGCTAGTATCTCGAAATCCTCGTCAACCCATAGCTCCGAGCAGGCAATATTATTTTTAACACAGATAAACACCCCCCTGGCCTGCCTGTCTCTTCTAAAAGTCGTGTAGTCCGCCCTAAATAATTCAGCGTTTCCAATGTCTTCTCTAAGCCAGGATTCCGTGCCAATTATGATGTCAGAATTATACATATCAACTAAGTTCCAAAACTCTAAGGATTTGTTTTAAATACTTCTGCAGTTTACCTGTAGCAAAACCAGTGACTTATCCTCATTTTTGTGTGTCGGTATCATGTCCTGGATTTCGTTCCTATTTCCGCCATTGCCCCTCGTCCCTGGATTTTCAGCAGCCCCTTCTGCCTCCACCGCTACCAGCCCCAGCGTGAATTTTTCTCCATTTGTCTTTGATTCGGCTCCCTTTGGTACACCCACACTGCACTCGCTCCCCACCGTGTGAAGTCAGTTTTGCGTACCCGTCTGACTTTGGTCGTCTAATCCACAAATTCTGGAGTAGAGGTCGCCCAGTTGTCTCGTTCCATTTCTGTTTGGGTGAAGTCCGTCCCTTCCGAAGTCCGCATCCCGAATCCAACTATTTGGGCCGACGAAAGTAGCTCCTAGTCTACTAGCTACCCATTCAAGTCTGTCATTTGCTGCCCCGACGCGCTGCCATTTCATTCTTTCACTTCTCAAAACACCACTAAGCACTAGTCTGGAGCCCTGAAATTTTTCCTTTGCCGTGGTCACAAGATCATACACTTTACCCAACATGTAGTCAAGGTCCCTATATCTTCTGACATCATTTGTCTCCACATGAATTATGACAGTATCTGCACTACCTAAGTCTCTGTTCTCCATCACTCTTCGTAGTTGATCAGCTCTAATTCCCGGAAAACACTCAAATCTCATATTAGGTTTAGCAGCTCCAACGTTTCTCACTATTGAGTCACCTAACACTAAGCACCTATCACCCTCAGTTTTTACTGGCCCCGTGCTCCTCAGACCAACATTCCCATCATTATCTGCCCGTAGTATCCGCTCCTCCAAATCGTTATTTCTCCGCATTAGCTCCTCTATTTGTATTTGAGCGTCTCTCAGTTTCTCCTCCAAAACCCTGAGTCTCTCAGATCGACATCCGTCACAGTTCCATTTCCCACTCTCAACAACTTGAAAATTAACATTACCACAGCTGTTATGATACCACCTCCCACACGTTGCACATTGAGTTCCTGATTTTAAATTCCTGTCGCAGCTATTACACAATACCTGCACGGAGTTTTCATCGGGGCCCGGATTTAGCTCCACTCCTCCGATTATTAATAAGGTTGCTATTACCGCTGCACTCAGAATCATAGTTCCCATCGAATTTTTTTTTCTTCCCTTTTCGACTTTCCCTACCGCTGTCCGCCATGCAGTCCTCGCGGCCCAGGCCCCCACGCGTGCCCGCTAGTCTTCCAGGTAGCAACCCATGCCCCTCACTTATGATCATCAGATAACCTATACTGTATGCACTTGAAATACAAATAACATATTCATTATTTACATTATTCATAAAGAAGTTTTTATACCTAGTACATAGTTCCTATTTACATGTTAACCAGAATCTTTTAACCTTTAGTTTAAAAAATGTACACATAATTTGAAATTGCCTTCACAGTGTCACCAGTCACCAAATATCCTCCACACACCTATGTTATCTTAAAAGACTTATACATGGCATTTTAAATAAATGTAATATGAATTAATTAATAATAACTGATCACAATACAGAGAATATTAAGCCTTTAAGGCACAGTGGTTATTGTATGCACGAACTACTTTATCAAGAAAAAAAAACTGCGTTTTGTCCACACAGTCTACCTGCACATTTCACAAGATTCTTATGAAAAACAGTGACTATTTCCTATACGTATTAACAAAATAATCTTTTTAAATGAATATGAAGTTTGTCTGATATAAGGAAAGAACTGGATTTTTAGATATTATTTTGATAATCTTACTGTTTCAAAGAGATTAGTTTGCCTGTTTTCCTCAGAACAATGTCAACAGAGTTTGATTTGACTTAAACAATGATTCATACTGTTTTATAACCTTAAGTAAATTAAGTCTTTCCTACCATGATATTTAAAAAAAATAAAACATATACTCACCTGTACAAGTAATATCATAATGGCTCACCTGCAATACAACACAACATTGTCAATGCAATAAATGTAAGTCAACTGCAATAACATATGACACTCAGATTATACTGACAAATGTCATGCCATTGGAGGCTAACTTATGCTGTACTTCAAAATTGCCTATAGCCAATTACAAGAATATGGCAGACATGTAAACATGTAAGATGATAGTGACACTAATACTGCTATACTTGTTTCAGGATCCTCAGAGAACATGCAATAATAGATCTATGAAAAATATTTAAATTATGTTTAGGTAACAGTTTGGAAAATGCAAACAGCTGTAGACCCATGTGAAAATTTTCTTTAGTTTGAGGTCTGATAACAAAAACTACAAGATCACTCATCCTAGGTGAGTGCAATCATTTATGGAAAGAGGTCAAAAATGTACCTACAGATTACATACAAAATAATGTCTCTAAGCCCACAATTCAAGAATGACAATGATTGCATGCAGGTCTGAAACAATAGGTAGATGGTACATTTGAAAAATTATCACAGCATTCACCTGCACAAATGAAAAATATTGAATAAAAAATAATAGCCTCAAACAAGATAGCTAACACCGATGTGGGAATATGGAAGCGGGACCTCCTGAACACAAATACAGTGTTTAACAATGTGTGATTTGCAGTGTTCAATAAAATTATAAGATTAAGTAAAAATATCCCACCATAATTTACAGACAATGGATCTTCCAGTATAATAACCAAGAACACTGGCAGAATTATTTACAAGATGGTTCATACTGTCTACACGTAGAGTAGCCAGACTTTTTAATGACTTATGCTAGACAGGGTAGTAAAATAGTTGTCATTTAATTAAAATCCTTATTTAATAACACACTAAAACTCTAGAAAATGTATGAAATTTAGTTGTATTTTTGTAGATTTTTACTGTTTAATTTAATAAATTACTGAACGTCAAAATCTCAGAGCAGTGCACTTCTCACTGCTGGCACCACTGATAACAACACACATAATGAGTACTATGAATATGTTTAGAACAGTAATTCAAATGTATATAAATCATTTACACATTCAGTCCTATAATTTTCTAAATTAATGGTTAAATACTGCAAGGTGTGACACCATATAAATGACTGTGTACTTACTTTTTCACCTGGACATGTCAATGGTACATCACTACAGTCATGATATGACAATATGACAGTCATCATAACAAAAAACAGCTGCTCCAATTTTCTCATGTCATGACACAAGGAGACTACACAAGAATGCTGCAACTAGTAACAAAACGGAATAAAATACATAACTATACTGAGGCCACAGAAAGTCTCACAGATTAACCACTCCTGTTAACTCCCTTGGACTCTTACACTTTCCTCTGCAGCAGGGAATGTTTCCGCTCGCAGAACCCTTTTGGCTTCAAAAAATAACCACAAATACTCAAATCTTTTCTCACAAAAACATAGAGCGTCTGGATGACAGGTATCCGAAATTAAAAATTTATATTTCAGAACTATGAATACATATCAGTAGCACATGTAAGAATGCACTGCATGATTTGACATTATTTAACTGTTGCTTGCTTCGTGGGTACAGGGACTTTCTGAATTAGATATTCTAACGGTAATACAAAGTAAACACATCACCAATAAAAGAAGTAACTTTATTCCATTACTTAACAAAGTAAATAAACTTCAAAGTAGCCATTAAAGCAAGGTATCCATGCATTCCCTGGGAACTGGTTGCAGATCCCTTGGAATTTACTGTGCACACTGTGAGAACCAGTGCTCTAGAGCACACAGCACTCCTCTCATCTTCCAGCCATTATCTTCCTACAAATGCTGGTAGTGATAAAATGTAATGACCTTCACCAATGACAAGTTTTTTGGCTGGTTGATATACACCAAGTGGGGCTGGAGGAGAATTGAACAGTATACAGACAGTGGGATGCCCAGAGTTCTACAATCACAATCATTCACAAAACTTCATCCTGTGGCTTCAGTATATTAACTTACATTGTTATCACAGTTAAGGAAACAAAATTTAGAGTAGCAATATTTGAAATACACAATTTATGAGCTTAGAGAAATGGTAAGAAAAAGAACATGAAAAACTTGCATACACATTTAATGAGGCTTGCCAATCTAGAAGTAACTTGGTAAAGGCTGAGAAGGGTCATGTTCATGCAGATTCCCACAGTATTTGAAACGGGTGGACTAATCACTTCCGTCAGGTACTGAATGTACATGGGTTAACAATATTAGGTAACATAAAGGTAAAAAAGGTTAAAGCTGCCCCTCTGCATGCCATGAAGGCATATAGGGGGAGTAGTAGTATAGCTGCACTCATTCTTAACCTTGACACTGGATGGAGGTGAGTGGTTAGTTTCATGCCCCAGCCACTTTACCCCCATGGGAAGAAAACCCAGTAACCATTAAATAAGTGTGAGTGCACTGGAGACAATATGGACATTCTGGCAAAGAACATTCTCCTGTCCCTGCCAGGAATGGAATCACAGATTGCCCAGTCTTTAGCATACCTAGTCACTGACTGACTACAGTATCACTGGTCCTTAGAGGCGCTTCACTATTTGTAATTTTCACTGATGCGAGTGTAATTAAGTGAAGGATAAATAAAGTGAAGCATGTTGCATAGAGACAGATTTGTCATATAAAACACTGGAAAATTTCAATAGAAGAGAACAACTGGAAGAAAAAACATTGATGGAGAATAACATTAAACCGCATCTCACAAGAACACACTGTGAATGTGTGAACGGGGTTAAACTTGCTGATGATATGGTATTCCACCGACAGAGTTCTACTAACATGGCGATGAAGTTTCACGTTGCACATAAACAGAGAATTTATGTACTACGGCCCCTGCCACAACAATAATATGCCAGCTACATGACTGTGGAGAGCATTACAGTTATAAAATATTAAGTCAGGTCCACAGCCACTAAGGCGTGAAGGTCTAGGTCAATTACCTTTTGACTGATAAAACTCTCTATCGTTAGGCAAGGAGCGACTCACGTGTACAACGATGGTGATAACGGACTGGTGGAAGCAAACAAAACACACATTGGCACTGCTACTCGTCGCATTCCATTGCGTTATTTCGACTCATGAGACATCACAAGAATACGTCTTTTATCAATATGGCACTTTTTTTAAATTGGCATACTTAATGACATATCAACACCCAGGCCCTCCCAGCTGACGTACAGAAACGTCCACATCGCCAGCTCTGCGAAGCCCCTCCTGAACAGGAATTAACAAATGAAGGTTACACATGCGGGTACACAGGCACACCCCCCGTGTCAAAGCGCAGAGCTTAAAACATAAGCGGGGATATTACTCAATTAAAAATGGCAGTACTGTTTTATCTGCTGGTGAGTAACTAACAATTTATGCGTTTCCACCTGGACAGGTACTGAGGAATACTGCCGAGCGGAAGCAATGGGTGTGATTCTTGGGGTAGCAGATAGTACAATCGTTGAGACGAAACAAAAGAATTTATTAAGTTGACTCCCCGGAGTACAGACAGATCTAGTCGGCTGTACGTCAAGATTAAGAGTTAAAGCCCACGCCAATCTCCATATACTAATGGTTCAATAATCACTTGCATGTACAAGGGAGTAGCCCTGTTGTGGAGACGAGTGCAGGAGTACCGCTAATTTCTATGAGGCCCTTCCCTGTTCCGAAGTGGTCGGCCTGGCTGGTGTCGAAAGAGTCCCCCCGTCTCTCAGGCTCCTTGCCTAGTTATACTAAATCTGCTACATATATTACCCCACCCCTGCCGTTGTCTCCTTACAGAGAGCACACAAAAAATACTCGGGCTACAAAAACCCTCTGTTCCCAATATTGTAAGAAGACCAAACAAACGTGCAGGAATGCATGCACAAGGCCAAGTGGGGAGTGCAACTGGTGGCCAGTGAGCCGCCACGAGCCCCTGGATACTACAGTATTTACGAACACATCCCGTCGATAATATTGTGATTGGGATATACACGCGCTTACGTAACACTAAGAATTCATACCAGCTCATGAAGCCGACATCTGAACAACTTGCGCGGCTAACAATTTCTATACACATGCACGATGGTTAAGAACTGGGTAAATAATTTTTATGGCCCTGAAGCACAAGACTTTCTCTTGACACTGAAATGGGATTTCAGTTCGCAAACAGTGCTGCCGCCTTCGTAACATAATAAGGAAAATATGTATCGCTGCTACGGAGACTAGCCTACATCATTATCAGCGGGTTGATGCAATGAGAAGGAAAAGACGTAAGGTCCGTTATCTGTGGTTCGTGTCACGCCCATTGAAGGATCAACGGAAAATGCTGGCGGCGTTACACACAAGCCACAAATCACAAGCACCAGGCTCCGACCTCGACAGAGCATGCACATGGTGCAACATTGGTTTCCAAAAAGGTTAAAAGGTTATTGGCGAGGTGAAGGGCAAGTGCAGGACCACTCAGCCACGGGATTTCCTTTGCGATAGCTACAGATTGAACGGCTGGAGTTCGTTGCTCCACACAGGCATGTGAAACTTTCAATTTCACCATCGTATCAACGTTTCTGCAATCCAACCAGCTTCGAACCCGCGGGAATTCTCTTGTCGTCGTATCTTAAAATTCGTTAATATCTCATTCTTAGTCTTAAATATATTTCGGCATTTAAATACTGACATATTTACAGAACTTCAACAGCTTGCTCGATTAGTTATTTTGTTTGCCAAACCCCGCATAGTGATACTAGCTTATAGCGTTGGTAGATTTAACTGATATCGACATAACACAGCTCTCGCACGGGACTCACTGGTCACATAACGGCAGCATATACAGACGATACAACAAAGTATACTGAAGCAGCTGATATTAAACTTAACTTCCCCCCCCCCCCCCCCCCCCGAACCCCGTAAAACCCCTTTTAAAAAAAAACAAACAACAAAAAAAAATAAAAGAACAGCTAATAAAAAATATCTCCCCCCCCCCCCCCCTTCAGCAGACCGTTGTACAACCATTTTAAAAACATGTCACTGACAAATTCCCAACAATATCACATTTCAATATTTAACTGGCATATTCGAGCATTGTTATATCAAAGCTAGCTGGGATGAAGGAAAACAATACCGCATATTGGTCACTGTGCTTTGCCACAACTTACAATTTGTGTCGTGAAAACTGGAACATTTTAAATCTGAAGTTCAGCGACTTGTATTTATAGAATTCTGATTTAATCCAGAACAAATGTACAGTTTATATGCAACATAATGAAGCAAATGTCTTGTATTTCGGGACGCAAACTGGCTAATATGGATTTATGCTGAAAGTACGTACGGACCATACATGTGCAGCGAACAATAAAATAAGCCATGCAAACTTAACTGTTTGTTACACGACATGAATTACACAGGCGTGAGAACTGAAAGAAAGGCCAATTTAAATTTTGACCCACGCAACTGCCTTCAAATACCAAATCTCTTTGGAAGAAGAAATTGTAATATCTTAACACAGTACTTGCACATCGCAGCAAGCGCCACTTAGTAAAGAATGCCGCTAAGCCTTTCCCGCCTACACATGATCTAATCTTGGACACTTTAATTGTGTGGCACCAGCACGGTCTCCTTACACTCCCCACAACGCATGCGTCCACATACGTAACCAGTGTGCTAAATGTCACATTACCTTTATGTAATTTACCGAAGAAAAACAGCTTCAGAGTTCCATCACAGTTATGACCACCACGACAAAATAACCATTTAAGATAAATGCGAATTCAAGCGATGAGTACAACATAATCCTTGCCACTAGTCACTTCCCTGCAAACAACACACCACTGTGGAAATTACCACATTGCGTTAACGAGGAACCATTGCGAGAAGTGCCAATCAACGGCAAGCAAGTTTGGAATAACATTTCCTCTTTCCTTTTACAACGCTTTCTTGCCCGTCGTCCTTGGCACCACTGCAACGTCACAGACTACATGCGCAGCACAGAAGCGAGATTTTTGTGAAGTTCCCTTGACGATGTCGCAATTATCTGAGAAAAACCGGGTTGGTGTAGTCAGCGTAGCGAGTTGACTAGGGGCTGAGCGGTCCGGGTTTCAAATCGTGGCAGGGAAATTTTTCTCTTCGCCAAAACGTGCAGACTGGTCCTGAGGCCAATCCACCCACATATTCAATGACCACTGGGGTTCTTCCCCGGGGGCAAAGTGGCCAGGACGAGAAGTTAACCATTCACTTGCGTCTAGTGTCGAGGTTAAGAATTAATAGAGTTATACCCCTTGTTCCCTCCCTTGCCGTCATGGCCTGGCCAGGAAAAACTAGGCCTCTTTTTTTTTTTGTAACGTTTGTCCGTATCTCTGGCAAAAGCGTCGATCGATGGTTGGGGGCATGGGTTCAAAATTATTGAAAGGAAGAGATCGTGACTGTAACCGAATACTATTCAGAAATTTCTTTGTAGGGACTGAGAAAAACCACGAGACCATAGGAATAGCCGGTGACCTGGTCCAGTTTCGACCCACATACAAGTTTCAAGCGTTACCACCACAGCACAGCAGCCTGCTAGGACTGAAGTAATGTCGTTTTGCACCTGGTACACAGCAAGTGAAACACATGGTAATTTCGTGCAATGAGTATTCATAAAAAGGAAAATATTTTCCAGTGCCAATGATGTATTATACATGTGAATATGCGGCTACCGGCTACGTGATTTAGTTCAAGATATATGTCCAATACGCAGTTACGATGCATTACTTCAGGTTTCCGCCGCGAAGTAGCTGAGAACTGCGCTCTTCTGGGTTATTACGCAGCGAGTAGTGGTAATTTCTTACCGACGTTTCGGGACGATTCTTGAACCATAAGGATGGGACCCGATAGGTTGGCCCGAAACGTCGGTGAGAAATTACCATTACTCGCTGCATCATAACCCATAAGAGCGCAGTTCTCACATAGTTTCGAGTTGTCGAGTGAATTCGGCTAACGGGTTTCCATCTGGCTTTTGCACTTCAAGTTTTCACCGTGACAGAAAGTGGCAAAACCACCTCGGACCAGCAGCATCAGCAGATACCTCTCGGCTCGGAACTAACGCTGGTAGTAGAGTCCAGTTGAAATGCGATGGCACACGGTGATGCACGGGAGGGGAAGTGAAGGGGAAACTGGCGAATGAAGTGTATAGCCATTACTCTTCGCACTACCTCGCAACATAGTGTATCCAGCATTACTACCGCTGATCGGCTGCCAGTAGTCTGAAACTGACGCTCCCGCCAATTTAAATGGACTCGCCCGTTTCGCCGAAAGACGAAATCTGGTTTCGGCGCGCGTGCCATCACATTTCAAACGCACTCTAGCACGAGAAGTACAGGGTGGGGCAAAATAACCTCCCTAAATATTAAGATGAATAACAAAAAAATATTCCAGATACAAAAATTTTATTTTTTGATTCTGAAACTACAACATGGGAAGTTTTAAATCACATAGTCTTAAAAAGAATATCTTGCAAGTGGTGGCCGTTGTTTGCGTGGTGTTTGCGTGCAAAGCGCCTAGGAGACTGCAAAACGGACCGTCTGACAGCCTCGATGTTCTCTGGTGTTCGAGAGGTCCGTGGTCGTCCTCATCTTTTTTCAGACACACTTCTCGTTTCCCTGGAGTTCTCAACCCACAACAGAATTGATTTTCGGTCCGGTACTCGGTCCCGAGGAGGGATTTGTTAGCGAGTACGGAACGCACGCTGCACCGCTACGATAGAGTGACTTTGCGAAAAGTAGGTTTCGACGGCAAATGCGCGCTGCTCGTTGAACCACGCCATCTTTACGACTGCGGAGTGTTGTAAAGGGAACTTCCCAACTACCTGCACCTTTCGAGCCCAACCCCACCCTTCTACGGCCACCCCTCCCTTCACAATGCCCTACTGAAAGTACGGAGGATATTTTGCCCCACCCAGTATCTACCATGTAACCGAAAGTCATAAATCTTACTTATCTCATGGCGTGGCGGAGAAGGGGGGGGGGGGGGGGGGGCAAATTGGGGGGGGGGCAAAAGGGGGGGAAGGGGGAAAAGGAAGGGAGGAAGAGGGAAAAAAAATTTTTCAAAAAATT
>Ga0131853_10027041_pt1 | contig 10309 bp, 7 predicted proteins | sample TergutLab28metaG_FD_92764 | JGI IMG/M metagenome (GOLD analysis project Ga0131853, IMG submission 92764) | Labiotermes labralis P1 segment gut microbial communities from Petit-Saut dam, French Guiana - Lab288 P1 (version 2) (version 2) | ecosystem: Host-associated > Arthropoda: Insects >... | reverse complement strand
TTCAACAGAATAGTCACAAGCTCCTGATGATGGATATATTAATGTCTGAAACATGTTGAGCACATAAGAAGTGAAATAAAATAGCAAGTGACATCAAGTTGGTCTTTTATTCTTCAACTATCACAATGATGCATGGTCCAATAAACATATGATAATTTTTATAGTATTCAGTAAACGTCAGTGAAACACAAAACTTTACTGTAAGCAAAATTATATTACATACGTGAAGTCACTACATGTTCCAACCCATAATAGGGTCATTTTCAGGTGAGGCTAATACAAAATATGCATGGAAGGTATTATTAAAATGAACAGAGGTCTCTCTCTTGCATTCATATATAGAATTAAAAAAGAAGTGTACATTACAGTACTTTCTCAAGAATTTGTATTGGTAATGAATAATAATATGTTGAAAGTATAGGTTAAGATCTTGAGGAATTAAATAAATTTGATTATCGTGTAATCTCTTTTTTTACTCTATGATTACATAACACAAAGAAATTATTTTTGTAATTTGTGGTAATGTGAAAGTATAAAAACACCTTAGAGGTAGCCTACATATGTATTAAATGAGTGCATGCTACACTCCCATTATGTGGAATCCCATACTGGCAGCTGTGAAGCCAATAGTGAGCAAAGCTGATCACAAGAAGGTAAAATCTGTGTATTAAGTTACAGACCTAACCTGGTTGGTTGTATTATATCTTGAATTGTGAAGAGTGCTTGATAAAATTAAAGGATGTAAGGCATGAAAAACAGCACTGGAAATACTTTATGATGACTCATTACATACGCTGTGATCAGTGGCGTACCCAGGAATTTTGTTTGGAAGGGGGGGGGTTCAACAAATTCAGTTGAGGACAGAGAGAACGGGGATCTGGGGGCGGTAGCACCCTAGTCAGGGTTTCTGGAGGCAGCTGTAATTTGGTACAAGAAATTTCATTTCATATAGTAAAATTTTCTTAATTTTTGGTACTTTAAGACTATTTATGATGACAACGAATTTATTTGTCATTGCTGGTGTAAAACAATTGCGAACCTAGGTAGTTTTTTAATTTTACTGCCTTTTCTCTGAACATCTTGGGGTTTTGGCATCCTAAATTCAGCAATTTTTAACGGTTTTCATAATTGGGTTAAGTTTGGCATGATTTTGGACGCCCTTTGGAATTTCTGGGTGGGTTTGAACCCCCCCCCCCCCTCGGTACGGCACTGGCTGTGATAACAATCAAATGTGCAGTGACAATTTGACATTGTTTTCCTTACCATTTAGCTGTTATGTATTCACTAACATTCAAACAGACCACCCAAGCAAAGTATAAGTAATAATTTATATTAAGACAGTTCATGATCTTGACATGTGACCACTATGGGTCATCCTTAGGAGGCTTTTCAACATTATGTTTCTTGAGTCACTTCCTTCATGTGACCCATGTGGGTTTAAACAAGTCAAGGTTATGGATGGTGCCCTAGAAGCTGAAGAATTTTAGTGAATGAAATCCAATGTGCCGTTTGTTCATTTTTAGTCTATCCTTTGTTTTGTGTATTTCAATTTCTCCCAGTTTACTTGCTTTCACCTCATTTCTGTCTCTCAACGTGTCATACACATATTACTGTTCAATAGAGCATGTCTATTGTCTACCAAATATTGTTATCTCATGCATTCAGTTATATATTTTAGGGTTCGCCGGGACGACCTGGTGCCCCTGGTCTTGCTGGCCTCAAGGGTGAGAAAGGTGATCCGGGAGAACTACCATTCAGCTTAACGGTAATGTATGCTGCACGTTACTGGTCACAGACTGATCTGTGCCATTTCTTTATTAGTCAGATACAATTAGAGAACATATTACATTTACTTGGTAAAACAATATACACAAATCTGTGCTTCAACTGTGTTTCAACTGTGTTTCAACTCATTACATGGTTTTCGTCAGACAAAACGAAGTTAAAAATGTGCTAGACAACTTTAATAATTAAAAGCTTATTACAATTAATATATCGTATGAAGCAAAATGTTACAAGCTGCAAGGTGACAGTAATGGACTGTACCATATAAAAATAGTTTTAGTGTAATATTTTAGCACTTACATAGGACTTAGAAGCAAGTAATTTTCAAAAGTTACTTGGAAGACAGATCATTACCTCCTCCTGCTCCTCCTCCTCCTCCTCCTCCTCCTCCTCCTCCTCCTTCTCCTCCTTTCTATTCTTCTTCTTCTTCTTCTTCTTCTTCTCCTCCTCCTCCTCCTCCTCCTCTTCCTCCTCCTCCTCCTCCTCCTCCTTCTTCTCCTCCTCCTCTTCCTTCTTCATCAACATTATTATTATTATTATTATTACTACTATTATTATACTTCCCAAACTCCTCCCCCTGCCTCTTGCCTATTTCATTCCACTCACTTTTCTCATCCTCTGCCATGTGACCCTACCCTTCCCTCTCCCTCTCATTTCTTATTCTTGTTCTTCACATAATTTTACTTTGAGCTTTACAAGGCCAATTTCATTCTATGATGGTACCTGATAGACCAAATCTAATATGACTATTAAACTACGAAGTTTGACACTTATGTGTATGGTTAGCTATTTTTTCAACCAACCCTTTAATGTTCAATTCTATAAGCTAAGTTACAATTACTAATTAGCTAATCCCATGCATTTTGATGCATGAAGCATTGTCTTTGGGGAGTCCACCACTTTAATGTTCGATCTTTTGGCACACCATATGGATATAAACACAGTCAAATGATGTGGGTAGAATTCAGCTTTGCACGAAAGCTCAATTTCCAAATATTCTTATGAGTCACTTGACAGTAGATGGTTGAAAGACATAAATAAAAATACTTCACTCTAATATAGCATAAACACATGTCCAATCATGTACCTAAAAACATGGTTTTCTACCAATGTACGGTAGTAAAACTTCTGAGTTTCTGTTGACAGTGGCAAGAAGCGAAGTTATAAAACACTTTGCTTTAGCAGTGTTTGAATGTCATTGGTTGAATAATATGATAAAACACTTAAACCTTTGGTGAAGATACTGTGTTGTGGTAGCAGGTGTGTGGAATGCTGAACAATAATGTCAGTTTTGGCCTCGTCTCCTATGTGCTGACAGCAAACATGAACATTATGCATATGTTGTTCTATTTCAGGCAAAAAGTGAGAAAGGAGACAAAGGTGAAAGAGGTCAACCTGGGGTTGGGCTCGTTGGACCGCCGGGTCCACCTGGCCCCCCGGGTCCAATGACACATAGTGAAGGTGATGGTAATACAAGGTACATTCCAGTTCCTGGACCTCCTGGACCTCCAGGGAATCCGGTAAGTGGCAATGGTCAGAATATGAAAGTTGATGGTTATGCCTCAAAATGGCTGCCATTCCAGTAGCAGACGGAACAGTTCTTACAGGAGAGTGGTGCAGCAGTCAGTTCTGGCAAGAATGTTTGTTAGGGTCAGTTATAAAATGTTTTGCGGGGATGGAACACTGACACAACAACAAAATATAAACGAGACTTTAAACCCTAGCAGTTACTATATATGCCACCAGTTTTAACATTCAGAAATTCTACACAGTGCTGACATTGCATTCTGTTTGTTACTGATCTCAGAACAAACATCAGCATTCAACTTATGCATCATTGCGAAGTGAGAGAGAAAACCAACAACAGGAGAACAAGACCTGTGTTACTGCACGTGGTGTGCTGCAGCACACCATGTGCAGTAACACAGGTCTTGTTCTCCTGAAGATGGGCATAATGATGCCCGAAACATGTTGAGAAATTGTTGATAATAAACATCTAACTGTTGCATCTTGTTGGTTTTCTCTCTCACTTCACAATTTGCTCACAATACATGGTCACAGAAACCTAAAGCTTATGCATCATTAACTGATTGGCTTTTATAACCGAGGTGGAAAGTGTTTGCTGTACAGTACACACTGAATCTTCATGTTAAAAGAGATTATGTTTAGTCTTTAAGGGGAAATTGAAAAATGTATGAGTTTTAGAATATGTATTTCAATACAATTTTATAGAATTTTCTTGGCTGTTTTTGAAGCAAATTTACATGCTGTGTATTCATAATTTTAGTTTTTTGTAATTTATTTTTCTCTTGGTAACAATGATGAAGAAAAGCACTCATGTTTAATCATCAGTGTAATCACTTTAGAATAACAGATAAAGAAGCAACACAATATGCGTAAAGCATGTGGATATTCTGAACATGAAGTGTGAACTGCATCAGGAGAAAAGAGATAGAAGCAAAACATTGTGCGGATGGCATGTGGATGTAATGAACATGAAATGTGCAAGTTGAGATTCAGTTTCCAAAACATAGGAGCATATTTCTTGTATGTAACTTAAGTTAATGCAGCTTTGCAGAGTATGTTAATGGCAAATGAATTTTAAATTTTGTTACTAGAATTAGCTACAATTTTTCAAGTTCTGTGTTTGCATTCCACATCAAAATTATTATGATGAGATTACAAAATACATGTATAGTTTCAGGAAGATTCTTGGACCAATCATTTTCACAGTTTCTGTTACACTGATCTTGAGCTGCGATACTTTGCGTTTAATCCATCTTTCACTTTGATCAGTCTGTAACCAGTGTTACAACCAACATATAACAACATTTAACTGTGGTTGTTGTATTATCTCACTACAGGGTTCTCCTGGTTCTCCTGGTATCTCTCTGGTGGGTCAGAAGGGTGAACCTGGTGCCCCTGGACCAGGATTTGCTAGAGGCATGGCATTTGGTAATCCTTCAATGACTGCACCTCCCTCAGGTTTCTCTCGAGCAGGTGAGGGATCTGTCTCACCACTGATGTTAATAGGCTGGTTCTCCAGAAAGCTACTGTTGAGTACTTTCCTCCTCTCCATTTACTGTGCAGTGTAGCTCAAGGTTGTGCTGTATTGAGTCATAATTTTTTACATCTATAAGTACCAGAGTGTACAATGTCAATGACATAGGCAGGTCACATATTTTATGTTGTAACAAAAAGAATCAGGTAACAGGAATGTGTGCCAGGTTCAGTACAGCATATTGTTCTTGTCTGTCAGAGAACTTCAGTGTTACTAAAAATGCAACTGAAGATAATATCCAGCCCAGCGGATATTTTAGTAAGAGTGAATTTTGGTAGACTGTAGCTTCAGTTTTTATGAAAGCCATATTCTTGACTTCACTTTGATTGATTGATTAGCATTTGGGTTTGAGCCCTTATGGTCCAGATGCACCTAGGCCTTAATTAATGGGCCCCTGTGCCCCATAATCTGATATCAGTTCAGAAGAGCCTTGTACCTTTGCTAAAGTTCCAGATGGCCCCCAGACTTAAACTCTTAATGTCCTCTGAATCCAAGAAAAAGGAACCCAGATGTATATGTCTGAGTGAAGCCAAAGCTTCACACTCACAGAGAATGTGGGCTGAGGTTTCATCCTCTACTCCACACCTCCTACATAAGGGACTATTAGTTAGCCTCATTAAGTGAAGATGTCTTCTCAGGGTATTATGTCCAGTGAGAAGGCCAATAACAACCCTGGCTTGTGTCCTATTAAAGGAAGAAAGTCTGGTCTTTGCACCCCCTGACTGGGGCCAAAAATTAATTCTTGAGCCTGTCTCTGACTTCACATTAAATTAATATGGTGTTCTAGTAAATTAAAATTACCACTGCTGTAACTTGGGCTGCTAGCATATGAACTGAATTGGGTCCAATCAAACTGAATTGAGGCTGACTCACAAAGATGTTGTGAATTTAAACATATTTATATTGCATATAATTTGTATATATCTGTATGACTTGATTTGAGCTATGAGACTCTGGAGGTGTCTCTTTGTGCATCGACACACTGATCTCAGTTCAGGTTCACTGGGCTACATATAATTCATTTAGTATGCCTGTAGTCAAAGACAGCAAAATAAATTGGTCTGCTATATTCAAAATGAAGTGTATCTGAGTAAAGCTACAAAGAGTTAATTAAGTTGTATATTTTCTGCTGTGTCCATTTCATCATGTCTCTAAAGCAGCTTTGTTACACATGAAACATGTGTCTGATATAAATTGCTGGTGGATGCACATTCCCCAAGTGATAAAACTTGCATGCTAAGGGACCCGATAAAATATACATACTGTATCAGACACATGCTACAGCTGCAAATTATGTCACAATTTCTTTTATGTAGCTCATTTCTTTTGAAGTGAAACTGATATCAACAGCTATCATACTGTGTTATATCAGTGACTGATTTTGCTGTGAGATTTGAGGTTTGTGCAGCCATGTCACTGATGTTTCAAGTCCTCTGAGATATAAAGCTGTGTCCACTGACAAAAAGTTAAGAACTTTTTAGACTACTCTGAAAATGACCCAGCAAACCCCTGTTTGAAACATAGATATGAGGGTCGTCACCAAAAGTAAGTGTACTGATTTTTTATTTAAATGTCTATTGGACTCACCTGAAATTACAAGTTATCTCCTTCAAAGTATGACCCTTGGGAAGTTACACAGTGGTTCCAACTTTTTTCCGCTGATCATAGCAGTACTGAAAATCATTTTTCTTAAGTGTGTATAGCTCACTGGCTACAATTTTTTGTATGTTTTCCATCGTCCAGAACTGATGATCCTTCAACTTCAATTTCAACTTAGGGAAGGGGTAGAAATTGCATGGAGCTAGATCTGGGCTGTAGGGAGGATGTGGAGGTACGGGAATTTTTTTCTTCACCAGAAATTCTCAAAGGGAAAGCGCAGTGTGAGCTGGCATATTATCATGGTGCAGCACCCTATCGTCTGCAATGTCTGTTCGAACTCGCTGGACCCATTTTTGAGGTTGTTCCAAGACATCTTTCTAGAAGACATGATTAACTGTCTGTCCTGGAGGCACAAATTCTTTGTGCACAATGCCATGGCTGTAGAAAAAAACAATAATCATACTTTTCACCCTGGATCTGCTCATGTGTGCTTTCATCGGACGAGGAGAACTTTGCGTGTGCCATTCCACACTTTGCCATTTGGTCTCAGGATCGTAGTCGAACTCCCATGTTTCATCTCCTGTTATTACTTTATCCAAAAAATCTGGCTCAATTTCGAGTCTTCCCAGCAAATCCTGACAAATTTCCAACCGGTTTGCTTTTTGCTCCACAGACAAGTTTTCCGGCACTAGTTTTGCACAGATTCTTCGCATGTGCAAATGGTCTGTTAGAATTGTATGAACTTCGTTTTTATCCAAGCCCGTTTCTTCTGCAATCATTCTGACACTCAATCAGCGGTCTTTTGCCATCACAGTTCGCACCACTTCCACATTTTGATCATTTTTTGACGAGATTGGTCTTCCAGAACGAGGGTCGTCTTCAACATTTTCTCAGCCCTCTTTGAAAGCTTTGTGCCACTTAAAGACCATAGTTCTCGATAGAGTGGCATCTCCATAAGCTTCGGTTAAAGAAGCAAATGTCTCTGTGGCAGATTCGTTGAGTTTCACACAAAATTTGATAGCGTACCGTTGCTTGATATTTTCCTACGTCGCAAACATAACGAGGTTATAAAACACGACCATACACAAACAGCAGTAGCACACGACTGACTCAATCAATCCAGTTGAAACAAGTATGGACATGCAGCCAAGGTCACTACCAACGCGCCGATATACATCAATGGGGTGCTACTTTACCAATTCGTACATAGAAAAATCAGTACACTTACTGATGGGACAACCCTTACCAGTCAACATGATGTTATGTCCCACAAGACTTCAGTGTCTGGTGTGTTGTTTTATAACTATGTCTGTTTGTTAATGCTGCTTAAGGAAGTGTACGTGGAAGCTTGGAAGAGCTGAAGGCTGTGAAAGAACTGACACAGCTCAAAGACTTAAAGGGCAACTTAGGTAACAAACTGATTTAGGAAATTCTGCAGATATTAAATCACAATATACATGAATAAGAAATGTTTCGATAAGATTAATGTTATCTTAACAGCCATTAAGCTGAGATTTTACCCTATTATTTCACAAATACATATAAATTTTAGTTTATCTTATGTTAAATATTCAAAGCACAGTGGTTACTATATGTACCAACTAATTTAACATTACAAGTGCTCTGTATTTTTCTCCCAGGTGGTGTGTTTATGTCTTTCGCATGATTCGCAGAATAAAGATAACTAAGTAGTGATTATTTCCCTCAACACTGTTGCTGAAATTTGTGAGTCAGAACTGGCTGATGATCTTGCCCAAAAATGGGCTTTAGTATTAGAGATGTAGAACCTTCAGGTTCTGCTGCCAGAGTGTTTGTACATAGATGTGTGACATATGTATCCCACTTATGAAAGTATCACACACATAGGTTATTTTTTAATGAGGTTCATAAATTCTGTATTTAGGCAGGTTTTCAGTGACTGGTATTACATAATTTAATTTGGACCATGTCCTTTAAAGGTCAAACATGTTGTAGGTTCTTCTGGCACATCGGACCAGTCTTCCGGCAGATCTTATTTTACGGAGAGTGAACCAACTAAAATTGTTCCCGGTGCTGTCACGTTTCAGAACACTGAGGCCATGATCAGGGTAAGTTAACAGTCAAGCACTTGTTCTTGTAAAGTACACAGTGGAGAATGTATAAAATGTTAGTGTATGTCAATGTTGTTGTTTCAAATTGTTTAAGATTTTGTTCCTCTGGTTTGTTTTGTTATGCAGTTTGGGAGTAAACAGGAAGACATCTTGTTCTTTTGAAACGTTCATAGTTACTTACAGGATTCTTGAGTGTCACAGATGAGAAAGATCATGAGCTTAACTCATAGTTACTTGAAAAACCTTGAGTCTCAAAATTAGTTCTTGTAAATTTATTTAAGTGTGAGGATTCAGGTCTTCTGTGTTGTAATGCTGTGTCAATTCTTCAAACTGCTGAGAAGCAGTGGCGTACCGGGGGAGGGGCGTTCAAACCCCTCCCCCGAAATTCTGAATGCCCTCCAAAATCATGCCAAACTCAATCTGATTGTGAAAACTGTTAAAAATTGCTGAATTTAGGATGCCAACACCCCTAAGGTGTTCAGAAAAAGGCAGTAAAATTCTAAAACTACCGCCGGTTCGCTATTGTTTTACATTAGCAATGACGAATAAATTGGTTGTCATCATAAATAGTCTTAAAGTACCAAAAATTAAGAAAATTTTAATATATGAAATGAAATTTCTTGTACCAAATTACAGCTACCTCCAGAATCCCTGACTAGGGGGCTACTGCCCCCAGATCCCTGTTCTGTCTGTCCTCCGTCCTCAACTGAATTTGTTGAACCCCCCCCGAACAAAATTCCTGGGCACACCACTGATGAGAAGCACCAAACAAGGAACACAAAGTCACATCCCAGGATACCTGGACCCACAGTAGCACCATTGTGGGGACCCCAAATCTTGGTTACCTGTGGTTATATATGTATATGTGTATGTTGAGGTATAGCTCTACTCTTTCTTTAACCTCGGCGCTAGATGGAGCGGGGTGGTCAACGCCACACTCTGGCCGCTTTACTCCCGGGAAAGACCCAGTACACATTGTATAGGCGGCTGGGTGGATCTTATAGCCAGTCTAGACAGGTGTGGAAAATCTTCCCCGTACTGGCATTTGATCCCCAGACGGTCCAGCCTGTAGGAAGCGCTATACTGACTATGCTATCCCGGCTCCTATATATATATTTATATTTATGTGCCTACACCCATTTCGGTATATTTTGGCATCCTGCTGTCACTCTTGGCTCCAATCATAACACATCAGTTTCTTACTGCTTTTCTGTGTGCGCTATGTATCTGCAGGCCAGGAATAAGGTAATGGGAGAAAGAAAAATTTAAAAGTGATACAAATTGCTATGACTAACGAATTATAGTAATTTTGATTTCCTCTGTGCTATAAGTGATCATGTGAAAATGCCAGAATTTCAAAAGCCAGCCCCAGGATCAGTGCATGATTAGTTGTGTGTCAAATACTTTGATCGCCAGTGGTGCTGAGATGAGGTTTTCTCAAACTCTCCCACTAGTCTTATATCAAGTGTCTCCTTTCTTGTTACAGATGTCATCAGTTAGTCCAGTTGGGACTGTAGCGTACATAATTGATGAAGAAGCACTTCTGGTTAGAGTTAACAATGGTTGGCAGTATATTGCGGTATGCTATGCTATCTTTCATTTTTTTAAACTATGAGAAATGTTGATGTTTTGCTGACTGTGCATCTCAGTATATTTATCTCAGTATTTAACCAACTTGATGCACAAAATTTGTTTCACAATAAGTTTTATCTTGTGCACGAGACGGCCACCTATAGGTGTGATGATACCAGAGGCTGTGTAATGCAATTTTGAC
>Ga0131853_10027040_pt1 | contig 10309 bp, 11 predicted proteins | sample TergutLab28metaG_FD_92764 | JGI IMG/M metagenome (GOLD analysis project Ga0131853, IMG submission 92764) | Labiotermes labralis P1 segment gut microbial communities from Petit-Saut dam, French Guiana - Lab288 P1 (version 2) (version 2) | ecosystem: Host-associated > Arthropoda: Insects >... | reverse complement strand
CATCGCCGTGCAACCTGGTTCAGCCATGACCAACTTACAACGTCACACGACCAAAGGGCGAGGCATCACGAACTTCCTTATGAAAATTGCTGGACAACCCGTAGAAGACTGTACGTTACCCATTTTGTATGCCGCTACACAAACCGAAGTGAAAAATTTTCGCTTCTTCGGACCGGCTGGTCGACTCAATAAAGGATCAGCCGGTATCAAACCAATGCCAAAGTTGGCACAAGATGAAAATCTAGCAGAAGTGTTTTGGGATCTATCAGAGCGACTGGTGAATGAGGCACTGGAAGGCTAAAGGGAACCATCCCAATTAGGCAATTCCCCCAAATCACCTAAAAAATAGCCTTTTGGGGGATAAATTAAGAAAAGACAGACCAAAATTCCCCCAAACTAACCTTTTTTAATGAGTTTGGGGGAAAATAAAAACAAAAGTAAGGAAAAAATCCCCCAACTAGTCGTATTTAGACCTATTTGGGGGATTTTTGAATTTTGTGAAGGAGAAAGCTCACAAGAGACTCCTCTTGTTAAACTTTTACGTCCTTGCCATAAACTTCCCAGCTGCATAACACATGATGTCTTCTGAATGGGCCAGTGCATACATCGTAATCCCAAACGGATATTCCTTATCGTCTGGATTTTCTGGTAAGGAAACGCCCACTAAATCAAGGAGGTTGCAAAAATAAACGTAAGCACCAATCTGATTGTTTTTCTTAATCGGATCTTGACGTACTTGCTCCCTTGTATACGTACCACCAACGGTTGGCCAAACAAAGACAGCACCTTCTAACACAGCTTCTGTTTTCTTTTTCAACACCTTGAGATCGTGAAGGTCTTGGAAAACATTGGCAGCTGTTTTATCCGGCCCCTCTGCTGAGCGAAAAACTTCCTCAACGACCGGTAACAAAGCACCCGGATTTTCATTGGTAAAGTCTTTAAAATGACTCCATCGTTCAGCACCAATGGTTCGATTGATGTAGATGTGACTCGCTTCTTCAAAAATGCCTTCATCCACCGTCTCAATGGGAATCCCTAACTTTTTAATCCGTGCAACCGCCACCATCCATTTACGCTCGTACACATCGGCCCAAGGTCCAAAAAAGTTGGGCTTCTTTGTTGGTAATAAAATTTTCTTAGGTAGCTTCGGTGCGATTTTATCAAAAGGTCTCGTATATAAAAACGCTGGATCAACCCCCTTTACAACATCGTTAACCAAGATCGCATCTGCCAGATTATTGGTTAAAACCGAGACGGTATCAAGACTCAAAGAACAGGGAACAACCCCACGCCCAGACCACGAGCCGAGGGGCGGCTTATACCCAACCAGCCCATTGAAAGAAGCTGGTCCGCGACCTGATCCACCGGTGTCACTCCCTAAAGCAAAAGGGGCCAAGCCGACCGCTACGCTGACCGCAGAGCCTGAGCTAGATCCACCGGTTATTAATTCCGGTTGATAAGCATTGTGCACTTCACCGTAGGGTGAACGCGTCCCACTTTGACCGGTTGCCAGCTGCTCCATGTTTGCTTTACCAATGGGAATCGCTCCCGCTTGCAATAGTTTTTCGATGACGGCGGCGTCTTCTTTCGCCGTATAGGCAAAGGCGGGGCAAGCAGCGGTTGTTACAATGCCTGCCATGTCAATGTTGTCCTTCACCGTGAAAGGAATCCCCCACAAAGGGCCACGTTCTTCTGGTAACGCGTCAAGAAAGGGTTGGATAAACTCCATCGATGGTGGGATAATCCAAATGTTTTTATCCAGTGTTTGCTTTGAACGTTTAATGATTTCTTCGATTAAGGCATGTGGGGTCAATTCACCTGTGTGGTAATGATCTTTGATCCACTGAATCGTAAATTTTTCTGGAAATGTCATTTTACTTCCACTCCTCCTTCTGATTTATTATTTCTTCCTTACCGGCATCCAAAGTTCAATGTTCCCTTCTTCCAAGGTGAACTGAGTGTGCATTTCAAATTCAGGACCATCGGCTTTTTCGTATTCTGAGGTAGGCAACCATTCGCTATAAAACTTTCTAAATACCTCATCAACCGCCGAACCAATGTCATCCCAACTCTGAATCCCCGTTGGAAAAACCGCCCAAGTCATCTCAGGAATCTCCTCAACGGTGTAACCATCCGTCTTACTATCTGGTGTGACAAAGCCACATTGCATGTACCCATAAGTCGTATCATCGATTTTTTTATAATTCATCAAGGCATGCACCGAAACCATTTCTTCAACAAACATAGACGCGTAACCAGATAGTTTCTCTTCGCCAACGTCTGCAACCAATTGTGCGTATTTGCCATTTTGAAAGTTAGTTTCCCAAATTTCTTCCCACGTCTTCCCACCGTGTTGAAAATAATGCTCGCCAACAGTGGTTACCGAGGTTTCCAGCCCAAATACTTTAAAAGGCTTTGTTTTGACGATCCGGTAATTCATTTCACTAACCCCTTGGATCGTAATTTGGAAAGCCATCTTTGGAAATGCTTTTAGATTTATATTTGACTTCTTTGCTTCACTTGGTGTGATGCCATGCAAAACCTGAAAGGCACGACCAAAGGAAGTCGGCGAATCGTAGCCGTACTTTAATGCCACATCCACCACTTTAACCTCGCCTTGTTGTAATTCCAGTGCTGCTAACGTTAACCGACGACGGCGTACGTATTCCGTAATCGTAATGCCTGTCACCATGGTAAACATTCGTTGAAAGTTATAGGTTGAACTCCCCGTAAGCTGTGCTAATTTTGATAAATCCAATTCTTCAGTCATGTGCTTTTCCACATAATCAATGGCCAGGTTCATTCTTTCTAATAATTCCATTTCTCATTCTCCTCACGTTCTCTTCATCATATCAAAAGCCGAGCCTTAGTACAATGCTAAGTGCTCGACTTGTCGTATCATCCATTTATTTTTGACAGAGGTTCCATTGGATACCAAATTGATCAACCAATAGGCCGAAGCATTTACTCCAAGCGGTCTCGGCCAGTGGCATGATCACTTGACCACCCTCAGCTAACGTATCAAAGGTCGCGGTTGCTTCCACTAATTCAGCTTCATCAAATCGAACGGAAATTATGATGTTGTCACCCACCTTGATTGGTTGTGGCGCATCGAATAACATGATGTCATCCTCTCCGATTTTAAATTCAGCATGTCCTACTAAACTTTCTTCGTTCAGCTCCATCACAGCCTTAACATTAAAGGCTTTTTCATATAGTGCGACTGCCTCAGCACAGTTTCCATTAAAGCACAAATACGGGTTTACTTTCATGTTTATCTCTCCTAGCTCTTGTGGTTTACACCTTTATTATAACCAAGGTGAGATGTGCTTTCACAACTTTTTATGCCCAATAAAGTTGGTTTGTTAAATATCCGTTAAGCGACCACTTCTAATTCCACTAATTTTCTAGTGTTTGCATTGATAATAAAATGAAACTGAATGTCTGTGTTCCCTTCGTGGGCGGTGCAACGGTAGGCTTGCCAGTTGTGGTCTTCATCTTCCAAATAAGTCGGAATAAAGTCAATTTCTAGTTTTAAACCCATGATGTTGATGCCATACTCTCTATGAAGGGTTGAAACAACCGCTCCTTTTGGACTTGAAATAAATGTATCGTACACTTGTACTAGCTCCACACTAATCACTCCTGTTCGTTTGCTTGATAAATTTATCATACATGAACAAAATGACCCTTAAATGACAAAATCAACGTTTGTCAGTGACAATTTAGTCATAAACGCACGACATAACTTACAACACAAAGCACCGCTCCCTACTTCCTGACTAGCATCAAAAATTCAGTTGTAAAAACAAGGCGGGTCTTGTATAATGATAGACCAAGTGATGACAAAAGACGTATGGAGGCGTTCATCTAACCTTTCCCTTTTTAAGGCGAAAGGAGGGTTGCGCCATGGGAAATTTCTTGCCTCAATTTTTGCAAATGATCATCCTTGCGATGATGAAACCATTTGCGGAAAGCTTTGCGAAGCAGTTCTTTGAATTGATGAGCAAAAAGGGAAAAGAAAATCCCGCTCTCACGTCGGACAAACGTAATAAGAGCGGGAAATCTATCTAATAGATGAACGTCTCAATGCGTTTGAGTCGTTGCGGAGAGACATGTTGCTGCATGTCTCTTTTTATATTGTACGTTAATTATAACAGGTTGATACGTCTTTTGCAAACACGAGATTACTTTCTCAACATTTCACCATTCTGCTTCTGTCGCTTCTAGCATTTCCATTCTGATTTCAATTACTTTCTAGTTTTAACTTTATGAGCGGTAATGATAGATAGCTTGCTGGCGTTCACCGTGATGGTTTCTCTTGCGGTGGTTGCGTAAAAATTTTTTCCACTTTTTTCAATAACCGTGGCTGGTTCTTGGATCTTTTCTTTGCAATATTCAACAGGATCCATCGTATCAGCCAATCCTAAATTTTTCTTTATTCTAACCGCACCTAACTCGGTGGTATGCAATTTATCAAGACCATTTAGTAGTTCAAACATGGAATACTCCTTCACTTGCTTATCTGTCCCGTTGTATAACCATTTTATCGATGTAATACATAATCTAACATTACCCGTGCGAATCCAGCAGCCGCTAAGGCTTCTTTTACTGAGTTTGGATAATCTTTGACGGTCACCCGCTTTAAAGCCGAGAAAATATGACCCTTTTTATAAGCCTCTGCAAAAGCAACTAACGCGTTTGGAAGTACAGCATCATCAAATACGCGCAAGGTATGTCCCTTTCGTTCAAATACTGCCACTGGAATACCCTGTTTTAGTGCTACGACAGTACCAGGGACACTGGTAAATTGCCAGCTTGGATCATAAGGCAAAATTTTACCCCAAGCCTGATTTGGATCAGGTGCTGAAAGCCAAACAATTTTATCATCAGGATAGGTTAATCTCTCCACCATCTCTGTATACGACGCGTGGCGAATGTATTGAGCACCAGATAACCCTTTCACGAAATACCCTCGCCTAGCACGACCTGTATATTCCCAAATACGTAAAGCTTCTAGTGCCGCTTGCCAAGGAATGTCTAGCATAGTAGCAGTTTCGCGGCAAAGTACGCCCATCTTTTCAAAAGCGCGATTTAACTGTTCCTCCATCGTCTGAGGCTTAAGTGGGCGACGAATATCCCAACGTCCTGCGGTTGTCGTAGCCACCCGTGATGCCACTCTTCGGCGAGCGCTGGCTTTCGTACTTTTGTTGTTCTTATCTTTCTCCAACCACATGCGTACAGGTGTGAAACTATCTGCATGTATCAGCCCTTTTTCCATCAATGAAAATAGAACTTCTTGTAACGATTTCTTCATCTGCTCTTTTTCTGCTGATAAAGCAGTCATGAAAGTGGCACCACGCTTTCGCAACGTCTGGATGATGATTTGCTCGTCGGGGTCTAGTTCCACATTTTCAAGAAGTTGGTCGATGTCCGCGTCCCAATCCACATCTGCATACGTGTGGAAAGATAGCCCTTCATCACCTAAGTGCCAGAATAATTCACCCTCTGAAAGCAGCTTATCTAATAGATCAGGGCGATAGGCATTCACTCTTGCTGGTAGCAGGCTCGTTTCCCACTGAGTAGCTGGGAAAGGGCGATCTGTTAGTTTTAGGATCGCCTGCTTTAGTTGCTCTGCTGGCGGTGCAAGTAAACGGAGGCGATTTGCCATCAGTGCAGCATAATGAGATGACGGGGCTGTTTGCACTTGTCTTCTCTCGGTGATGGTCGCCCTGCGAGCGCGTTCATAAAGCTCAGCATGATAATACAAGCCTGCATCTAGGATGACGTTGTCTTGCTCGCGCAATGCTGTTAGAACGACATGGGCTTCTTCTTCTGGCCAAAAATATCGTTCAGCGAGCGTAACAGTATCCATCGCTCCACGGTATCGCAAAGCTCGTCGTACGATATTTTGGCGTGCTTCTTCTTCTCCATCTAGAAGGGCATGATGGTATACTTCCTCATGCTCTGCCGCAATCCACAGCCCTGGTTCAATGTATCGGCACCTGTTCTGTTCTGCTAGCGCCTCAAACCATTCCAACGGTATCGGCAACTCCCCAGCAATCAAATCCCCTTCGATCATTAATAACGTGTGTAATCCTTGCTCATCTTCTGGTAGCTTGCGACGTTCAGAAACACGTGCTAATTGCCCGGAATGAGGTTTTAATTTTGTTTCAACATCTCTCAATACATCCTGAGTGGATTCCGCAACGCTTGTCAGGACATTATCGGTAGTTGGCGTATAAGCATATACTAATTCAGCTTCTACCTTTCTACGTAATGGCAGGGACATCGGGGAAGGTTCCTCTAGGTATAATTCACGGATTTGCACTTTACCTGACTGGATATTCTCAAGTAGCGTTTCCAAACCTGGCAAATCCCAATAATCTTCTAGACATTCCCGCTTTGCTTCACGTATGAGTGGATGATCAGCATGACCGATAGCACCATCGAGCATTTCATTGGCCCGTAATCGTTGTATCCATAAAGGATTTCGCTTATTCTGACGTACGCCCATCATGAGCGCCCGTCCAGCAGTGTGACGGAAAACGGCATTGAATAAGGGTGTTCCAGGCAAAGCTGCTTCTAAAATTTGTTTTGCCGTTTCAGGTCGAATTGCTTTAAGCAGTCCTTCAGGCAGAGCTTTCTCTCCACGAGTCATGAGGATGATTCCATCGTCATCATCGTGAGCATCAACATCTGTACCCATCAACTTTTTCGCCGTTATGGCTAAAAGGATGGCTAAGGGCGCATTAACTTGCCTGCCATAGATTGAATGAATCATGATTTGGTGAAGCCCAATCTCATCACAGAAATGCTCTGCAATTAAGTTTTGATCATCAGGGAGGATGCCTGTCGCTTCTAGCTGCCGCCCGATCAGTTCGCTCGTATCCTCAGCAGCCGGTTGATCAAGCCCTAAAAATTCGAGTTCCGATTGTAAATTCCCTCCTTGTGCCGCCTCTGTCAGGTGCCTCATTTGTAACCCAAAAGCAAGGCCTGTCTGCAGTTTACGCCCCACGCCACCATGTCGCCACCAAGCTGGCCTTGCACCATCTGGTGTTGTCGGCTTAACAGTAACAGTGTCCTTGCTTATCGACGCAATTCGCCACGCAAATGAGCCCAGCATAAACTTAAATCCGACCCGTTGCTCAATGACAAATTCTTCATCTAATTCGCCAACTTTCACGCCCGCTTCGGTTTTTGCTGCATACAATCCCATATCTGGAATCGTCCCTGGTGATGAAGTCGCCAGCATCCCGCTATAACGATCTCCCTCAACTCGCTCATTGATCCGGTCATAATGAACACGCGGTCGTACTGGGATGTCTCTTTGGTGTTCATAATCTCCTGCTAACATCTTTAAGGTGGCATTCACATCGTCTCGCGTCACTTCGCGAAACGGATATGAGCGAGATAGTAACGACATCACTTGGTCGACGGCATAGCCGCCACCCACTGACATAGAAACTAAATGTTGTGCTAAAACGTCCAAACATAATCTCGGCGGGCTAGATCGCTCAATGCCGCCTTCGCGAGCTACTTGAGCAGCTATGGCACAATATAAATTTTCCATGACAGTGCGTGGGAAGATCGTCATCAAACTTACTCGTCCAGGATTATGTCCAGCACGACCAAGACGTTGCATCACACTTGAGATGGAAAACGGACAGGAAATTTGCAATACTTTATCGATTGCTCCTACATCTATCCCGAGTTCCATGGAAGATGTAGCGCATAGTAAGCGTAGCCTCCCAGCACGCAGGTCGTTTTCGACTTCAAATCGTTGTTCTTTGGATACACTACCATGGTGAGCACGGGCAAACCCTTCACCTGCTAACTGATTCACATAAAAGGCTAACTGCTCTGTCATTACCCGCCCTTCGGTAAATGCGATAACACTTCTTGAATCCTTGCATGCTTCTACTGCCTTCTTTGCAATCTCTGGCCAGATCGTACCCTCAGGCAGTAAACCACCTTCTGGAAAGGGATTTTCGATTCTAATTTCAAAATCCTTATGCATTGGAGGTGCTATAATTTGAACAGGATCGTCTCCATTGGACAAATAATCAGCTGATAATTCCAGTGGTTGGATGGTCGCTGAAAGTCCGACACGTTGCAAAGGTCGACCACATAATACGTCAAGTCGTGCCAAAGAGAGCATTAAATGAGCCCCTCGTTTTGTGTCGATCATGGCGTGGAGTTCGTCAATGATAATGGCTTTTGCAGTTTTTAACATCTTTTGACCTGATTTAGAAGTCAAGAGCAGGTATAAAGATTCTGGCGTTGTAATCAAGATATGAGGCGGTTTCCGTGCCATTTTAGCTCGCTCAGAAGTAGAAGTATCACCAGTCCGAACTGCGACTGTCACAGGCGTTTCTATATCGTATTCTTCAGAAATACCAGCAAGTGGTCGGTGTAGGTTTTCCCGAATATCGCCAGCAAGAGATTTCAAAGGAGAAATATAAATCACTTGTAAGCCTGGTTCCAATGTGCCTTCATGGGCCTGCTCCATCATTTGATCAATGAACACCAAAAAAGCTGAAAGGGTCTTACCCGTTCCAGTAGGAGCAGAAACTCATACATGTTGCCCAGAGGCAATAGCAGGCCACGCCTCACGTTGCACATCAGTGGGACTTCCTAAGGTACGTTCAAACCAGTTGACTGTGTTGACAGTGAGTGCTTTGCTATACGGTATTGTGGATTTCATAATGGATATTCCTTTCTATTTCAATGAAAACTTTAGGTAATTGCGAAAAGCAAAAGCTCTGTTAGTACGACATTCTTTGAATGAGAAATAACAATACTTCCTCACCAAACTCAATGCAAATGAAGCTATCTGAGTCTGACTTCGTCCGCATAGTGATGGTTGCTTCTTTAAAATAGATCTATATCAAGTTTAGTATCACTAGATGCTAATATCATTATACATGATTCCGATTATCGTCTTCAAGTAGTTATTATACCTCATCAAATATGACAACGATGTATCATGTTAAAAATTTTTTAATCCCTATTTTTATGACACACTGCTGTCATATTTGTTGTGATAAAATTTTTACAACGAAGAAATAGGAGATGATACAATGCTAACAACCGCTTTAAACTTTAATGGACAGACAAAAGAAGCACATACATTTTATGCGAACATTTTTAACTATGAAATCAAGGGTGAAAATGTTGATATTTGGTATTATCCCGAAAATGGATTAGTCGGCTACGCACTTCTTGAAATTTATGGTAATAAATTAGCTATGGCTGATATTGATTTCGATAATGATCACTATGCAGGCTTTTCTCTTACCATTAATTTAACAGATGAGGAAGAACTAAGACGAGTTTGGAACGCCTTAAATGTTGCGGAGGCGGAGGTAATCATACCTCTTGAGAAACAACCTTGGTCTGAATGTTGCGGTTATTTGAAAGATAAATTCGGCGTGACCTGGCAGTTTAATTTAGATTAGTAAGTGATTAAAATGAAATATGAAACTACTTGTGATAACAACTGCTCGCATTAGCTTGGTTAGAGAGGGAGAAGCAGAAGGAGAATTGACTTTTTATATCAACGATAAGCTCCATAAGTTTAGAGGTCGACGAGTAAAATCCATTGAAAAAGCCCATCAGGCTATAAATGGGACGAAAGAAACTTTCATGGCAAACCCAGCTAACTTTGAAAAAATCGATCCAAGCAAGGCAGTAGCAACTGTCCAAGATGAGCGGTCGGTGACAGAGCAGTTAAACGAGTTGAAGCAATTGTTATACTCCAGAACCATTACTCAAGAGCAGTACGATACGATGAAAGCCAAAATTACTGGAAAATAAGCAGAATCCCAAGCAATGCGATGAAGCAACAGCTTGGGATTTTGCGTTCTTGTCAATTTTATTTTTCATTCGTATGAAAGAGGAGTTTTACAGCAATTTTAGTTCCACTTTTATCACTAGAAATCCCCCAGACCCTTGATTTCCAAAGGATTCTCACAAAAAAAGGTCTAGCTTGCTAAGAAAGTTTAATTAGCGAATCGGATTTGAAGAATGCTTTGAGAGAAAAGCAAAAGATCAATGTTTTTTTACAAATTGAAGTTTCTCTCTAATGCTTGGCTTTTCGAAGCTGGTTTTTGTTAACAAAAGCCAAGAAAATCCCTAAAATGATATACTCCCAATGAAGTAGACAGTGGAAAAACAAAAAGTTTTGGACATGGTACAATAAAGTAGACACAAAGAAAAGAGAAAAAGGTGGACTACTTTATGGCAAGAAGAAAGTTTGATAAGGCTCATAAGCTATCGGCAGTGAAATTAATACTAGAAGAAGGGT
>Ga0131853_10027039_pt1 | contig 10309 bp, 5 predicted proteins | sample TergutLab28metaG_FD_92764 | JGI IMG/M metagenome (GOLD analysis project Ga0131853, IMG submission 92764) | Labiotermes labralis P1 segment gut microbial communities from Petit-Saut dam, French Guiana - Lab288 P1 (version 2) (version 2) | ecosystem: Host-associated > Arthropoda: Insects >... | reverse complement strand
TGATTACCAAATACATATTAAAACTGGCAGGAATATGTGGTTTCTGTAATGTTAATATCTGTACTTAACATCAAACTAACTTATGAGTGACATAAAGCCATTAAATTGAACTACAAAAACACTCGTGTCATAGTTGTCCTCAGGGTTCCAAGCACTATACATGAGAATGCCCAGCGGTGACGTAACATGGCTGACTGCGCTAGCGTGAGCTAAATTGCCGTCATATGACACCACACTCAAGGATGGAAATGGATAAGAATGTCAGCTGACAGGTACAGTGTGTGGACCCGCAAGAAGAACACACTTTTCTCTGGCCATTATCTCCGTAACCGTTCAACTTTGGACACAGGTGTTTTGAGTTATATCGGTAAACTTTAACATAAGGAACACCCTCCCGAAGTCTGGCACATTCCTCCTGGGACACCCTGTATATATGTAACCTTATAAAATTGAACCGTAATGACAATGTGCCGTGTCCGACCGCCCCCGTATATCGCCAAATAATCTTATCGTCTGCATATTGCAAAAGTATAAATTCTGTGAAGGTACAATTACACAAGACAGATCAGAGCGCTAGAAATTAAAACTGTGCCATTGCGATGTAAGAGATATTTTATCAGTGGATAAAAGCAAAACTTAATCTGTTCTTTTCCTTTGTGGGTCGTTTCAGACGCTTTTGGTTCCTCGATCTTGCGTAGCGTTGAATTGCAAGTTAAATATTGAGAAGGATTTGTAAGAGAGCAGTCGCGGTCAAATCGAGGTTTTTACTCATGTATTTGCCATGAGAGAAGGAACAATCAGAAGGCTTCGGGACAGCCACTGCAGCAACTCAGCTTCGACGGAAACGTCTCTCGAATTAATGTGGCATTAATAAAGAGGATTCTTCTTAGATTTTTCAGGAAATTTTATCGATTGTGAACGTCGCAGTAATTTTAACAAGTGGACTCTGTATCAACAGTAGAGTAATATTGTACTGTGTGACGAAGACCTTTAAAAGTAAACTGACTGAAGTAATTTCTGAGAACAGTCTCATTATTGTCATGAAAAAGATATACATCGATACAGCCTCAGCTATTTAGAAGTCAAGTATACAGCCTCAGCTAGTTAGAAGTTAAGTATACAGCCTCAGATAGGTGGAAGTCAAGTATACAGCCTCAGATACCTAGAAGTCCAGTATACAGCCACAGATAGTTAGAAGTTAATTATACATCCTCAGCTAGTTAGAAGTTAAGTATACAACCGCAGCTAGTTAGAAGTTAAGTATAAAGCTTCAGATAGGTAGAAGTTAAGTAAACAGCCTCAGCTAGTTAGAAGTTAAGTATAAAGCCTCAGATAGGTAGAAGTTAAGTAAACAGCCTCAGCTAGTTAGAAGTTAAGTATAAAGCCTCAGATAGGTAGAAGTTAAGTAAACAGCCTCAGCTAGTTAGAAGTTAAGTATACACCTCAGATAGGTAGAAGTTAAGTATAGAGCCTCAGATAGGTAGAAGTCAAGTATACAGCTTCAGGTAGTTAGAAGTTAAGTACAGGGCCTTAGATAGGTAGAAGTTAAGTATACAGCCTCAGATAACTAGAAGTCAAGTATACAGCCTCAGATAACTAGAAGTCAGGTATACAGACTCAGATAGTTAGAAGTTAAGTACACAGCCTCAGCTAGTTAGAAGTTAAGTATACATCCTCAGACAGTTAGAAGTTAAGTATACAGCCTCAGATAGTTAGAAGTTAAGTATACAGCCTCAGCTAGTTAGAAGTTAAGTATACAGCCTCAGATAGTTAGAAGTTGAGTATACAGCCTCAGCTGGTTAGAAGTTAAGCATACAACCGCATCTAGTTAGAAGTTAAGTATACAGCCTCAGATAGGTAGAAGTTAAGTATACAGAGTCAGCTAGTTAGAAGTTAAGTATACAGCCTCAGTTAGGTACAAGTTAAGTATACAGCCTCAGATAGGTAGAAGTTAAGTATACAGCTTCAGATAGGTAGAGTCAAGTATACAGCCTCAGGTAACTAGAAGTCAAATATACAGCCTCAGATAGTCAGATGTCAAGTATACAGCCTCAGCTAGTTAGAAGTTAAGTATGCAGCCTCAGATAGGTAGAGTCAAGTATACAGCCTCAGCTAGTTATAAGTTAAGTATACAGCCTCAGATAGGTAGAAGTTAAGTACACAGCCTCAGCTAGTCAGAAGTTAAGTATACAGCCTCAGATAGGTAGAGTCAAGTATACAGCCTCAGGTAACTAGAAGTCAAATATACAGCCTCAGATAGTCAGATGTCAAGTATACAGCCTCAGCTAGTTAGAAGTTAAGTATACAGGCTCAGATAAGTTAAGTATACAGCACTAGATATTTAGAAGTCAAGTATACAGCCTAAGTTATTTAGAAGTTAATTATACAGCGTCAGATATATAGAATTTAAGTATACAGCCTCAAATAGTTAAAAGTCAAGTACACTGCCTCAGATGGTTAGAATTCGAAGTCAGGCCAGGCAATTTAAGCTCACGACTTCTATATACGTACCTGTATTATGAGCGGTTAGCGTCTGGTATTAGAGTTGAGAATAGCTTTATTAAGGCGAACCATGAAGCCATGTGTTGTATCATCTTATACAAGACGTGTAATTCAGTCTGCTATGTTAACAGGCAAAATTAGTTGTTCTCATCTTCGTATACCAACAACACTGCGATGCAACAAACACACCTTCACACTAACGCCCTCAGTTCTAGTGTCGTCAAGCTAATAACACGTGCCAAGACATTTTGCCTGGTCCCTCTAAAGCCCTACGTAGTATTAGTTTTCCTCTGGCGCTGGCGGCAGTTCTGAGCCACAGACACTGAAACCTGGACGATTGTGTTTCTCCTGCGACTACTTCCCGCGACTTCTCATTTCCTTTAGTTTCGGTTTCCGCCAGAAAGCACTGCAGTGTCTTCTGGACCAAGTTACAACAGGAACACAGCTACCAGCACTCGTAACTTACGGTGTGCTCCCAGTTCATCTAAGTAAATGTCAAAGTACCTTTCAGTAAGCCGATGTCCCTCCCTCCACTTCTCTTCCACTCCTTTCTTATTTGTTTATTGTTTATGTGAGTTCAGATTCTCGCCGCGGTGTACATGAGACCTTCTGTCTCACGGTGCTTTACGTTAGGCAGAGTTGATTTGTAGTGAGTCACCGACGTTTCGGGACATCCTATCGGGGGGTGTCAAGCAGTCCAAGAAGAACTGCTTGGGCCTTAAGGATGAGACCACACAGTTTGCACCTAAACGTCTGTAGCTGCCACTCTACACTGCGTATGATACCGTATGTTACGACAGTGCCAGAAAGCGTAGAACGATATCTCTCTCCCTGGAAATGCCGGAGTGCGAGGAAGTGAAATCGCCAACAGGCTTGCAAGGGACGGTTCTGTTCAAAGGTTTGTAGGGCCTGAGCCTTTCTTGGGGGTCTCTATGCAGAATATAAGAAGAAAGATAAAACCCTGAATGGAAAACCAGCATCTGGTATTGTGGGGTTGTCCATGTAGTACACAGAGACAGGCTCGACAATTGATTTCTGGCCTTGACCTGGCTACAAGGGCCCGATTATTGTCCTGTAATAGGACAAAATCCAAGGTTGTTATGGCCCCCTTACCGGACATAACACCTTGAGAAGACATTTATATATAATGGGGCTGATTAATAACCCCACTTGTCGGAAATGTGGTACTGAGGAGGTAAACTCAGTCCACGTTTTGTGTCAGTGTGAGACTTTGGCTTCACTCAGACATACACATTTGTTTTCCTTCTTTTAGATCCTGAGGATATCAGGAAACTAAGTATGGGGGCCATCTGGAACAGGGCTCTTCTAATTTAGTACAGAACATGGGGAACAAAGGGCCTGTCCTAAGACCTAGGTGCATCGGACCCGGCAGGGCTCGAACCCAAATACCATTCAATTCACTGAAGAATAAAAACTAACTACTTGCCACTTATTATGTTATTGGCTTTAGCCTGCAGCCCGGACACCACTCCAGCCTACCCACACCTAACCTCCAACCTACAGCAAACCAAGAACGAAACGAGCAGTGTGGTAATCAACATTATAGTCGCGAGCTCCTGATGATGGGCATAGTAGTGCCCGAAACATATTGAGCCTATAAGAAGTACAATAAAATATTAAATGTTATCTAGTTGGTTTTTATTCTTCAGTTATCACAATGATGCACAGTCCAACAAACAACAAATTCACCATTCAATTCAATTCAACATACTGTAAGAGGGAAGGTCTTATTTATTTTTTTAGTTTAACGACGCTGTGGGTGGATATGTGTATAGTAAATTGTTTACGTAATTAGGTGCTTAGTCAGTTACTAGCTGACTCGGTTTGTTGCTCTGTTAACTTGTGACAGAAAGCAGAGCCATGACACTGTCTGCTGTATGTAAGGTGATGTATTGAGACCCCGCGCCAATTTGTCTTGCCATTATAACGCATTTCGGGCAAAGAAGTGTGAAGAAAAGAGGCACTTAGAGAACTGGCCTCTGTCAGACAGAGTAACGGCACCAAAGTGTGCCCTGCATTCAGCTGCTGCAATGTGCAATTGAGCATCCAGCGGTCACACACCAGTTCACACCTTCAATACAGGTCAGCCGATTGTCCTGCTTGCAGGCGTGAGGGTGGTCGGTCCGTTTGTTTAGGCTTCAGAACGTAAAGGAAAAGCAGCTGAGTGGCTAAACTGGATAAATGTGACTCAGGATACAACAAAGCGGTGGGGGGGGGCTCTTGTGAACGCGGTAATGAACTTTCTGCTACCGTAATATGTGGGGAATTTCTTTAGCAGCTTAGGAACTGCTAGCCTCTGAATAGAGTTACGCTCCTTGGAGTCTATTTTTATAAAAAAATTGAGTGTTCTTGATCAAATGGATGTTAAAGTCGTTTGGAATCAAAACGTGACCCGAAAGTGCCCTTTTGCATAACATCCACAAAGATTTATCGACTGATTATTCATCCCATATCCACGACGTAAAAAGGTAAATAATTTTTGAATAATTGAATAAAGGTAGACCAACTTGATGACACTTGCTTTATTATGTCAATGTAAATAATTTTGTTGCGACAGATCCTTCAGAACTGCTGTTGGACTGGATTAGACGCATGGGCCGGCATCTTGTACACCCCTGATGACAGTAGCGTCATTCTGAACACTTTTAACCGGTGCAAGTGTGTGTGTGTGTGATGTGTTTTGTGGTGTTCATAACAGTGCACTAATTGTTGAAATTCAAGAATATGACTACAATTTGACTACACTACTATGTAAATTTTCACATTTACAACACTAGAATGGCGACGTGTTTCGACACTTTATTGTTTGTCATTTCAGGGCGAGTATATTAACATCTCTTTAGGCAGATACTGATGTACACCCCTGACGATGACATAAACGAAAATGTCGAAACATGTAGGAGTTTTATTGCTTTAATTATCATAATTTCATATTAAATATTTGGTGGTACATTCTGCAGATTTTTGTTAGACGCTATCAAGTCCAAATACTGAAAACGCGATTGGTTCCAGCAGTAATTAAAGACGTGACCGCATATCGCAGCTGCGCTTCTTGGTCGACGAGAAGGAGTGGCTGCTGATCCCCCACCTTTCCCATTTATTCCAGTTACTGCAAATTTGTGAGCCTCTGATGTTCAACTTCCCCGCTGCAGGGCCAGATCTTCAGAGACGCAGTAAATTTGTTAAGTTATAACCGCCTGAACTAATTACTGAAACATCGACACATCTCCGTCTGTCAGTCCGCATGCTTGAGGTCCGCGGGTTTACTGTCGATAAGGTGACACGTGGGCCTATTTTAATACAGTTTCTTAGTGTTTTCTAAGAGTCGGGACAGGAATATTGTGAAACGTTATCTCAGATTGTAAGCTTCAGTCTATAATTTTCACATACAAAACAAATTTCAGATTGAGGGACACTATCTAAAATCGATAGACACCACCTGCAATTGAGCGATACACTGTCAAATTGTGAGATGTTTCAAATGTCAGATGACATATCGAGCCAGGCCACGACCACTTTATTTCTCATTCGTTAATCAAGATTTTTGTCTTCTACTTGACGCAGTAAACAGCGCAGTGCCGGTGATGTTGTTAAACAAACAACAAATAAATATTTGATGTAGCAGGTTGTTAGTTTCATTAATGAACCTACGTCACTTTGCAGAATACATTCGTCATCTCAGCAGACCGCAATGTTATCTGTGTCCGTGTCTAGTTTTAACTTAGGGTGCAGAGATTCCCACCAAGACACTCACATTACAGGCCTGCCATTGGACGCCATTCCACACTTTCCAATGTACTGCGTGCCGCAGTAACTGAGGTTGGCAGAGGCATGCAGTTGCTGGCTAGGGAGACGCTGGCTAAGGAGTCACTTTTTAGGGAACGCTGATTAAAGAGACACTTTCTAGGGAGACGCTGGGTAAAGAGAAGCTGCGTAGGAATACGATGGCAAAGGAGAATCTTTCTAGGGAGACGCTGGCTAAGAACACACTGTCTAGGGAGACAATGGGTAAGGAGAAACTTTCTAGGAAGACAATGGCTAAGGAGGAACTTTCTGGGAGAGCTGGCTCAGGGGGCACTTTCTAGGAATACGATTGCTAAGGGGACACTTTCTAGGGAGAAGCTGGCTAAAGAGACGCTTCGTAGGAATAAGATGGCTAAGGAGAAACATTCTAAGGAGACGCTGGCTAAGAGGACGCTCTTTAGGTACAGGCTTGCTGATGAGACGTTTTCTAAGAAGAGACTTGCAAAAGAGGCATATTGTAAGAAAACACTGGCTAAAATAGCACATTCTAGGATGACAATGGCAAGAGAGAGACACTTTCCAGGGGGGGGGGGGAACGCTATCTAAAGAGATTGCGAGATAGACGCTGACATCATACAGTTTAGCGTGCAGAAATGATGTATGATTATAAATGTCCGAAATATTTTCAATTTACTTTGTGAAAATTTTTATTGTATTTAGATTTGATGGCTGTAAATAACGAACTGCTGCAGCTGGAGATTTGCAATGAAGCATGGAGATAGGCAGGACACGCAAGTGCACACTGCATATCTAAGACAGTTTGTGAGTCAATGGTGACGAACATGGCGACGTTACGAAACTTCGAGGTTATGTCCAACAAATTGTGTGTGTGTGTGTGTATATATATATATATAGAGAGAGAGAGAGAGAGAGAGAGAGACAGAGACAGAGAGACAGACAGAGAGCGGGAGAGAGAGAACGCAGCTTAAATAATGAGGTATTTCCAAAAATAAAACGTAAGTAATAATAACAATAGTAATAATGTTGTATGTTTTCTTCTGGATAAGTCCCCTTCGTCTGAATTTTACATGCCAACATTTCGTAACACTCTGTCTGTTCCATCTTCATATGCGATTGGGTATAACTACCCGTCTATGAAGCTGGAACAGACAGAGTGTTACGAAATGTTGGCATGTAAAATTCAGACGCCGGGGAATTACCAAGATGAAAGAATACAACATTCAGAACACGGCGGAAGTTTAAAATCAAGAATAGTAACAATGATGATAATATTTGTGGTGCTGCTAACGTTACTGTACGCAATACAGCATTTCGCTTTATGGATTCTTCATTGATCTTCCTCTGCCTTATCAAAACGCGGTCGAAAAGGAAGTACATTAACACCCGGACAGTGAAATAAAGAACCAGATGACTTACTTTGACCTGCTCTTATTATCTAACTGATCAGCCTGCGATACAGCCAGGCCTTGCGTGCTGCACTGGGCGACTAGCTCCGTGCCGCACCGACTGCACGACTTGCCTTGACTTTGCTTTCTTATCGCCAGTGACTGACATGGCCTACAGCTGAGGTTGTCGGCAGGCGGGCAGGAGGGGGGGGGGCATAATTTGTGACAGTCAGTAATGTATTTAAGATGCGCTGATTACGTAGAATATTAGGTGATGTGGGTATTAGCTGCCATATTGTAACAGCGCTGAGTCGCTTGATCAATGGCCAAGAATGCGATGCGCCGAAGTACCATGCATTCAGTTCGTTTTATTCTTGTTGATTGTTTAACGATGCTTTTGCCAGTTCAGAATGTATAGCGTCTGAACATATGATGAGTTCGGAACATGGAAAATCGTAGTTGTGTCCCAGTCCGTTCTATATCTTCCCCGAAACTTTCGGCGCCCGGGTTGAACGAGGGTAAAACAGCTGTAGCGTGAAGCTTACTACCTACGTTCAACTGCTATCGATGTCAAAGTAGAGTGGAGTTTTACCTTTGCTCCCTCTATGTACCTAAGTCTGGACAGGAAGAAAGTTCACTTTACCCTGTTGACGGTATCAGCAATGCGGGACTGAAAAAGGTAGCGATCGAACTCGAAACCTCCCAAACGCGAAGGGGGAGACCAGACCAGACCAGACCAGACCCGACAAACCACTCTGCCTCAAAATGTGGTTGGAATGAGTTCGTGTGTCTTGAGAACTGGCGCTTTGGATTAGGATTGCAGATTATTGGGCAGTTGAAAGAGTGGTGTTAATTGAGCAGCTGAGCGACTGTTAGTTTATCTAGAGGAAGTCTGCTCTGTTCATTTGGTTAGCTACTTGCGTGCAATACATTGTGTCTGTGAACAGTAGGTACATGTTGAATAAACATGTCCTTTTACGATACCGCCTGGCCTTCTGGCGTTGAATACATGAGAACATGTGAATACATACGTACATAATACAGACATACATATACATAGTACAATATTCATAAAGTTCGTGAACCTCGATCTACATTATTTCGACATTTCGAGGCTGATTCCGACGAAACGTGTTGACGCCACTTGGCTGGCCACTCTGCATACTCCACTCTGCTGCTATTGTGCAGCTCACTCTCAGCTCAGACGAGCGCTGTTTTCCATCCAGTGAGCGCGACTGTCCCATGCTGAATATCTTCCATGTATTTCTATAAATTTCAAAATAGACTTCGTTGTTTGTTGTGGGATGAAATTAATTTGCATTTTTATTACTGGTATTTCTTAACTTACTGCAGTCAAACATGTGCTTGACATTAAAAATAGATCCCGATATTCGTGATTGTTTCGTCGGTCTCAGTCACGAACTTCGATACCCTGCTGTGTACCTGTATACACAGCTGCTGCCTGCCCGCCGCAAAACCAAATATTCGCACACTTTACATTGTTTCCGTTAGAAACACACAGCACCCTGGGTCACTACACCCTGTCACACAAACACACAGCAACCTGTGTCATGACAGTCTGTCACAGAAACACACTGCACCCTGTGTCACGACAGTCTTGTCATAGAAACACACAGCACTCTATGTCACGACACCCTGTCACAGAAACACACAGCACCCTGTGTCACGACACCCTGTCACAGAAACACACAGCAACCTTTGTCACGACACCCTATCACAGAAACACACAGCACCATGTGCCACGACTGTCTGTCACAGAAACACACAGCACCGTGTGTCACGACAATGCGTTACAGAAGCACACAGCACCCTGTGTCACGACTGTCACAGAAACACACAGCACCCTGTGTCACGATAGTCTGTCACCGAAACACGCAGCACCTTGTGTCACGATAGTCTGTCAGAGAAACACACAGCACCTTGTGTCACGACTGTCACAGAAACACACAGCACCCTGTGTCACGATAGTCTGTCACAGAAACACACAGCACCCTGTGTCACGACTGTCACAGAAACACACAGCACCCTTTGTCACGACAACCTATCACAGAAACACACAGCACCCTGTGCCACGACTGTAAGTCACAGAAACACACAGCACCGTGTGTCACGACAATCCGTTACAGAAGCACACAGCACCCTGTATCACGACTTTCACAGAAACACACAGCACCCTGTGTCACGAGAGTCTGTCACAGAAACACGTAGCACCTTGTGTCACGATAGTCTGTCAGAGAAACACACAGCACCCTGTGTCACGACTGTCACAGAAACACACAGCACCCTGTGTCACGATAGTCTGTCACAGAAACACACAGCACCCTGTGTCACGATAGTCTGTCACAGAAACACGCAGCACCCTGTGTCAAGACTGTCACAGAAACACACAGCACCCTGTGTCACGATAGTCTGTCAGAGAAACACACAGCAACCTGTGTCACGACTGTCACAGAAACACACAGCACCCTGTGTCACGACTGTCACAGAAACACACAGCACCCTGTGTCACGATAGTCTGTCACAGAAACACGTAGCACCTTGTGTCACGATAGTCTGTCAGAGAAACACACAGCACCCTGTGTCACGACTGTCACAGAAACACACAGCACCCTGTG
>Ga0131853_10027038_pt1 | contig 10310 bp, 8 predicted proteins | sample TergutLab28metaG_FD_92764 | JGI IMG/M metagenome (GOLD analysis project Ga0131853, IMG submission 92764) | Labiotermes labralis P1 segment gut microbial communities from Petit-Saut dam, French Guiana - Lab288 P1 (version 2) (version 2) | ecosystem: Host-associated > Arthropoda: Insects >... | reverse complement strand
TGGTGGCGATGGCGGTGGTGGTGGTGGTGGTGGTGTTGGTGTCATTGGCGGTACTGGTGGTGGCGATTGCGGTGGTCGTAGTGGTGGTGGTGGCGGTGGTGGTGGTAGTGGCGATGGTGGTGGTGGTGGTGGTGTTGGTCGCAGTGGCGGTGCTGGTGGTGCGGGTGGTGGCGATGGAGATGGTGGTGGTGGTGGTGGTGGCGGCGGCGGCGGTAATAATCGAAACTCTATAGCAGTAATTTGTCAGACATTGTTGCAATTCCAACTAAGCAGACTGATGAAATGTGATTGGTAAAGATCTGGACAACACAGAAGGCAACGCCAGTGGTGTACAATTTTGCAAATAGAGCATAAAATGCAACGTGATGTACTAAACTAGGACTAATATAAATCTGAATTATTTATTGAAGGAAAAGTCAATGTTAAACTAAACGTAACCGCACACGGGCTCCTCACTTGATCTGCATGGATTATATCTCTTTCCAGCACCTGCCTCGGGACGCAGATTTGCCTCTCCTATTCATCAATGTCGGGACCAAGACTGTGGAAAACGCTCGTATCTCTGTGGACTGCAGCACGACAGTAAAACCGAAATAAGCGAATACTTTCACTTTCAAACACTTTGTATGCGCAGTCCCTCTCCTCCGAAAATGCAGTAAGTGAGCAGCTTAAGATACGCTCTGTAGCATACAGAGCGATGAACTTACAGGTCACGTAGTATCTGGCTACCGCAGTGAAATCTAAGGAAAATTTTGTGCTCGTTGTGTGGCCAGAATTTTCGTGGGGAACCTGCCGGAAAACGTCAACTTGGAAGACCGAGGAGACGATAGGATGGCGACGTTAAGAAATGTCCTAGGAAAAGACGTAAGTAAAGGCGGCTGAAGATTCTTTCAAATGGTGAGCTTTGGTATGGTCGGTGCCGCGGCTTCTGCTTTTGCTACCTCAGTGGTAGAGTTCCTGTCCTCGATTTTGTGAAAAGAGGTAACTTGTTTAACCCTTTGGCCCTGCAGCTGGATATTTACAGTTTAGCACACCATTTATGTAAAATATGAATATTTTATGAACCAAGAAGGGTAACATTAGGAAATACACGACATTTTATGGAGGGATGAACGAAGATGTTGAGGGAAAGTGTAAAATGAATAATTAAATATATGTATTGACTGAATATATAAAAAGCGTACTCTGGGGACTAGCGGTACGCCTGTCCTATATATAGGATGCATGGTGCCTAAAGGTTAAGTACTGTCTGGGGTCGGTGCATTCTTTTTGGGTTACAAAGGGAGGACCATGAGGCTTCTATTGCGGACGTTCATTTGTATGAACATGTGTCTTCTCCCCCGTCCCCCCCCCCTCACCCACATCTCCGTCTTGCACAGTGTGGTGTTTCGACACCTGGATAACTTTACATTTCGCTGTCGCCCTCATTACCTTTTGATATTTTGTTTCTCCAGAATTATTAGCGCTGAATCTTTAGCAGAATCTCTTCCAAGCTTCACTTTTGATTTCTAGCATCTGACTTCCAGTGTTAATAAAAATAAGCGGAAAGTGGGACTTCTGGAACTAAATCATCTCCTAAACTTTCTCTTGAGATTTTTACCATATTAAGTTACTCAGCCTGGAGTTTTGCCGACTTTTCTTTAGGAACGGACTTCGTGCGTGCAAAGCACCGAAATCAGGAACTTATCATTTACGAAGAGAAAAAGGTTTCTTATTTTCAGTATCAGATCTCGTTCTAATATTGTAAAATTTTTAAAGAATAGGACGCACTACATTTAATAAATTGCAGTGTTTGACGCCCACAGGGTGATTCTCACAGATATTTTAGTCTTCTGGGATATGACGCCGTGTACATTGGTACATTAATGCCAACGTGTCGTATACTTCGCTGCCGCTATCTTCGGATTAAACCAAGCAAGCTCTTTAGGAACCTATTTACCAGTCTTCATGGTGTCATTTCCGAATCAGACAGAAATTTTATGTTGGTATCTTGCATGTATGTCCTCTTTCTCCACGAAATTGAAGTCTGTTTAAATTGTAACCGTCTGAAACGTAGTGGTAACTATGTAACACGTGAGGGTTGTTTGACCGTGCATCTTCTTCATGGAACAATGTGGAATGCCAACTTGATGCAACTAGGTAATTTTATTGATGTATCCTTAGCTCGACATGTTTCGGGTACATACGTCCATCAACAGGAGCTTTAGATTTTGAGTTGCAGCGTATGGTTTTCTGCACCGAGTTTTTGGACGGGTGGTGGTCTTGAGAGTCGCTGCGTAAGTCGTGTTTACGGTGCGGATGGTGCCGTCGCACGGCACCATCCGCACCGTACGTACAACCTACGCAGCGACTCTCAAGACCACCATCCATCCAAAAACTCGGTGCAGAAAACCATACGCTGCAACTCAAAATCTAATGCTCCTGTTGATGGACGTATGTACCCGAAACATGTCGAGCTAAGGATACATCAATAAAATTACCTAGTTGCATCAAGTTGGCACTTCACATTATTTCGTAACTACGTAACACTTGCAGTAACACAAATTCCGTATTTTGTCACAGAGCGTTTTCATGTATGTCGTATTATTTTCGCAGTAATAAGCGGTTATTCCCCTAAACAACGTACGACCGGCTGGTGTATGTAGCTGTAATGGAGATGAGATTTATTGTACTGTATATGCAATACGAGCTAAATATTAAGTTTTATTTAGATGCAGTGAATGTCACGCTTCTGGGTGTTGAAATTAATGTGTCGAGCACATATCGGTTGCGTCAACATCAAAATCAACTTTATTTCTTATGGCATTCAAGAGTATTGGAATTGTTTTTTAGAATAAATTTATGTTTGCGGACTGAGATAGGGTAGGCGGTATAGCGGCTCGCTACGGAATGGATTGTCCGGGGATCGAATCCCGGTGTGGAAGAGATTTTCCACACCCGTCCAGAGGGGCCTGGGGCCCACCCAGTCTCCTGTACAATGAGAACCGGGTCATTTCCGGAGATAAATTGGCCAGGGCGTGATGTTAACCACTCACTTCCATCTAGTGCCGAAGTGAAAAAGGATAGCGCTATACCTGTACTCCTTTTTGGGGCCTTTATGGGCTCTTCTAGGGGGAAATTTACTTTCTTTTCATTTCTGTGTTTAAATGTAATCATTTTCATATAATTTGATTTTAAGCATATGTTGATAATCATTATGATGTTTATATGCCCGCATGGAGTTCTTGAGAAACTAAGAATGTTTCATCTCTTCCAGAACTTTGGAAGATCTGTAACTCTTTTATAGAACCTGTAAAGCACTTCCTTCCCCATGCGAGCCGGCTGCTTGACTCTGCACACAATCCCATGAATCTCACCACACTCCAACACCTTATCCCTTCACCACTCATCGTATCGCACTCTAGTTCTTTCAAGTTGCCTCTTGCCTTCAGATTTTGTTGCCAACTGCTGTATGCATATCTCTCTTCTCCCATGCCGTATTGACTTATCGCCATAATTTATATTATTATAAGACTACTGCAAATGACGTAGCATCTCTGTGTGTGATCTACTCCATTGTCCTCTGACGTTCTCTGTGTTAGGTTCAAATGCTCTTACAAGCTCTGTTTTCTCAAAGCCCGCAGTCGACGTTCTCCCTTTACCGTGAAAGTACAAGTTCTAGACCCGTACAAAGCTGCTTGTTAATGCACACTAAGGTTCTGTATGAGAAGTTATGAGCTGTATGTAACGTCACATTTTTGCTGCGGAATCTCTCTGTTCATGCATCCAAAATGATGAGCGATTAGACTGACTTCTGCTCCTGTGAACGAAGCAAATGATGCAGTCAGGCTATTGTATTATATATATATGGGAAGCGCATCTGTGGCGAAGTGTTGCCCCGTGACTGGATCACAAAAGCTGCATGTGTGACTATTATAACGCAGGCTCGTGAGGCTTTGTTATGACGCAGCTGATCCCACGACAACATGCGGAAAGGTCAGAAGGACGCGCCCAGACTGAATGGCATTCCTACAACTGAATGTCAGGCCTCTCATTGTATTCTGTCGAACAATAAATGTCGGTTACAAAAAATCTTTAGTTCAAATGTATTATTTAACTGCCATGGAAATGAATATAATTGAATTTTAGAAGGATGGAATGGAAATGCAATGGCAAATACTTAGCTGAAGGCAGTGTCGCAGCGTGTTGTGGGTAATCAAATAACTGATAACTGCACCATACAGAATTGTGAAACTGACAACTTATAAGACTAAGTTACCGGTGTCTTTCCCAGCTAAATAACTCACTGGAGCTTGGTCCTTCTTGAGAATCTGATAGTTCCTCAGCTGATCAAGAAATTCCCGGCATTTTATGGAAACCGATTGTTCATGAGCGTGTTCACAGGTTTCCGTCGAATCCAGTTTGCGTCATCCCATTCTGTTTCGCTAAGCTACACTTTTAATATTGTTCTCCTAGCTACTGCTAGATCTTCCAGTTTGTTCCCTTCAGATTTCTCGACCACGACCCTTTATGCTTGCTTTTCTCCCATACGTGCCACATACCCGTCCATCTCATTCATCTCGTCGACCTCTTACCCATGAAAATAATTTCAAGCAATGAAATCTTTATTACTTTAACACAAGTCAGACTCTTCGGAGCATTAAGCACCCAGCATCTGCGCTACAAAGACAGTTCCTACTTACCATCGGGGCATCTGAGGGGGTTTTTTTTTCAGTTCAGAACAGTTACATTATTAGATTTCCGTTATATTGTTATATGAGGGTGTCTGACCGGGAAAAGTTTTCATTTATAAAACAATTACTGTAAAACATACTTTTATGGGTTTATGGGAATGACGGGGAAGGTTCATAGGTCAGTATTGTACCTCTGGTCAGCACACAGTTCTGTTACAAAACACCAAACGTTGGTGGTAAAGCAGAAGGCTCGGGAGGGTGAGGGGGTTGGGCGCTGGAGGGGGGGAGGGGAGTGGGAGGGAAAGGGGGAGGGGGGAGGGAAAAACTCGCTAGCAGAGAAACAATTTCGCCCCTAGCAAAACGGGAAATAGTTTCCGGGAGCGTCCTGCAATTGGGTGCGGTCTGTAGGTTATTATTATTATTATTATTATTATTACTATTATCATCATCTTCGTTATCACCATCATCTCCGAGACGAATACTGTAACCTGAGGTACGTGGCATTTTTGCGTGGAAAGAGGTCTGTGAGATGTGCCACCAGACACGTTGTAGCGCCCACTGTGGTCAAATTGAGGGTATTCGAACGTTATCCAACATACCGGCCGTAATGTTATGATAGTTAAGTACATGCTTATCTTTGTACGTACCTGGTGCTAAGTTGAGTCTTGTTAGACTTGCTATGTATACAAGACAGTCGGTGTTTCATTCGCTGTAGCAGTGTACTTTACCACGACTTGCAGAATGAAAACTGAGGAATTTTGGCCATAAGAAAAAGACCACCACATTCCGAAGACCGGTAATAACCTGCATCTAAGATTAATTGTCCTTAATTTATACACATATTTTGAATGGAACTGTAATACCTCTGTTGTACTTTTCTGGAAACATTTGTTTAAGGGGCCGTGGGAATGGTACAGGAGATTCATCGGTCAATGTTACACCTGTGGCTTCTTACCTCCCTTTAAACACCGAAACATAGACGGAAAATTACAGGATGCTGCAGAAATCCTTTCCGCCTGTCCATACAACGCGGGTGTTTAGGTTGATTGATCGCTTGTTCAGAGTTCGATTGGTTGTGCTCTTGGTTTTGCGTTACCGTTAGAATGGTGTCTAGTACTTGTGCGGGCAGCGCTTAATGTCATATCATGTCCAGGTATTTGCTTTGCACCTGGCAGCTTCCTCAGTAATGTCACCGGTGCACGAATTCCCGACGCCCTTTGCCGAAGCTTCGAACGTACATCCCTTAACGCTCGGTCAACATAGAGGTCCTGCAGCTGAAGCTGAATGCCCCATCTCCATGTTACAAGGAAGTCGGTTACCTCTTGTTGGTTTCCTGACCATATGGGCCCAAGATTCGCTCTGATTTTATTCTCCTATCTCGTTCAAAATCTCTCGAGTGGACCTCTAACGAGAGGTGGCCGCACTAGAGTTTTCTACCGAGATATATTTTCATTCTACTTATAAAGCCTTGCAGGGCTCGTACACTGACTTAAGAAGCCATTGATTTTGATATAAACTGAAGTGGCACCCTTTTCACGCTACTCCTCGGATCATCTTTCTGCCACAGATACAATTAAAAATGTCCACATCAAGAAGCCCCAGTGGACGTATGATCTATTGTTACTATTCAAGGACTTAGGTTAATGGTGTCTTTTTGGACGGAAGCCTGCAAACTGTTGCCTTTGGCGTATACTATGTCTACTCTGTCTCTCAAATTCCACAAAGTCGAGACAAGTAATAGAACCTGTAGCCTGCTGGGTAGATAATATGTGACATTTTATGCCCACAGTACGATTTCGAAATAATATTAGCAACACTAGGTATATGATATTTGCCCTGTTATCCCCACAGTACTGTTTCCTAGTAGATAAGATGTATTCCCTTACGTACACAGTAAAACTAAAGCTTCCATATTGCTCCAGGTTTTTAAGGCTAACAGAATTTCTAGACAGTCAGCACACTATGGTGCTAAGGTTGTTAGTCCTCCGCACCTGCCGCCTTTACCCCCAGGAAATATGCCTGGTACTTATTTTTGTTAGAGAATTGATCGACCCCAGGACCGGAAAGATTAAGGCAATAAAAAATTCCATTAACGCCATCGGCAACCGAGCCCGCGACCTTCCGGCTTGTAGCGCTGTGCCTTAACCAACTGCGCCACCGCCTACATACATACACACATACATACATACATACATACATTCATACATACATACATACATACATACATACACATAAACATACATACATTCATGTATGCATACAGACACACATAACACATACATACATACACACAAACCCACACACACACACACATAATACATACATACATACATACATATATAGCGCTTCTGTTTTGGGTGTGGTTCGAGGAAGTCCATTCATTGTTGATATTTGAAAACGAAATGTTGCGATTAAAGTATATGCCCGCATAAGTATGAAAGAAGTGGGCAATACAACATACCACATACGTAAGAAATTAATGATTTATGCGGCTGACATAGTAGGGAAGCTTTCATAAAACAGAACCGGGTTAGACGTAAACCTGCACTTATTGGAAAATGTATTCCTACGAATATAGACCGAAAACCAATCTCACTGTCCATTATATTCTCTTTCTGCAATATTGTTCTGTACTCTGTTCCTGGAATTTATTTCAGAACGAACCATTTCTGGGATGCAAATGTGAAGGAATTAAGGCGTTCCGCCAGTAAATTATATTGAAATGTTGGAACAAACTAAAAAAATGGGACACATTGAAAACACATAAGCCTGTGCACGGTTTAGACTGCATGTATGGAGCGTGGGTTTCTGACTTGTATTTATTCATGTATAAATACATTGGGTGAGAAAATTATGCGCAACTTCCTGGGTGTATTGTATTTTTAAATACATATGACAATAATCCTAAATTAAATTGAAACAAAATCAATTTCTTTGCAGTAAAGCTGCCTACGGACACTTTATCATACGCGTGTAATTAATGTGCACCCACGCGGTGCTTCGTAACCTGTGCAGCTGACTTTTCTCGGTCCTTCCACTTGCATTAAATCTTCGCGCTCGAGCCAATGAATATTTGTTCGTTCTGGCCAGTTAGAAGTTTGAATTCTCTATGTTACATTCCAATTAGAGTATAAAGAATCTGGATGTTTTGATTCATCTGAAACCACTTACCTTAGAGTTCAAAAAGCCAATATTTTACTCACAAAATTACTGTACATTATGGGGTTTGAATTCCAGCAAAACAGGGCTTTTTCGTAACCACATTTACTTAATTTATTTTCGTAGAGCTGGCGTGACACCTGTCAGTAGAAGTGGGGTCTGAGTTTAAAAACTCAAACCGTTAAACCGAAAATATAAATACTTCTTCATTCTTGGCATACTTCGTCGTTTGAAAAAAAATTGAAATTTGAAACATTTGTATGATATGGTCTGGGCCACACCATCATCAGCTGAGCTGCCATGCCAGACAAACAACACTGTGTGATTTCAGGTTCTCCCAGCGGTGATGATGAATATTCATCTCTTCGGGATTTTACACCATGTTGACTGGTTATTAATAACTGACTTCCCCGAGGAACTGACTACCTCCCTCTTCAGGATCAGGCAGTCCGATAAATGAATGAAGGCATTTACGACAATGCTTAAAATGTTCACTTGAAGTTTCCTATATGTGACGACCAACGTACTCCCTGCCCTCATGGCCTAACCCTTTGTGCAGTGACCAAATAAAAAAGTATAAGATAGGTGGTACGTGTAGCATACATATATACAAAATTTGAGTTTGAATGCGTGAAGGTAAGGGATTATGTGAGAGAACGAGACATGCTTGGGAGGCTTCGTGAAATACGCTGTGACTTGTATTGAGGTGGTTTCAGGGCAGTTCTCAGCGGCGTGCTGCTGTGGGTACACGACCCCCTGGTAAGCCTTCAGGTTTCATAAAATTTGTGTAGTTACTTGACTATTTAGGCTGCTATAAATTTCTCTGTGGAGTTATTAGTTATTACGTTTAGTCATAATTTAGAAATTAATTCTTTGAATATCGGAATTCGTGTAAATTAAATTACACGAAACTTAGTTCCTACCTCGCAGAAAACTTCTCTGCTACGAAGATAAACTGGTCAATGCTGTTAAGGGAAATATCGTCTTTTACTGTGAGAATTACGTGAAGTAAATGTTCTGTGTTGGAAAATCGCAGAGTTTTAGTTGTTACAGCAGATGGCATACAGAAATCACATGGTTAATTTTATTCGTCCATGCTTGTGACCTTTCGGTGTCGTGGGAAGCTGGTCATGTTAGGAGGGTGTCATTCTTTGAGTGACCATAATGATAGAAGGTTGAGTTGAAAGATCATAGACACGCCACAGGAGTGGTGCCTTCTACCTGACCCTGTTTCTTCATACGTCAAAGGAGCAATGCTTTTTTTCATCACTAAAATGACAGATTCTGATAAATTTAATGTTTTGTGAACCGTGCATCGTGAAATATTAGTGTAATAAGAAACAACAGGATGCACTATCTACCTTCAATTTATTTGACGATTAACCTCTACATGTTTCGAGCAGCCTTACTGCTCACCATCAGGAGGTACTAGTCTGTATATAGAGCAGTTGGTATATGTTAAGCGTTTATGTTGGCTGGCTGCTAGCAGCCAGCCAACATAAACGCATATATATATATATATATATATATATATATATATGAGACAAAGAGAGAGAGATAGAGAGAGAGAATAATATTAACGTCTTGAATATGTTTGCTAATATTCGCTAAAAGCTGAGAAATGTCTTGGAAAAGAGGAATTAGTCTCAAAGAGATTAAAAAATGTTGAAAATTGAAATTCCTTACTGTTCTGCGGTTTCAGAGACAGGTTCTTTTGTATTTTGCGTTTACGATGTGTCTCAAAATCTGAAACGCGCATCACAATATCGACGCTACATTTTCTCTGTTATGTTTGAGTGATCATATGCTTCATTTGTTACTATTTTTAGAATGAAAATATTTTCCCCAAACAAGTGTTTCATACGCACACGGCTACCTTACACATCCATACATAATAGCGCGAGGCGTCGCTGCCTGCCTTACATGCCATGTTAACTCCTTATTTCGATTATCGAGTGTGCCTGTTGGTACTGCTAATTTTAGCCGCTAGTAATGCCGTCACGATCATTTGGTTAAGCCCTGTTTGTTGTCGGCTACTTAAATACGGGTTAAACTCTTGATGTGTTCGGTTACAACTTGTGGACTACAGCTGTTATTTATTTGCGATCGGACATTCTACTGTCACATACAGTTATTTTCGTTAGTTGTTGGTCTTGTTGTTTTACCCGACACATTCCCAACCATTGGTTTATCATCAAACGTTACATAATTTTATTAGCTACTGATTTTTTTGCTGGTTACTTGTGGGACGTTGAGTTGGGCTCTTTTTTGTACGAACATCTTGCAGTACAATTTGGAAAGTAGGCAGATACAAAAATCTGTTTTTTATATTTTGTTGACCTTGCATCATAATATAATGATAGTCTTTTTATATTTTGTTGACCTTGCATCATAATATAATGATAGTCTTTTTATATTTTGTTGACCTTGCATCATAATACAATGATAGTCTTTTTATATTTTGTTGACCTTGCATCA
>Ga0131853_10027037_pt1 | contig 10310 bp, 5 predicted proteins | sample TergutLab28metaG_FD_92764 | JGI IMG/M metagenome (GOLD analysis project Ga0131853, IMG submission 92764) | Labiotermes labralis P1 segment gut microbial communities from Petit-Saut dam, French Guiana - Lab288 P1 (version 2) (version 2) | ecosystem: Host-associated > Arthropoda: Insects >... | reverse complement strand
TGTTCAAATCCTCCGCAATATCTACCAATGTATATGCCGATAAACCGGAAACACGGCTTTTATCCAAACGACCCACACATACTATTTTGCAAGTGTCCGGCTGCAAACCCAACTCCGCTTTTATGTCGGAAGTATCAATATCCGGGTTAAATTTATTTGTGTCTATGCCGTTAACAGTTAGGCTAATATTGCGCTCTTCCACTTTATAGTGCGCAAGCAAATAGCTTTTTATATCGTTAGAAACCGCCAGCACTTTGTCTCCCCAGTTGCTTAATAGGTTAAACGGAAACGCAACAGAAAAATCCAAATGGGCAGAAGTTACCAACTTAAACTTGAGTCGCTTTTGCAACATACCGCAAATAAACGCCGGTATACGCGCGTGTGCGTGTACAAGTTTTATGTCATTTTCTAAAATAATTTTTTTTAGTGCACGGTAAGACGAAAATACATTAATAAACTGCTTATTATGCAACGGCACACGATAATGCTTTATGCCGCATTCTTCCAGCTCTTTAACATACACACCGCCGTTGGAAACCACATGCACGTCCAAACCCATCAGCTTTAGGGTTTTGCTAAGCTCCAGCACATGTGTTTCTGCACCGCCAATTTCCATGCCCATGAGTGTCATTAAAACTTTGTGGGGTTTGTTCATACATCCCGCTCCATTTCTAAGACTTTGTCTAAGTATTATGTCACAACCGCTATTACTTGTAAATGTGCAGCAAAGGCTATATACTTCTAAGAAAATGTCTTAGAAAAGAGAAGCTTGCATGGAACTTTTATGGAGAATAGAAGGCATACGCACACCGTTTTTAGATACCCTGTTTGGGCTTATAACCCGCTTGGGCGAAGAAATGATTCTTATCGTACTGTTCTGCGTCCTGTTTTGGTGCATCAATAAAAAATGGGGTTACATAATGGGGACTGTATTTTTCCTATCGTCATTGGCGGTGCAGGGCATGAAAATTATATTCCGCATACCTCGCCCGTGGGTGGCAGATCCAAACTTTTCGCCCATTTATGCTTCTCTTGGAGAGGCCACAGGCTACGCTTTCCCAAGCGGGCATACACAAAACGCCGCCGCATGGTTGGGCTCACTTGGCGCATTAATCAAAAATAAAATTGTAAAGATATGCCTGTTTACACTCACCATTCTTGTTGCATTTTCCCGCATGTACTTGGGTGTACACACGATTCAAGATGTTATTGTGTCGTTGATTATTACATTTGCAATTCTTTTCTTTACGCTAAAATTCTTTGACGGTGAAGAAAGCAAAAAACGTGACTTTTTCCTTTCCCTTTTTATAGTGCTGTGCGCAGTTATTGTTTTGGCAATCGTAATTGCTATGTATTTTATGGATATAACCGAAGCTGTTCAATTGCGTGACGCTGTGCTTGCAGCCGGTGCAGCCATTGGTTTTGGTATAGGTATGTTTATCGAGCGCACATATATCCGCTTTTCGGTTAAAACAAAAAACATCCCGCTGCAAGTGCTGAAGTGCGCACTTGGCATTGCAGGGCTTATTGCCATCCAAGAAGGCCTTAGGATAATCGGCAGCAACCTTTTAGCCGACGGAATACGCTACTTTTTTATGATAATGTGGCTTACGGTGGGTTACCCGCTGATAATAAAGAAATTTTTTGCCGTGGAGGAAAAATGAAACTCGCCCTTTTAGCATTAGGAATTCTACTACTTACCGGCTGTTTTGCCCTCCCGGTGGAGGATGCTGTGCCGCTACCACCCACAGTACAAGTACCCGAACTACGCACCATGCGTACGCTGGAAGTTGTGCGGGGTGATGTTGTGTTGTCTATGCAACCATCTACAACCTACTTGCCCGTGCGGCAAGAAGACTTGTTTTTTAGCGTTGCCGGACGGCGTATACGCGGCATTTACGTGAGTGTAGGTGATGAAGTACAAGCGGGCGATTTATTGGCAGAACTTGACCGCCCTTACCTTTTTGACCATTTGGAAGATGCTCGCCGAGATGAAGAATGGGTTGGTTTGCATTTGGCTCAACTCATAGAGCGGCATGAGTTTGCTTTGCGCCAAGCGGCAGAAAACGAAATTCCTGTGGACGATTCTTGGTACTTGCAAGAGCGCACCCGCCTAAACGGCGAACTGAACATAATCCGCCGCCGTATAGCGCACCTACAGGCAGAAATTGAAGAAATGCAAATTCGTGCGCCTTTTGACGGTACTGTTTCCGGTGCAATGGAATTTGCAGGGGTCATGTGGTCGCAAATTGGGCAAACAATTGTTACTATTTCCGACAGGGGACAATATGTATTTAGGCTCGTGTCTATAGATGCAGGGCTTTTTGAAGTTGGGCAAATTCACAACAAAACTATCATGGGCAGAATATTTGAGGCAGAAGTTATAGACCCCGATGCAGAAGGCATCGAACGGCCGATGCAACTGGGTGCACCTATGCCGGAAGCCTATTTCCGTATTATAGGCGACGAAATGCCCGATATTTCCGGTACAAATTTCGGCAACGTTTTATTTGTACATGACCGTGCAGAAGACGTTATTTTCTTACCCAGCCACTTGATAAATGATATCGATGGGCGGCTTTTTGTGCATGTTTTGGAGGATGACATCGTTGTAATGCGAGATGTTGAAATTGGGCTTGTTGGTAACCTTTCTACAGAAATTACGGACGGGCTGGAAGAAGGGGATATGGTGGTTATCTTATGATGAAGCTGATTATAACTTGCGCCTTTGTGCTATTTTTATCTGCCTGTGCAACGGCTACGCCAACCTCTGCGCCCGAGCTTATAATCCCTGCGGCATCGGGCATTGATACTGCTGTAGCTGAGTACGGAACATTTGTTAATGTAGAGCGCCGCACAGGTGTTACCCGCTACACGTCTATACCGCTATATTTTGCCGACCCGGTTGCCCCCTTCTACGAGTTTCTTGTAACACCGGGGCAAAGTATAGTCGAAGGACAATTGCTGGCGATACTTAACACCGAAAATTTAGATGAACAAATAGAACGTCATCAGGCAAGTATTGCAAGCTTGCAGGTAAACCATGCTATATCGGAAGAATTGCGCCAGCTGGATATTGATATCGCCATTTTAGAGAATGCAGCAGAATCCCACATAGCTCGCCTGCGAATGGAATTGCGCCAGTTGCAAGCCCGCCACCGCATGGAAATTGAACATGAAACCCAGCGGCTACAGCGCATAGAACGTCGCCGCCAGAATGCGGAACTGCGTGCGCCGTTTGACGGGCAGGTTACAAATATAGCAAACCTGCACCAAGGGCAGCATATTGGTATGTTGCAACCGATTATGCATATAACCGACCGTTCGGAAGTTATTATCGAAGCAGTGAGCCTGCCACAATCCGACTGGACGACAGCAGGTGCGCCGGGTGCAGCACAAGTTGGTGGGTTTCCTCTACTTGGCGGAATACAAGTCGACGCATGGGTACCTGCAATTATGCGGCGTGATTACTATGTTCATGCCCATGTAAATAATCAGGTTTTTGAGATTGAATACATACCCGTTGCACTGGACGAAAGGGATTTTCGCCCTGTGCGGTTTAGCCTGCCGCCAGACAGAAATATATCTGCCGGAGAATTTGTAACTTTGCATTTTTACATTGCACATATTGAGGATATCCTGCTTATACCGGAAAATGCTGTGTTTACAGTAGGTTCTCGTGCGTATGTTTACGTTATTGAAAATGGCGAACGCATTTACACAGAAGTAACTATTGCAGCACGGTCGGATGCTTTTGCAGCAATTACCGGCGGGTTAGAACAAGGCGACATCGTCTTCGTACGCCCATAGGAGGTGGCTCATGTATAAAAGTATAGTTTTGCTTCTTTTTATTGGGCTTATGTCTGCCTGCGCAACCCAAGTGACAACTGACAACAGCTTAGATGCCCTTATTTCCGAAGGCATTATTGCAGAATTTGACCCCGAAAATATAACCCCAATGCGCATGAATTTTGCCCAAGCCGAACGTGGAGACATTGTTCAGCATTGGGATTTGCCGGTAACCATTGAATTTCCGCATACTTACCATTTGCATTTTGAAGTGGAAACTTTCCCCGGCGGCAACCCAACCATCACGTCTTATGCGTGGGATGCGGGCCAATTTTCCGGGCTGCATGTTTTCTTCGGCAACCATGTAGCAGAAGGAGATTTTATTGCAGAGCTTACATTTGACGTACCGGAAACGATTGCAATAGCCCGTCAAGCACTGGAGCTTGAACGCAGCAGCTTTGAAGCAAATTTTGCACTGGAAAACCAAGACCGCTTGCGGGAAATAGCAGATTTGCGCACGCAAATAGAATTCGCACCTGAAGGTGAGTGGGAAGTAATTGCTTTGCGATTGGAGCGTGCAGAACTTTTGCACCGCCAATTTACGACGAATGTAAACAACAGACGTGAGCATTTTGCTGCCCGTTTGGACGAAATAAATGCACCGATTCAAACTGAACGTTTGTATGCTCCTGTTGCGGGCAGAGTGATATATACAACCCAGCACACTCAAGCCGGGCTTTTTAGGGATGTACCTAACATCACGTTCGGCTCGCATGGTGCTGTGGGGCGCAGAGTCGCTTCAATTGTGGACGAAAATTCTATGCATTTTATAGCCCATGCGCCGCTTTACGCCTTGCGTTACGGCGACATTGTGCCTGTCATACGTTTGGGCGGAGAATCCTCGTTCTTTGCCATGGTTGCTACCGACCCAATGACCGGCAACGTAAACAGAGACGGTTCTTTTGACGTACGCCTTATTCCACTACCGGGCGAAATGGAACGTTTTATACAGCAACTGGAAGACGAGCTTGGCGAAAACTTTAGAGAAAATGCCAATATATTAAACATAATGCAGTTGCGTGTACGGCCGCAAGTGCCGCTTGTTACAAACGGCGTATTGATTAGCCGTCATGCTGTCACAGAAGAAAATCACCGTCATTTTGTCATGGTTCATAACGATGGGATTGTTGGCAAACGGTATGTAACCGTCGGTGCAGTTTCAGGCAACCAAATACAAATTTTGTCCGGGCTTGAGCCGGGTCAGTGGGTGGTGCTTCCATGATTTCGTTTTTAAGGCAAAAAATATGGAAAAATAAATGGATGATGGTTTGCCTGTTGATAGGTAACCTTCTTTTGGTAGGTATTGTTGCGGCAACGCCGCTATATATAAATGCAACCATGCGGCGTATCTTGCATCAAGACATGCGTGCGTCGCAAATAGAAAACGACATGCACCCGACAATCATGTCATTGTCGTTTAACTTTAACAACGCCTACCCCGCCCACCGCATAAACATGTATCGGGAGCTGTTGTTCTATACATCCCACGGCATAACCGACGAGCTGGGCGTTCCTGTTTTGCAAACCATCCGCCAAGACGTCATGCTTGGCTGGCATCTCATGCCTTACGAACCGCGGGAGCATCCGCCTCGCACACGTGTTATGAATCTTGTCGGCTTAAGCGGAATGGAAAACAACGTAAACATAATCCACGGGCGTTTGCCTTCGCTTGAGCTTGTGGACGGCAACATAATAGAAATTATCGCAACAGAGCAAATTATGCTGCGGCATAACTTATTGCTTAACGAATTGCTGGTAGTACGCAATGTCACGCAGTCCGGAGAACAACTACTTGCCAGAGTTGTAGGTATTTATGACCTGCCGCCGGAAGCCGGCGAGTACTGGTCTATTTCAAATTTAAACCATCATACCAACAATGTTTTAATGTCTGACGATTTGATTTTGCGCAATTTTATCTTTTATTATGAATTGGATTTCCGTGTTACCACAACATGGTTTCACCAGTTGGATTACATGGCAATGACATCCCGTGAAGTACCGCATTATTTGTACACACTTGCAGACTTGCACAGCCGCTTGAATGCCGCAGGACCATTACGCCCCGTCACTTTTACCGAAAATTTTGGCATAGTAATGGAAAACCATACAGAACGTGCCGCACCATTAGCCATGACGCTGTGGGTGCTGCAAGTACCCATTTATGTAATGTTGGCGTTTTACATTTACATGGTTAGCCGCCAAATTTTAAAACTCGACCAGCAAGAAATTTCTGTGCTTAAAAGCCGTGGGGCAAGCCGTGGACAAATACTAGGCTTGTATTCGCTGCAAGGGTTGTTTATCGCATTCATTTGCTATCCCTTGGGCATTTGGTTGGGCGTGCTTTTATGCCGTGTGCTTGGTGCATCCAACGGATTTTTGGAGTTGGTGCAGCGTACCGCAATTATTGTGGAAATTACGCCCGACGCATTAATTTACGCAGGGCTTGCTATGTTTTTGTCGTTCCTCACCATGTTCCTGCCGGTTATTAAATTCTCAAAGGTGGGCATTGTAGACCACAAACGCAACCGTGCGGGCAAGTTGGTTAAGCCACTTTGGCAACGGTTCTTTTTGGATATCCTTTGCTTGGCGGTTTCCGGTTATGCACTATACACTTTTAATGCGCAGCGGGATGTAATGGCTATGAGCGTACAAGCAAACCAAGCGGTAGACCCGCTTCTGCTACTTAGCTCGTCGCTGTTTATAATGGGGCTTGGCTTGTTGTGTCTGCGCTTATTCCCGCATGTGGTTAATCTTATTTTTAAACTTGGGCAACGGTTTTGGTCGCCGGCAACATATGCTTCGATTGTTAAGGTCATACGTTCTGCGGGGGAAGAACAATTTATCATGATATTTTTGTTGTTTACGCTCTCTGTAGGTACGTTCAATGCACAGGCGGCACGTACGGTCAATCTAAATAACGACCACCAAATACGTTACCTTGCCGGTGCAGATTTAACATTCCAAGAAATATGGCGCAGACAAGGCCCTATAGAAACACCTCACCCCGAATCCTTTAGCCCGTCGGGTGAAACCAGTTTTACGCACACCGTTTTTTTCGAACCGGACTTTGAACGCTTTACCGGCTTTGCAGAAGTTGATGCCCTAACACGTGTGCAAAGGCAATACGTAGATGTGCGGGCAAGCGGCAATATCCCTTCTATAGCAGGCGTGGAGCTTATGGCGATAGAAACCAACACTTTCGGCGATACCGTTTGGTTTAGGGACGATTTGCTGCGCACGCATATGAATAATTTCCTTAACGTGCTTGCAAGCCGTTCCGATGGGGTTTTATTGTCGGATAATTTCCGCACGGTAAATAACGTACGCATTGGCGACACCATTCACTTTACAGACTCGTTCGACAACAGTGCCTCAGGCGTTGTAATGGGATTTGTAGAACATTGGCCGGGCTTTACGCCCATAGACCGTATGGAAATTGACGGACAAGTGGTAGAAGTATTTCAACCGCTTATTATTGCAAACATCGGACATTTACAAACCCGCTGGGGCGTACAGCCATACCATGTTTGGATGCGCACAAACACCGAAACCAATGCCTTCTTCTATGAATTTATGGCAGAAAACCGCCTTAACTTAACCGCTTTTACCGATGCAAAAGGCGAAGTGGTTGAAAGCCGTAGCGACCCTATTTTGCAAGGTACAAACGGCGTACTTACGGTCGGGTTTATTGTAACGCTGCTTATTTGCTTTACCGGCTTTTTGATATACTGGATACTTTCTATCAGGTCTAGGGTATTGCAGTTTGGTATTTTCCGGGCCATGGGTATGAGTATGCGCAGCTTGATTGGGTTACTTGTAAACGAGCAAATATTTATTACGTTTACCGCCATCTTGCTGGGGGCATTGGTTGGAGAAATTAGCGCACGCCTGTTTGTACCGCTTATACAAATTTCCTACACCGCAGCGGATCAAGTTATTCCGCTAATGGTAGTAACCTACGTAAGGGATTATTTGAACCTGTACACTGTGGTTGGGGCAATGGTTGTTATTTGCTTAGGCGTCTTGGCTTGGTATATTTCCAAAATAAAAATCGCCCAAGCATTGAAGCTGGGCGAGGATTGATAAACGTAACCTGTTACCTTGTTCTTTTTGGTGAAAGCGATTTTGATAATTCACTACCCAGCACCACGAACGCTATAAGCCCAATGCATACCAACATTTGCGTTACAGTAAGCGGTACAGTGGTAAACAAATCTGCCAAAAACGGCACATACATTACTGCCAGCAAAATCAACATTGACAGCCCCATAGAGATGTTAAGGAATTTATTGGAGAACAAACCCCGCAGCGCAAAACCTTCTGCCTTTGCGGAATACGAAACGATTAGCTCACTTGCCACTAACGTAAAAAAACACATGCTTATAGCCACGGCGTAACCGTGCAAGTGATACCCATACAGGAACGCACCAAGGCTGCCTGCCGTTAGGAAAACAGCCCTAAGCCCTACCGCCGTTCTCATACTTTTGTTTATAATCGGCTCTTTTGGGTCACGTGGCGGGCGGCTCATAACGCCCGCTTCTTTGCGTTCCATGCCAAGGGCAAATGCCGGAAATGCATCTGTCAGCAGGTTTACAAACAACAACTGCGTAGCAACCAATGGCACAGGCAACCCCGCTAAAATAGCCACAAGAATTATCAAAATTTCGCCTATATTGCAAGACAGCAAATACGCCGTCACTTTTCTTATGTTGCCGTAGATTGTCCTGCCCTGCTCCACCGCACCTGTTATGCTTACAAAGTTATCGTCGGTTAAAATCATGTCTGCCGCTTCTTTAGAAACATCCGTGCCGGTAATGCCCATGGCTATGCCGATGTCTGCCTTTTTAAGCGAAGGTGCATCGTTTACACCGTCGCCTGTCATGGCGACGATATTGCCGGCGGCTTTTACCGCACTTACTATACGCACCTTATGCTCCGGCGAAACACGAGCAAACACGTTAACGGTTTTTGCCTTTTCGGCAAGCTCGTCGTCGGACAGCTTATCTAAATCATTGCCGTCAAGAGCTGTTTCGCCAGGTTGCATAATACCCAGCGTTATAGCAATTGCCGATGCCGTGATTTTATGGTCACCGGTTATCATTTTTACGTTAATGCCTGCGGTGTGGCATTTGGCTACGGAATCCCGCACCTCTTCCCGTGGTGGGTCTATCATGCACATCATGCCCACATAGGTCAGGTTTTCTTCTGCACTATTTGCGCTGCATTCCCTGTACGCAAAACCCAGTACACGCAATGCTTCTGCGGCGAATTTTTCGTTTTGAAGGCTTAAACGTTGGCGCAACGCGTCCGTCATTGGCACAGTTTCGCCATTTACATATGCATGAGAAGAACGCTTGATGATTGCATCCGGCGCACCCTTGGTGTACATAACGGTTGCGTTGTTCTTTTGGTGAAACGTGGACATTAACTTACGGTCGGAGTCGAACGGGATTTCTTGCACACGTCTACACGTGGCGTTTAGCGAGTCTTTCTGCATTTTTAGCTTTTCGCCAAAAACCAGCATGGCGGCCTCTGTAGGGTCGCCTATTGTTTTACCGTTATCAAGGATAGCATCATTACACAACACACCTATCTCCGCCATTAGCGGAATGCTTTCGCTATACTCTGCACTGCCCACTTCGTACACATTTTCCGTATCGAATACTTTTACTACGGTCATTTTATTTTGCGTGAGCGTGCCTGTTTTGTCGGAGCAAATAACTGTGGTGCTTCCCAGCGTTTCTACTGCCCGTAACCGTTTGACAATTACATTGCGGCGCACCATTTTTTGTACGCCAATGGCAAGTATAACCGTGGCAACAATCGCCACACCTTCCGGCACGGCAGCCACCGCAAGCGAAACAGAAACCATAAGCATTTCCATCAAATCCATGCCACGCAAAAAGCCTACACCAAAAATGATAGCGCAGGTTACGATACACACGATGCCCAGCATTTTTGCCATGCCGTTAAGCTTGTCCTGCAAAGGCGTACTTGCTTCTTCGGTTTGGTTCAGGATGGTAGCTATTTTGCCCATTTCTGTATCCATGCCGGTGGCATACACAACGCCAACGCCACGCCCGTAGGTAACCACTGTTCCCATACTTGCAAGGTTTACCCTATCACCAAGGCTTGCGCCAGGGGCAAGCACCTTATCCGCATATTTAGACACAGGCAACGATTCGCCTGTTAATGCCGCTTCGTCTATCTTCAGGTTAATGCTCTCTATAATACGCACATCCGCAGACACGTAATCGCCTGCGTCCAATATAACAATATCGCCCACTACCACTTGAACAGAATCGATTTTTTCTACATGCCCACCACGCCGCACCTTCGCTTTAGGGCTGGACATATTTTTCAATTCTGCTAGTGCATTATCCGCCCTGTTCTCCTGCGTAATGCTAATTATCACGTTAACCAACAGAATACCAACGATAAGTATTGCATCTTTTAACCCA
>Ga0131853_10027035_pt1 | contig 10311 bp, 6 predicted proteins | sample TergutLab28metaG_FD_92764 | JGI IMG/M metagenome (GOLD analysis project Ga0131853, IMG submission 92764) | Labiotermes labralis P1 segment gut microbial communities from Petit-Saut dam, French Guiana - Lab288 P1 (version 2) (version 2) | ecosystem: Host-associated > Arthropoda: Insects >... | reverse complement strand
GCTGAGTGGACCCCGTTCCAGACCCACTACTACTCAGAAAATCTGGTAACGCCGGGGATCGAACCCGGGACCTCTGTATCTGTAGCCAGAAACTCTGACCACTAGACCACAGAGGCGGTCATATACATAACTATTAGGTGAAATAAGCAGTCCCGGGCAAGACCCCACCCCCCCTCCAGCTTCGAAATTTGGACGTGCGTGTTCAAAACTTCCACCCTAAGAGACCTGATGTTGCGAATACAAATCAAAGGACGGGGAAAGGACTGACCTTCTTGCAAAATGCATGCAACGTTATTAAGACATGGGGACGCAAGGTTCCTGGATTATAACACCGTTTAGATTAGTAGTTATCATGTTTCGGAAGAGCTTGCTGCCTCCAACTTCACGGTCCCAGAGATTTCTGACTGCTGAACGTTTGGTTAAGATTTGTGAGCATTACCAAGCTCCTAGTGACGGAAATGGAGTAGAAAGGGAAACTTGAGGTTATATTGGCGGTGGTTATAAATATTTTTGTTTTGTGGAATGTGAGTTGTAGTTCGACAGTTTCGTTGAAATTGATTGACATTTCGTAGAATCTTACTGCCTTCGTCAACAGTGCCGATGAATATGCCGCTAGAGGAAGGGATACGTGGTTGTAAGAACTGGGAAGACCAGGACAAAGCTCTGACTGTCCAATGGAAGCCTGGGTAGATGTAAGATTGTGAAGGATCAGAATGAAATTACGACTCATTGTGAGTACTGTGAACACAAGAGCAGATAAGCTAGCACTATGGGGTAATGAAGGGAAAATATGTTAAAATGGAAACGTTTAAGAGACAGCACGTGAGGGGTGGACCGGAGATAACAGAACAAAGGAGTGAGATATGGTCAAGGAGAAAACAATGAATTTCAAGCGCACAAGTTGCCTTATGTGACAGAGGTGTACAGAAGAGCAGAAGAGGAAGCAGTGGGATATGGTGAAAAGGGAGCTAAAACAAAACTGTAGAACGGCGGTATGGAAGGGACTGAAGAGGAGAACATACAAAGAAACAGTGCAGTATACTGAAAAACATATACGTGAAATGAGTGTCAATTTGTCCTATGTGACAGGAGACTAGAGAGTAGCGCGAAAGTAAACACTGAAATGTGGTCAAGGGAGAACTACAATGAAACTGTAAAGTAGGAGGAGCTTTTGTGAGAGAAAAGGCCAGGAGAGCAGAGAAGAAAACAGTGAGTTATGGGAAAGGGAAAAATACAATGAAATGGAAACGTCAAGGGGATATATTTGAGATGGGTAAATAGGAAAGAAAGGAAGGGAAAAGCGAGAGATAGTGAAGGGAGAAATACAATGAAATGGCAAATTAATATCATGCAAGATATCTGGTTCAGACAGCGGTTTTGTCGAGTGATTAAAATCTTCTGGGTTGTGTGCTGTGTGACATTTCAGAATCCTTGAATCTTCAAGTTAAAATAAACCACAAGATTAGGCCCAGTATAAAAATAACAAAGGGATAATGTAATAACGTAATTCTACAACGTGTTTCATTTGCATTTTTAAACTGCATATGTTACTATCAGAAACACTAATATTGAAATCACTGTCATGGAAGAGCAACAATGGATTGTCTACGGTATTTTTGTTGAGTGATTTTATGACGACATAATGTCGTCTGCAACAATGAAACGTACTGACTCTTCATGTAAATGGCCCCGATACTTTCGTACGATATTAATCACATTCGGATTTTCTCGACAGATTTCAATAAAAGTCTACAACATCAAATTTTACGAAAATCTTCCAATGCGAGCCGCGCCAATGCGTGCAGATAGGCGGAGCTACAGCGGACGGACAGACGTGACGAAGCTAACAGGCGCTTTTCATGAACATGCGACCGCGCCTGAAACTAGGACAAGTGATAGTACGTGTGATGATTTGTAGCCAGGAAAGTAAGGAGAATAAGGGAAGAGCAGATGGACCAATAGGATACGTAGTAAGGAGTGCTGGCAGGATAAACAGGAGGCTGAAACGGGCCACTCTGTGGACTAGTAAAGGGGAAATGTGAGAATGGTAGTTCATATAACCAAATTAGGAAATATAGGCATATTATAGACAACATTAAAACTGCAATCGCCACTCAAATATTCCACTTCCATTCTTAGAAAATAATAATTTAAAGGTAAGAATGATGTGAATGGCTTTTCATAACCAGTAGATACTTCACACTCAGTTGAAAACATCGATAAATGATCAACACATAGAACAAGGGGAATTATTACAGTGTAAGATTGCGAAAATTGCGAGGTCGCTCAGGTGTGCGCGTCTGGCTGTTTATAAATGGTGCTATTTATTGTAGATAGCTTCTGAAACAGCTGTGAATTGAGGATGAGGGGTATCTACATCCGGGCATTGAGTGTTCAACGTCATGTTAACAACAGTAACAATAACAAATTACTGGGAAAATTTGGCAAAGAAACCGAATAAGCAAGCAATGTGGTAGGTCACTAAACATTCACAGTGGGATCCATAAGTTTTAGGTCTGATTTTATTTAAATAACAGAACTAGAGGGATCTATCGGCCAAACCACTAACTAAGTACTATCAACAAACATCCATTCACACACCGAGTTTCCTTTGTTTTTTTTTTCGAAAGTGTACGAGTTATAACTTGTGTTGTAAAGTAAGTATCCGTTACACGTCCAGAATGGCGGAAATGAACAGAGAGTTGCCATGAAGTTTTGTTTCAAAGCAAGTCCATCTGCTACAGAAACACTAGTATTGGTGCAAAAGGCTTATGGGAATGTGGCTCTGAACCTATCAAATGTTTTAGGTGGTATTCTCGATTTCGAGACGGAAGAGAGCTGGTAGAAGATGACGAGACAGGTGGTCGTCCAAAATCGACTCGAACTGAGGTAAACATTGCTGCTGTCGCTGATTTGGCCAAAAATGACCGTCGAATCGCATCAAGAATGATAGCAGAATCTTTGAACATCCCCAAGACTGTAGTTCTTCGAGTTCTGAAAGAGGATTTGGGAAAGAGAAAGTTGTGTGCACGTTTTGTTTCACACTCCTTAACACCTGAGCAAAGGAAAGATCGAGTCGCATCTTGCCAAGACATTATCGCGATGGCCGATGTAGACATTTTTTTTAAACAAAATTATTAAGGAAAATGAGACCTGGTGTTTTGCTCATAACCCCGAAACAAAGCGACAGATTTCTGAATGGGTTGGTGAGATATTCCCTCGACCGAAGGAACTGAAACTCCAAAGGTCCGGCATCAAGAACATGTTGATAATTTGTTTCGACTGTCAAGGCTTAGTGCACAAAGAACTCGTACCAGAGAGAAAAACAGTAAATTCCGAATTTTATAAAGGAGTAATGGATCGCCTCCTGAAGCGTATTCAACGGGTTGATCCAGCTGCGTTCTGCTGTCGAGATTTTTTTTGTTGCACGATAATGTGCCCGCCCACAAAGCTGCAAGTGTTTGCCAATTGTTGACCCCCCCCCCAAAAAAAAAATTACAAACCTTCATCAACCCCGTACTCTCCAGATTTATCTCCGCCAGACTATTTTCTCTTTCCCAAGTTGAAAATGAAGTAAAAAGGACTCTGCTTTGCGGATGTAACTGAAATCCAAAAAGCCGTAACTGATGAATTAAAGAAGGTCCAAAAAGATAAATTTTCACCAGCTTTTCAGAAAATGTACGACAACGCAAAAGCCTATATATGTATATGTATATATATATATATATATATATATGCCAATGGAGTTTATTTTGAATAAAAAAGTTACGTATATTCCTAATGTTTCTTCGATTTTTAAAAAAAATCAGTCCTAAAACTTTTGGACCACACTGTGTATACTTGGCCTTTGGTTGATGTGAAACGTTGCCACGAAATGTGGTATAATTACCTTTCAGTGATTTTCCTGAGCCCACCTGTAAAATACTGGGATAGTAACTAAATTAAGCAATAAACGTTCTTTCAGATTTGCTTCATGCAATCCGCTGTGTTTGTTTGATACAAATAAATACATCAAATATTCACTGTCACAATCACTACATTTATAAATACAAGGTCAAGTTAACTTGACATTGTATTTCTTAACATAACACCCGTGAAAGTAGATTCTACATGCAGGACTATGCATGGTCGCTTCCGTCCATATCCTTTCAGATTCATTCATCACCATATTATTCAACTTTATGTAGACTTCGATATCGACACCGTCTTTAAATAGAACATAAGAGGAACCGAAACTAAAAATTAAGAGATTAGTTTGCGTTACTAGAATTTGTGTAGGCGACAAAGAATATCGCAGAGGGTCTTCAGATATTTCAAATGCAGAGGAAATTGCGTGGAAATGTGACGAACCTCCACAACCTTCTTCACGAATTCTTAGCTCAAGTGCACTATTTAGTGTGCAAAATAATAAGACTGAAAATTCATAATCTAGCATAAATAAAAAGAAAAGAAAATGAAATGAAATGGAAAATAACAGTTCGTCGGTTCGAGAGGACTCTTGTCTGGTGTGAAGTCACTTTAATGTTGTGCAAATTTGTTTGCAGAATGTAACGCGAAATCATTCTCGTCTTCGTTTAGACTTGACAAATTGTCATATCCATGTTCAATTATTCTTAGTGGCAGGTGAGTGCTAGACAAGATAGTCTTGGGAAGACGCCAGATACTGCACTTGGTTTTCAATATACGGAGTTCTCGTGATTGCAGGAGTTCCTTCAATTGAGCCCATTGTTTTCTCGTGTTTAATTGAGCTCTTAACTGAGCTCTTAATTGAGCTCTTAACTTAGTTAACTGTTCAGTGTTTCCTGCCAAGTGTGTAATCAAATTTCTGAACCATTTCTTACTATTAAACGCGTTTAAAAAAATAAATTTGGTTTGCATGTAATTTCAGAGCTCAGATCTTAACAAACTCATAACTGCCTTTGTAAAGCTTACATTTGGTCTTTTACACAGCGTATCCTAGTCACAAAATCCTACTGTGCTATTCTAAACACTATCAAAGAGCCCTTTAAAATTCCAACAAAAATGTGTTTCCGTTATCAGCACGATATTTGGTAACACCGTATTTATTTGACTACCATCCATTCTTATACATTATAGCCTATGATTCACACTTCGATATTTCTATTTCGCTTAATATGCAGATTATGAACAACAAAACTACAAAGACAGCAATTTTCAAACTCGTCAGTATATTTTACTGGGCGCATTCATAAAGCAAACAGCGACTACCGACCTCATGTCCGCCCGTCCGGCCAACCGGATTTCTCTGCTCATAGAAAAAGTGACTACCACTAGATGCATTTTCATGAAATTTCTTGTGTGAGACTTTTTCTAAAATCTGTCGACACTTTCCGATTTTGATTAAAATCGGACAAAAATAACACTTTATATACACATCGACGTATATTTATATCATGGCTCACTGTTATTGTCCTTTTTAATCGATAAAGACTGTTTTCTTTTGGAGGTATGCAAAGTGACCTAAGAAGAAAAAGATGAATTAAGAATCTCGCCGTTCAAGAGATCATCACAGTAAACACCTCGCCACTTAAGACATATGATCTCCAGGCGAACATGACGTAAGCACAAACAAGAAATACGGCGGAGCCAGAGAGGACGGAGAGAGAGTTGACAATCTAAACATAACTATCATTTCCTCGAAAAACAGACGACTGTAGCGGCTGCGTTCAGACTGCATTGAAAGCATTCACGAATAGAGGGGACAATGACGGAGCGAAAGCGCCACGTCTGCAGACAGTTCCTAATATACCTATCTTCTGTAATGCACTTGGCGTCACTGCGTAGTTTAGCCACACCCCGGGCCGATTGCTCTCATTATCGATTATAACACATCACTAATGTTTACTATCTAATATCATCAATTAGTATCGATGGTTGCAGTGTTTCTTTGGAGTAGAGTGATAACGTATTATGGTCACGTGATTATTTTTTTATGTAATTGCAACGGTTGGGATCGAACTCGGTAACTTCCACATGTTACGCTACATGACAGTGTACTAGACTAATATTTAATCGTTCCTGTGTTTGAAACCAATTGCCCTCAAAGTAATATAAAACGATTTTAAATACATGTTTAATTACGTCCGTTCACCTAAGACACACTCACAGCCAACTACCACAACATATGTACGTCAAGCAGACTTGTACGTTACGCACTGGACAATATGCAAAAATGTTTTCTTAAACAGAAGTCGATATTAGGCCAAACAGGGAGGAAACGAGGTGGTAGAAAGAGGAACTGGCTCGGAAGAGGCGGAAATTCAAGCTACTTTTTAAAAAGGCACTAGAAATAACCTTTTGAGGTCTAATGGTAAATATATGTACCTCGTACTCTAATAAAAACACGTTCTTCATTTTGCCTTACAGTGTATTTGTGTTCTGTATGATTCTCACAGTAAACATGTTAAATATTAATTAAGCGAGTTGTGTTTATAATCGGCACGGCTTGTGTTCCCTGTAGGCTAGGAACTGAATTCTTATATACAATTTAGATGGACAGCGGTGTTGAATGTGTTACTCTACAATATCTAGCCACCTAGAAGCAAACGTTATTCTTTGACTTCCTGATATTTTAGATACAGAAGCATAGGCACGTGTCTCTTTCGTGTTACATAACAGTCTACAAAATTCGTCTCATACATCTCTGCCTGAGACAAATAGGGAAATGTAAAATGATATGACAACATTTTTTAAATTCCAAGGTTATTTTGTAAAAAATTGAAGGAATAAAATTTGCTCTTGTACTTTTATTTAAAACAAGTATAAATTGTTTGAAAATTGAAATTCCTGTGCTTAATACTTTCACACAAATAGAGATATAAACTACATGAAATGTGGAATTCACACGCCTAAAACTTTAATGCAGTTAGAGTTATAAATTGTACGAAATGTGACATCCGTGTGTCTAATACAAACAGACATATGTGTAAGAAATAGACTTTTAATACTCAAGCGAGAAAATAATCTGATATTCGTTCCTGCTGTTAGTTGTTTAGGTCCATGATTTTTTGTTCGACGAGATTGTACGATTAAACGCGCCTTAAATGTGAATGTATGTACGAATTTTACTGGTCTATCTATTTTACGGTTATTTTATTAAGCCGTACAAACTAGCGAGGCTAAGGCTGTTTCACAAGTAAAATTACTGTTAAAGATAAATCAGAAGAAATATAGTATAAAGTAACAGTCATATAGTTATAGCGCTACCCCATTATTCACTTGCAGGAATACGGAAAATTGCCAAGACCTGAAATACGACGCCTCCTGCTTCTGTGCCACGACACAAATTGATTACTCAGTCTTGCAATTTTCTCAGTTTGCGCATGTCAAGTTTATACTGTCGGGCAATCCACGGGGGATAATACAGTTCAGTTGTGGTAGGTTCAACTTAATAGTATTCTGTCATCTACAAAAACAAAGTAATGTCGGAATATGAGTGTCAGAGTGATGACAGGAATTACGTCAACAGGAATTTTAAGGCTTTCAATGTGGTGAAGACACAAGTTGCTGCGTCCTGGGTTATGACTGTGATAGGTTGGTACGAAACTTCAGAGTGGACATAGGCAGTGATCTTCAGAAATGTTGATACCCACGTAGCAGATTTCAAGGGATCATGAAGAGACCACTTTATACATATAACGGAATTGTTACAACACTTCTAGTCATCTATTCTGATATACATTTTTGTTGCAATACCTATAGTCATCTGTTCTGACTTACGATTCTTGTTGCACTACCTGTAGTCACCTGTTCTGACTTACGATTCTTGTTGCAATACCTGCAGTCACCTGTTCTGATTTACGTTTCTTGTTTCACTACTTGTATTCGCCTGCTCTAACCTTCGTTTCTTGTTGTAATATCTGTAGTCACCTGTCCTGATTTACGAATCTTGTTGCACTGCCTGTAGTCACCTGTTCTGTCTTACGAATCTTGTTGCACTACCAGTAGTCACCTGTTATGACTTACGTTTCTTGTTGCACTGCTTGTATTCACCTGTTCTGACTTACGTTTCTTTTTGCACTACTTGTAGTCACCTGTTCTGACTTAAGATTTTTGTTGCACTAATTGTAGTCACCTGTTCTGACTTACGAATCTTGTTACACTACTTGTAATCACCTGTTCTGACTTACGATTCTTGTTGCACTACCTGTAGTCACATGTTCTGACTTACGAATCTTGTCACACTACCTGTAGTCACCTGTTCTGACTTACGATTTTTGCTGCAGTAACTGTAGTCACCTGTTCTAATTTACGATTCTCATTTTAACTTCCAAGGATTTCTGAAAGTCATCAAAAATATAATCCCGTGGATTCCATTCACAGTCCTTGTGATCACCAGTAAGTTAATGCATCGCGGAGCTACTTTGTTCTATATCTGCCTTATTTACTACAGACTATTCCAAACACTGATCCACGAAAACCTTGTGGTTCGCGAACGCCTATTGCGTGGTTCATTCAGGTATTTGTTTAATATATATTTGTATTGCATTACCTGTGTTTATTTGGAACCAGCTTTATTTTAAGCGGTACTGCACAGCAGATGACGATACAGTTGTTATGAAAGTTTATTTTATATTTCCCCAATCTTGCACGAGGAAATCTAAAAGAAATTCTAAGAACAGAGCTTAAATAATGAGATCATTCGTTTGTCTTTGGACCAAAATATGTGTAAAATATCTTGTGAGGAAACGACAAGACAAAATACACACACACGCAGGATAACTGATTTTTTCAGTGCAGTTCACTTTTGTGTGTAAGTGACGTGCGTAAAATAAATCAGGATCGATTGTTTAGGAGTGGGAAAGTTGGAGAAGTGCCGTTATAAGATGACGTCACTAAATCAGATTTTGTAACTTCGAATGATTCAGGAACGATTAATTGTAAACTATTTGGAAGAAGGAGGGTGTGGCTTAATCAAGGTAGTTTTCCGGAATTTTTCTCTACAAGTGACAAATGTCATGAAAATCATTTCAGAACAACTTATATTCAGGTTGAGATTCTAAGCAGGCGTCTATTGAATACCAATCGATAACATTACTGCTATACCATACTGTTCGGCGGAAAGCAGGAAAAACCTCTATATTGAACACTAGGTTTTTTTTTTTGAGGAAGCTAATTGTTTTACCGCCACTGACTGGGGAGTGGGTCAGTCGGTGTTAGCGGAACTGGCGGAGCGCCAGGCCGGGAGAGGCAGGAGGTAAGTCCCTAGTTCTTAGCTCCCTCAGTGTTCTCTGTTCCTTGTTCCTCAGCCTCATGGTCTCGCGCGGGAGAGTCTGTCTTAGGTGCGTGTGTGAGTGTGTGAGTGAACATACACGTTGTGGATTTTATAAAGTTGTTTCAACCTTTTTTTTGTATTTAGCAAAATTCGAATCAAGTGACTGGTAAAATTGTAGGTGCTACCATAAGGAGCAGACACAAAAATAACACTGTTAAATATGTGGTAAGTAAAAGAAATTCAATCAATACAGATTTCAGATAACCGACTACTTTGCTACGGTCTTATTTTTACTATCATACAATCTGCATTCACGATATTTGGGTACAAGACTTGTGTGTGACTAACAAACAGGTATTTTAAAAACTGACTTAACAGGTGGATGACTTTTGAGTAAAAAAGGAATATAAATAAAACGACTCGTCGTAGCTCTGTTTTGCTTTCGGAACTCAGAGAAGTGTAGCGAGGTTTGGGTAAGAAAATAATTATACCACAGAATGACGTGAGTAATTTATGTGAGATTGGTGGGTTTCAAGGTGGTAAAACTTAAAACATGTTCGATTGTGTTACGACACCGTTCAGTTTTGTTAGTAGTTAAACTTGTTTCAGTGAAACCTTCTGCTTCCATATTTACTTCACCGTTAAGATCGAGGTAATAAATTCTTCCAAAACCTGAGTAGTCACTGTACTAACAGACTGCAGGGTGCCTTATCTCAGAAAATGAAAGTTTGTAACAATTCATGTATGAAATCAACTACTATTTCATTAATTTGAATCGCCAAATTTTAAAATTAATATATATAACTAATAACAAGAGATTTTTGCAGTATATATATATATACACATATACACAAAGTATATATATATATATATATATATATATATATATATATATATATATATATGTGTGTGTGTGTGTGTGTGTGTGTGTCAACATATCTTTCTCTAAGTTTTACCTTTATTCAAGAACAGACACCTGTCAATAAATTACAGAAACGACTAAATGTTATGTCACTCATCTATTATTTCATGTGATAAGAGATTACGGTCATGATGACGACGACGACGATGATGAT
>Ga0131853_10027033_pt1 | contig 10311 bp, 3 predicted proteins | sample TergutLab28metaG_FD_92764 | JGI IMG/M metagenome (GOLD analysis project Ga0131853, IMG submission 92764) | Labiotermes labralis P1 segment gut microbial communities from Petit-Saut dam, French Guiana - Lab288 P1 (version 2) (version 2) | ecosystem: Host-associated > Arthropoda: Insects >... | reverse complement strand
TGAGAAAATTGGTCGCTCACATTGAAGGGGGGGCGTACGCTGAGGGTATTTGACAATAGGGTGTTGAGGAGAATATTTGGGTCTAAGAGGGACGAGGTAACTGGAGAGTGAAGAAAGCTACATGATGAGGAGCTTAATGATCTGTACTCCTCGCTAGATATTATTCGGGTGATAAAATCGAGAAGAATGAGATGGGTGGGGCATGTAGCGCGTATGGGGGGAGAAGAGAGTTGCGTGCAGGGTTTTGGTATGGAAACCTGACGAAAAGAGACCACTTGGAAGACCCAGGCCTAGATGGGAGGTAATGTTAAGATGGACCTTCTGGAAGTGTGATGTGGGGGCATGGACTGGATTGATATGGCTCAGGATAGGGACAGCTGGCGGGCACTTGCGAATGTAATAATGAACCTTCGGGTTCCATAAAATGCGGGGAATTTCTTGACTAGCTGAGATCCGGATACCTTCTCAAGAAGGACTCTGTTCCATAGAGTAAGTAACTAAGTCAGCAAGTAAGTAGGTAACATGTGCACAGTGTTGATCCTGTCTAACGTGTGTTCTTTTTAAACTAACAGATCTTTTGCGTGAAAGTTAAAATGAGTGTATGAACGCATTTTAGGAGCCTGGGTATCTCAGACAGTATAATGACGGTACCACGGGCTAGACGACCAAGGGAACGGATTTCGACACCCAGCAGGGGCAGATTCTCTTATTTCTCCATGGCGCCCGGACTGGCTCTGTGGCGCAAGTAGCGTACTACTCGGTGGGTGCCGGGGACTCTATTCCGGGAAATAATGTGGCCATCTCTTGCTAGGTCTATCCATGAGTACATCAATATTCCGCTCCACCATAAGCCTTCTTAGCGTACAAAGAAAAAAGTTAGTTTAAAATATACTTTTTTCTTTTTATATTCGTGGGTCCTTGCATAGTGAATCAAATTGAATGACTGTCCAACAAGATGTGACTGTATTCAGTTTACTATATTTCTGTAGACAGCTCTACATGTTTCGGTTGTTGACACCCATCATCAGGAGCTGGTACAGCTGTAATTACAGCTGTACCAGCTCCTGATGATGGATGTCAACACTCGAAACATGTAGAGCTGTCTACAGATATGTAATAAACTGAATACAGTCGCATCTTGTTGGACAATTATTCAATAAGTTTGTTCTGTTTCATAATGCGCCTTTTGCACCAAAATGAATTGTAATGAGTTATCGGTATCTTTGCAACCTATTTTGTGGCTTCTGCTTTTACGATAATATTGATATATGGGTAGTAGCGACAACATTGCATAGCGGTATTACCGCCTGAAGGCAGAGTTATTGGAAGTAAATTTATCTATATCTTGTTCTGGGTTATAAACCGAGATTAGATGTTACAGACTGCTCGAGGGAAAGGAGAGAATACAACCCTGAAGATGTTCATTGCTTATACTTTGGGCTCTAGTAAGAGATTCAATATCTGGAAATCATCTAAACTCTACTGCATGTACTAGATATAACCAAGAAATTCAGCTGGAGACAAAACCCTCTCTTCCATTTTGTGTCAATTCCTTCTAAAAGAGGCTCCACAATTTGCAGTGTTTTATGACGTATGAGTAAAATATTCGATTTAGATACGCAGGTTTTCGTGCGGAACTCCTGCATCTGATAAGCTGATTCCGATGTATTGTGCCTTCCAGTAGTGCGGCTTTCTTTTCAACAGTCACAGAAACTGACGCATAACGACACCAAATCGCACGATATATACCTTCTTTACCCGAACGAATTCAATGAATGTCGTGTTGTCTCCAGATCATCGAGCACGCCTGTATTTTTGTGGAGTTCAGTCTAGCATAGTGAAAGCCTTTATGAAAACATATAAGCATGTCTCATTTTGGAAATCTTGAATGTATGTTGCTTTACTCCTAAGGAAATAAAACATCCATTTCGGAATTACAGCTCCGTTATTCCGGTACATAAAGCGATGTCACTGGGTAATGCTTCTGGATTTTTCGAAGGCGCGTCATGCCTTGATATTCAAGAGTCTAGATTCCGAGATCAGATTTCGGAACCTGGTACATAAAGAAATAATTCCTTCGAAACTTATGGAACATAATTGCGTTCGCACGGAGCCGTATCCATTAAGAAATGAGTACCCAACCACAAGGCCGTGAAGACACAAGGTTCACAGTTCGCACTCTGGTGTTACCTAAGTTTACCGCAGTGGTTCCAAAGGACTATGATTAAATAAATTCCTATTTCGAGAGGCAATATTTTTTAAATATTCCCATCCATACATATCGCTGCATACAAAAAATTTCACTTATCCACATATTGGAGACCACTCCAAAATATTTCGTGTATTTCTGATATTCAAGGGAGAAATATACACATATATACCCCATATATATGTATGTGTGTGTGTGTTTGTGTTTGTGTGTGTGTGTGTGTTATGTGTGCGTGTGTGTGTGTGTGTGTGTGTGTGTGTGTGTGTAAAACTTGTCCCGTTACAGGCCTGAACAGGCCTTTAAAGCCCCAGGAGTTTGGGGCTCCCAAAAATTTCTAGATAATCGCCATGTGAAAGTGGTAAAGTTATCAGCCCTACTCAGCGTCTGCCTCTATCGCCAGGAGATATACCTGGTAATAATTTCTCTCGGAGACTGAGTCGAACTCAGGGCTATAGTGCTACCGGAAGGATTTTATCAATGAAATATCCTAATGATTCCATCAGGAATCGAAGCCAAGACCTTGTAGCGCTTTTAGCGCAGTACCTCAGCCAAATGTGCCATCCATATATATATATATATATATATATATATGCGTGTTTGTGTGTGTGTGTTTATGTATATATATATATATATATTATTTGTATATCAGCATTTCCTGAGTGTGGTTATTAGACAGGGCTGCCAAGCTTTGGAGTAAACTTCCATACGTGGATAAGTGAAATTTGTTGTGCAATATATTGGTAATAAATTAATTTAATTTTTACGTTTTTTTAAACAACTTAAGAAGAACCAACAAAAAGCAAATTTTTTATTTCAAAATTTCTCCGTGTTCTGAATGTTGTATGCTTTCTTCTGGGTAATTCCCCGGCGTCTAAATTTTATATGCCGACGTTTCGGAACACTCTGTACGTTCCATCTTCATAGGCAGGTAGGTTCACACCCATCTGCCTATGAAGATGGAAAAAACACTGTACCGAAACGTCGGAATATAAAATCTAGACGCCGAGGAATTACCCAGAAGAAGGCATACAACAAAAGTCACGCTTTTTACATTAATGATTTAATTTTATTATAGTGTCTTCGACATGTTTCGACCACCCAAGTATTCATCCTCAGGAAGATTTGTACAGTTTTATGGTATTTCTTGCATTCATCCATATAAGCAGACTGTTTATATGGATGAATTCAAGAAAACTGCATGTACAAATCTTCCCGAGGATGAACACTTGGGTGTTCGAAACATGTCAAAGACACTATAATTAAGTCATTAATTTAAAATTTAAAAAGTGTTTGTTTTGTTGGTTCTTGTACCATATGTAAATTCAATTATTTGTATCTGTTGCACAGAAGGTGGTAATAACAAGAGTATCTACAGAGTTTCTGTGAAGAAAGAAATTTGGATTTGATTAAGAGATTCAGTGAGTTAAAGAGAGAATTCCGCTGATGGGAAGATTTATTTTCACGAATCGCACTTCAGTCGATCCCTTTCAGTCCGATGAGACTGTCGTCCCAGGTGAAGGGTAGTGTAAGACACACAGCTTCTGTATCCATGCCGCACACCGAGGAGGGGTTGCGGGCAGCGCTTGTTCAGAAACTCTTCACTGAATGAAAGTAAAATGGGACATGAAGTTTGTTTGGCCGTGCATCTTCCTCATGAAATAAAGTGAAATGCCAACTTGATGCAACAAGGTAATTTTACTGATGTATTCTTAGCTCGACATGTTTCGGGTACATATGCCCATCATCAGGAGCACTAGATGTTGAATGTGATTTTCTGCACCGAGTTTTTGGATGGGTGGTGGTCTTGAGAGCCGCTGCGTAGGTCGTGTGTACGGTGCGGATGGTGCCGTGCAGTCGCACGGCACCATCCGCACCGTACACACGACCTACGCAGCGGCTCTCAAGACCACTCATCTACAGGCTCGGTGCAGAAAACCACATGCTGCAACTGAACACCTAATGCTCCTGATGATGGGCGTATGTACCCGAAACACGTCGAGCTAAGAATACATCAATACAATTACCTAGTTGCATCAAGTTGGCATTTCACTTAATTTCATATAAAATGGGACAGTTCTCTCGTTATTCATATAAAACGTGCTGTAGAATTTAAGAGTCTTCATAGTTTTTTCGTACTGAAGGCGGAAAGTGTATGGTTTACCATATGAAACATACTATGGTACGGGATAGCTCAGTTAGTATAGTGACTCGCTACGAGCTGGACGGTCCGGGGATCGAATACTAGTGGAGGCGAGGATTTTCGCACCCCTCCAGAACGGTAGTGGGCCACATCCAGCTTCCTGTACAATGGGTACCGGTCTTTCCCGGAGGTAAAACGGCCGGGACCTGGCGTTTACTAACCACACCATTTAACGCCGAGGTTAAAGAAAGTGTAGGCCTATACCTCTAATTCCCTTCCGGATCTTCATGGGCTGTTCTAGGGTGAACTTTACCTTCATGTACGAATTATATTGCCGTGGGCGTTATTTGATCTGGATTAATAAATAATTTTACAGACGTAGAGCTTCAGTGAATATATACTAATGAATAATGAATGACGAGTATTTTTCCAAGTGGCATGCAAAAACTTCAAACAATACACGCCAAATACATGTTGAATACTCGAGTATTGCTGATATAAATTTGTTAATATTTTTTCAGCTCATATTCAGCGATTCTGCATTTCATGATGCATAATTAGTAGGTAATAGAAGTGTGACTGACTGAACGCGAAATTATTTAGGCATATATATTGATACATAATTTAATTTTCTTAGGGACAGGATTTCACAGCCTTTGTTAAAAAAAAAAAGGGTAAAGTGATACCGTTACAGACCCGGTGTGGCCCAGAGAGTGGGTAGAGGTATAGCTCTACTCTCCCATGACCGCGGCACTGGAAGGGGGTGAGTGGTCAGCAGCAAGACCCGGCCGCACTTTAGCCCCGGGAAAGACCCGGTATCCATTTTATAGGAGGCTGGGTGGGCCCCAGGGCCGGTCTAGACAGGCCGAAAATCTCGTCCCCACCGGGATTCGATCACGAACCTTCCAGCCAGTAGTTCAGTCGCTATACCGACTGAACTACACGGCCCACTTTATTGTCTTTGGTGTATTGCAAAATACAGACGCATGCCTTTCTATTAGCTGTAGGACAAAAGAAACAGCTACAATCTTTACAAGTTAGTGACAATTTTCTCATTTTTTAAATATCCGAATGAGTTTCCATTCCACATGTCTCTTGCCACGATAATTCATTTGGTCTGCTTTCTGATTATGATCTGTGTCATTTGATGCACTTGTATTCTCGACATTTCCATTTCATTGCTGTAAATAGGCATGTTGAATATTTTGTCTCACTTTGATGACAGATTCTGTCAATGTGTTATTGGAAATTCGCAGAAATAACAAACTCTTCTTGTAGTTTAAAGGGAAGTCAGTTTATATAAAAACGCGTTCCCAGAAGAAAGGTTGAAAAATGTTGCTCTTATATTCTGAGTTACACAAACACGACGTAGCAGCAGTAATGATAATCGTACATTTTGGGTTACAAAGCAGGTGTTAAGTAGAATTTTGTACCAAGATAGTGGCAGATTGTGGAAGTTTTAACCGCATTACTTAACTTATTTGAGGTTGCTTAAAAGATAATATTTATACATATGGCAATATTGCATCAAATGTTCTTCATACTCTGGTTATCCTGAGGTTCTTCGCTGATTTCCTCAGTCCCTTTGGACATGTCCCTGGACAGTACTTGGCTCAGAACACGACAGATTTCTTCCCAGAACTGTCCAATTAATTCCTATCAATTATCCTACCATTTGATGCAGTATTCTTCTTCTTCTTCTTCTTCGTCTTCTTCTTACATTGACACTACAGCCCACTGTGGGGTTTGGCCTGTCGAGCAATGTCCTTCCATTTTTTCCTATCTGCCACTAACTCTCTCCAACTTCTCAAGTTCTGGGAGTGAGAAGATGGAGAGAGTTGGTGGCAGATAGGAAAAAACTGAAGGACATTGCTCGACAGGCCAAACCCCACAGTGGGATGTAGTGCCAATGGAAGAAGAAGAAGAAGAAGAATACTGCATCAAATGGTAGGATAATGGGTAGAAACTAATTGGACGGTTCTGGGAAGAAATCTGTCTTGTTCTGAGCCAAGTAATGTCCTGGGACATGTTCAAAGGAACTGAGGAAATCAGAGAAGAACCTCAGGATAACCAGAGTCTGAAGAACATTCAAACCGAGTACCTCCCAGACACAGTTATACAGAGTGAAGACAAGCCAACTTGCTCGCGGGACTTTGAGAAGCCGAAAGCTACTTACAGATCAGGCGACTTTTGTTTAAATTGATTGTTCATTTCCGCCTTCACGAAAGGAAATCCCTGGTCTTTATCCTGAGGCTGCCGACGTCATTCCACTCCCTCATACAAGTTGTATCTAAATGCTATCCTTCCATCTACGTCCAGGTATGCCAAGAATTTCCCTTCAAGTCGCCGGACTAAAGTTTTGGATGAATTGCTCAGGCTGTTGACGTCATTCCACTCCTTCATACAAGTTGTACCTAAATGTTATCCTTCTATCTAAGTCTAGGTATCCCTAGAATATTCTTCAAGTCGCCGGACTAAGGTTTTGGATGAATTGCTCATCCGTTGGGCGCTTCCTGTAGGACGCTCCCTCCACGCTTTTCGTCTTCCTTCATCTGACGACGCTAATAATAGGCCTGTTGATGAGTCATACAAACTACGAAGTCTTCCACGAACACGCAAGTGATACAAGAATATGTATTATATCTAGTTACCCCTGGTCTCCCAATTAGCCTTGTGTGAAGGCAAGATTCATGTCTGTTAATCGTTAATGGCGTTGCATTCATGAGTGGGTATTTGCACTGCCCACTGCGAGGGATCTGTAATGGTGAATTTCAGTATGAATGTACATAATTATCCACAGCAGATCATAACAACAGGCCTCAAGGGAGTGATTAATTGGGCGATAGTGGAGAGTGGTGGGTTGGGTGCAGGCAGCGTTCGGTAGAGCGTGCTGATAGCATCTGGAATGACGTAGTTGTTTTATCCGGGCACAGGCGCGTCACTTCGCAGGTGTTTCGTACAAAGTCATATGGGCCATTATTAATTGTACCTTTTAAGTACTATAACTCAGCCACCTTTCATTGTACGGCCCGCGAAATGCAAGGCGTATAGTTTATAGTTCAGCAGAAAGTTATACGAGCGTCTTTTTTTTATCGAATGACGTCATATTCTGCGATATCAGGCATCCGCCGCTGTGTCAATAAGATCTGCGCTATTTTGGGATTTACGCAGCGTAGAATGGTACTTTCTCGCCGGGGTTTCGGGACAACCTGTCGGTCCCATCTTTGTGGGTCACGCAAGCCATTCTTCTTAGATCGCCTGGCCATACTTCGCTGTGCAAAATCTCAAAAGAACGCAGATCTGACATCACGTTGTGTTTTAAAACGACTAATTAATTTAAAAAAAACTGTTGTCAAAAACAACTACAGTTAAGGTATAATAATATCCTCTTCCCTGTGTTTCTTATGTAACTTTTCACTTCCGTTATTTTCACTTTTATTTCAGTTCACTTCCATTTCATTGGGGCCATTTTGTAAGTATTTATTCAAAATGGTTAAGGAACATTTATGTAACTTGTTCCTGAACATGCTGTACTTTCTGTGCAATAAATCTCTTTTAAAAAAAATAACCTTTTAAAAACAAGCTACATGTTTCGGCCAAAGACACTCACTTCTCATACGGTACTTAACAATGAACGTAGTTGTGTTCGAAGGTATTTTTTTATTTTGGCGCAATAGCCCCGCCCCCCCCCCAACCCCAGTTGGCCAGGACCTCCTCATTCACGAGGTTTCTAGATCACACACAACAACGCACCACAGTCGGTAGGACTCCTCTGGATGAGTGATCAGCACGTCGCACAGACCTCTACCTGACAACATACAACACTCACAACGAACATCCATGCCGCCGGTGGGATTCAAACCCACAATCTCAGCAGGCGAGCGGCCGCAGACCTACTCCTTAGCCCGCTCGGCCACTGGGACCGGCATTGTGTTCGAAGGTATGTGCAATATTTAACTGTCACGTTTACATGTTCCAATCCCACTTTGACCCGGAAGCATGTCCGACCTTGTCCTGTAAACACTGAGACATCTCCCAAAATTCCGTCGAATTATTCCCAGTAAATGTCTCCTCTATATTTTGTTTCAAATTTAATTTTGAATTTATACAGCACAGAGACCTTCCTGATCCGCAAGGAGTAAGAAAGTGAAGTTTAAATCATTTTAATTAGGACCGAAATATTACTCAGAGGAATAAAGGGACACTTATATCACGTAATGATCAATGCGATTTGTTCTTTCGCGAAGTATTCTAAAATAATGCAAATTAAAATGACTGAACTTTGCTGGTTACTATAGGGAAATCTGGGCAATATACGGCCATTCTGATTGGGAACCTCAAGGAAAAACACCTACCCCTTAAGAGGAGAATGGTCTTACATTTGGGATCGGAGGAAAACAGATCTGGGAATCTGTGAATTGGCTCAGTATGTTGCAATGTTGAAGGTAACGAACGGTTAGGTTGCAAAATTGAGATCTTTTGGTCGGCTGGATAACCGTCAGCCGATCGTTAAGACAGTGTCCCAGGTCTTGTTCAGCGCATGCAACCCTGGAGACAATTCTGGAACTCTAACGGCCACGTCTTGACCGTTCGTCCTACAGTCCGCACCACGCCACTGTCACCTCGGCAGTCCACTGACAGTAAGACTTGCCGGCAAATGTGTTTCCGGCGATTCAGAAGTTCATCATGAGAATCTGACCTTGCCACACAAGAGCCGACGCATTTTCAAGCACCTGGTTTCCCGAAGTCTGGACAGCGATGACAAAAGTCTATTGATATTTCCGGGGGGGGGGGTACGTATTATTTTTTTGCTAATTTTGTTAGAGGACACTCCGTTGTGTTTGCAGTACAATGATGAAATAAAACTATATATGTACTCAGTCTGCCGGTCCCAGTGGCCGCACGGTCTAAGGCGTAGGTCTGCGGCCGCTCGCCTGCTGAGATCGTGGGTTCGAATCCCACCGGGGGCATGGATGTTTGTCTGTTGTGAGTGTTGTGTGTTGTCGGGCAGAGGTCTCTGCGACGAGCTGATCACTCGTCCAGAGGAGTCCTACTGACTGTGATGCGTCGTTATGTGTGATCTAGGATCCTCAAGAATGAGGAGGCCATGGCCCGCGTTGGGCCGCAGTGCCACAGGAAAACAAAATGTACTCGGTCTATCACAACAATATATTTATTATAGTAATGGCTACAAGTTTCGGCCATAACAGCCATCATCAGGCCATTTCACAAAAACGATTTTGCACTAAATGTACCAGATTTTTTAGTTTTTGTGAAATGGCCTCATGATGGCTGTTATGGCCCAAATGGGTAGCCATTAATGTAATATAATATATCGTTGTGTTAGACTGGGTACATACATAATTTTACTTTATCATTTCTACTAATTTACTTGCTTACTTTAATTTTGGCTGTTGTTTGCTTCTTACTGACTCCCACTCGTAAATATCAATTCACACAAATCAAAAACCTTATTTAAAACAACGTTCATTTTATGAAAGCCGTTTATAGGAAGAAACGTTATATATATATATGTATATATATATATATATATATATAAACACCTACACGTACAGAAACACTAGAATGTTCCTTTTAAGCGCTGAAATTATGGGTTATTGGGATCAAGTACAAGGTACAGCAGTCCCGTTAGAGGCCTGGAGTGGCCCAGAGGGTTCCAGGAAGTTTAGGTTCCCAGATTTCATGACAACGGCACAGGATGGTGGTAAGATTGTCAGCCTTACGCACCGGCCGCCTTTACTCCCAGGAAATCCTCCTGGTACTCATTTCTGTTAGAGGCTGAGTCGACCCCAGGGCCACAGTGCTATCGAAAGGATTTTATGTCAAGGAAAAATTCCAGTGACAGTAGCTGGAATCGAACCAGCGACCTTCCGATTTGTAGCACAGCACCTTAACCACTGTGCCACCGCTGATTGGGATCAAGTACCAATATATATATATA
>Ga0131853_10027032_pt1 | contig 10311 bp, 6 predicted proteins | sample TergutLab28metaG_FD_92764 | JGI IMG/M metagenome (GOLD analysis project Ga0131853, IMG submission 92764) | Labiotermes labralis P1 segment gut microbial communities from Petit-Saut dam, French Guiana - Lab288 P1 (version 2) (version 2) | ecosystem: Host-associated > Arthropoda: Insects >... | reverse complement strand
TGCCTATTGGTCTTGGTGCTCTTACAAATTCTTTTATCCCAGTATTTAAAGTTATATTTCCAACTAAAGCAAATAATATTTTTTGACCATATTTTTTATTTATACACCAATACATTGCCGCTGTAAATAATACTAATACTGGCAATTCTGTACTTATTGTAAATATTAAAAATACTACATTTAAAATTGGATTCCTTATACTTTGAAAAAAGTGCAATATATTTAATTGAATATCCATAGCATTATCCTCCTGTTTAATTATCTCTTATGCAATTATACCTAAGTTTTCACTATAAATATACACCTTTATGCAATAAAATATTCACTTTGTCACATACATTAATCAAACTTCTATACATAAAAAATAAGCACTAATCTACTTAGATTAGCGCTTTATAAAAATTAACTTTTAGAAATTTAATATTTCTACTCTCCTACTACCCCTATATATGGTAGATTTCTGTACCTTTCAGCCCAGTCAATTCCATATCCTACTATAAATTTATCTTCTATTACAAACCCTACGTAGTCTACTGGTATATCAACCTTTCTTCTTTGAGGCTTATCTAATAATGTACATAGCTTTAATGATTTTGGATTTCTAGTTTTAAGTGCTGCAACTAAGTTGCTTAAAGTTAAACCAGAATCTATTATATCTTCGACGATTAATACGTTTTTTCCTTCTATATCAACGTCTAAATCTTTTAAAATTTTTACAGTCCCTGAACTTTCAGTTGAATTACCATAACTTGAAACACTCATAAAATCTATATTTACATCTAAGTTTATTTTTCTTATTAAGTCAGAAACAAATACACTTGCACCTTTAAGTATTCCTACTACTAATAAAGGTTGACCTTCAAAGTCTTTTTCTATTTGCTTAGCTAATTCACTAACCTTTTGAGCTAGTTGTTCTTCAGATATCATTACTTCTGTAATTTTTAACATAGTAACCCTCCTATTTCCGTATATTATAATATAGCAATTATATCATACTTTACACATAATTAGAATATTTTTTTATTTTTTCGTATTTACCCTAAACCCCCGGGCTTCCACAAGGGGGGACGGAGGAACGGCGGAAAACCCCCCCCCCCCCCTAAAAAAAGTAACTGATAAATTTTGAAACAACGGCACTCAATACATTTTTAAAACATGCCACACAATCTCCGTTACTTTTTCCTACAAAATGTTGAGTATTTCACAATTTTATTTTTTGGTTCATATAACACTGAAGTTTACGAAAAGAGTTCGCTAAAAGTCGAAAGTCCAACCCCCGGATTTTAAAGGGCAAAGGTAACACCAACTAAATGGATAGACAGGCGCACTAGAAGTAGAGTTATAGAAGAGATCACAGGGCACAAACCTCAGACACCTGTGTTGACACAGGCAAGCGCCATGCGAACTCATACATCGATCAAAGGGAGTTTTAAACCACCCTTTAAGATCCACACAGCCATGCGTTTCACAGTCTACGCAAGCAGCTATTTCTGACCACTTCGTAATCTGGTCATCGATACGTCATAAGCCCTCAAAGGAAGAAGGAAAGGAAACATCAATAAAGGTTTCAAAAGAAAGATGGACACAGACTGAAACAATAAGACATTCTTCCTAGTAGAATACCAGCAGCCATGCTCTACAGACGTCAACATTGACAGGCACCAAGCTGATATGGAGGATTCGGTCTTGCCTTTTCCACTCTTTTCACGTACTGGCATGCTGCGGTAAATGGTTTCTGGTTGCAAATCGGAGTCTACAGTAGGCTACTGTGTACCGAACCGTTAAAGACACGAACATAAAAAACTGCCATGTGGTGGAGACTTTCTTTCATGCAGAAAAATTCAATATGGCATTCCGCTAAAGCGCAAATTGGCGATCTAAGAGCATGGTTATCACAAACTTTCTGCGATTAAATCGCTAAGGTCTGTTTCGATGCAACGGAAAATGATCTTACCATCGCTGTCATCGTTTAGCTCGTCCCGAGTCTTGTTTCTTCGGTCGGTAACGAAATGTCCCCTGTTCAAGACCGCCTCTTTGAATCGTTTTTTTTTTTTTAATTTCACTCTTGTTCTTCTATGCCATCAAATTTGTCTGCATACTCAAATATCAGTACTTACGACAGGACATACTGGTCAATGCGTCCAACGATCGCAATGAGAACCATAAATAAGGACTGGGCGACACTCACCTGCAACAAACAAGAACACATCACCGGGGCTGCACTGCCGTGCTTAAAAACTGAATTCATGCACACATATTCAGCCCTAAGTCTTTTACACAAGGACATGTAAACAAACTGGCAAACTTCCGGCATTAGGGAATAATTTTTACATAAGGTACATGTCTTAGTGCAATATTTCTAATTATAGCGCCTTTATTGTTTAAGTAAAAAAAAAAATCTGTAAGTTTAGTGACACTGACAGCTTGTATTAGAAATTCCTGTATTATTTGTGCCCATCACTTAACAAAAGACACCAGTTCATCTCTCTAGCACACTGCACATATAGCATGTGGATAATAGGCACGATTTACATATTCGTACTTCACTTACGAATTCGTACATCACATCACGGGTTATCAGTATGTTCCATCACTACATAACGCAAACACTTAACGAGTTAACTAGCAAGGCTTAACTTCAACCGACTTAACTGCATGGAACAGAGTCCTTCCTGAGAAGCTAGAAGGAACCTGAAGATTCATTATCGCGTTTACAAAAGCCCGCCACCTGTCCATATCCCGAGCCAAATCAATCCAGTCCATGGCCCCCCAACCCACTTTCTGAAGATCCATCTTAATATAATCCACCCATCTACACCTAGGTCCTCCAAATGGTCTCCTTCCATCATTTCTCCTCACCAAAATCCTGTATGCACCTCTCCTATCCCTAAAAGTCTCAAATGCCTCGCCCATCTCATTCTTTTTGATTCTATCCACCGCATGACCTAAATGCATCAGCCCTTTAAAGTACCAAAGTTCCTACACACGTAGCAATTAGACACACAGCAATCTCTAGCGAATGGGGGTTGCACGACATATGAAAAATACAGTGGTTTTTAAATGCAAAGCCTTACGGGAACCTGGGAGTTAGGCAAACCATGGTAGCAGATGACATTCTAAAAGCCGATATACTTTGCCCATTCATCACTAACACAGACGTAGATACTTACATATTTACAGCAAACACCTAAGCATATATAAAGCTGTAAAATATCCGCATGACGTCACAAGCAAGGCGCTTTCGCTACATTCCACACAATTTCACTCTAGCTCCTTATTTGATACATCATCCTATCAGACAAGTTAATACGATCGTGAAGCTTTCCATTCCGTGAGTTTTCGCACAGCAATTATATCTTTAATTCTCCAACGAAATGCACATACACAATTGAATATTTGTATTCTTTACTAAATGTCCGCTACATGTTCCGGCGCTCCCTGCGCCATCCTCAGGCAGAACTCTTATCACTTCTAAAAATATCTGCTTTTGTAAGGTTGTTACAGTTACACAGCATGAAATACATCACATGTAGGAATTTTACAGAGTTGTTTACAATTATTAAAACAATAATGGTTTGTTGTTATGGCTTGAAAGTTTCTGTAATTGCAAACAATTTTGTAAAAAAATCCACAAGTAATAAATTTCATGCTCTGTAACTTAGCCACTCTAACAACCATACAATAGCAGATGGTTTGAGAAGTGAGAAGAGTTGTGCCTGAGGACGGCGCAGCGAGCGCCGGAACATGTAGCGGACATTTAGTAAACAGTACATATATTCATTTGTGTAGGTGCATTTAGTTGGAAAATTAAGATATAAAAGTTAATACGAGTGTTGAAAGGGGCAAAACACAGAAAAGTTAATATGAGTCCGTGAAAGGGGCAGTAAACACAAAAGTTAATACGAGTGCTGAAAGAGGCAGTAAACACAAAAAGAATTACACCATTATACAAAAGTGTAATGCACGCCCGTCCAAAACGACATTAATTGAAGAAGATTTCTAAAATTCCTATGTCTGATACAGATACTGTATTCCATTTGCATCTTACGAAGCCTGACAAATAACATGAAATACAATATGCAGCAAATGGCAGCACCAGCGGATCATGTGATTATAGAACCCACCAAAAAGCAATTGCGTGTCACAGAAGCAGCAGATCAGTTTATATTACGGTTAGACACAATATGTTACCGAGACTAGATTGTCTTTCTCTGTTTAAAAAAAAAAAAGCGTATAAATCGTATCAAATGTATGAAGATGCAAGGCAGAAAACAGTATTTTGGGAAATATAACAGGGATGAGACTCGCAGGAGATACAAAGACAGAATGCGAAAATCTAAATGGAAAGTCCAACATTCTGCCACACAGGGGGGAAAAAAAGAGAGAGAGGGAGAGAATTGAAGGTTAAAATTATGCTGATCTGCTTTTTCGATATCAAACAAATTATTCGCAAATAATTCATTCTTACAAACAACTAGGCAATTGAGAATTTCACACTAAAGTTTTGAAACATATTTAAACCTTTAGGATCGGGAATCCGTGACAAAATCTTCAGCCGACAATATAACATCGCGCATCCTCACAAAGCACTTTCAGGAAAGCTAGAGTGGGCCAAACAATCAAAAAAAGAAATTCATATTCATAAATTTACTGGAACGGCCTACTTTGGTCTTGTGTGACTGTTGCGTGCCCCAGAAACTAAAACTCTCCTTCGAAAGATCTTACTTTGAACCATCTGCGACATTCTGAGCAACGTGGACAAGTATACTGAATGTACTCGTACATTTGCAGGAATGGTTTGACAATGCACCCCGGCTTGACACACAATGTCTGCTCACAGAAACAATTCCGAAATTTATGACATTTCGCACAGCCTATAATCTCTTGGAAAATAATTCTATAAATTTACAGACAAGCAACACAGTTTACCGCTAATTCAACTGCGTAGCATGTGAGCAGTAATGTTGAGCGTTGTTAATGAAATATCACCTGGGAAAGTCCAACAAAGAGTGCGGTTTCACGACATCTCTGATAGTATCCATTTTAAAATTATCTCCCCACTACTTTGCCTCGAAGCACCTACCTCACCCCCTCCCCCCTGCCCGAACTATAATACCTTCCAAAGATAATTGCGTGCTGTATATACATTTAGTTTCACCGATCCAATACCCTCTGCAACGCCGAAGTCTTTTTCGCTGCCTTTTGACTTCCATATGTCTAATAAACAAATAGTACACTCTCATCAGCACGACGTTAAAAAAAAAGACTCCGATATTACTCCATAAAACGGCAAAAAAAAAAAAGATATGCAGATGGAATATTTTGAACACGCTGTAGCAGGTGTTTTCCAGTTTCACTGCTCATTATCCGACACTATGCCAAAGCAAGAACTGGGGCGGAGGACAGACTACTTCAACTGTCGTTTCTAAGTATCAATTAAAATTTATTTTCTATATGAACAATATACCACCCCTTTTCACAAATGTACTATATCGAGCAAGCACGTGTAGCAGGAATGCTCAAGACTTCTAATCCGGAAGGCATTCGGTTCTAATCCAGGCCAAAAAGTGTTCGCCCTATTGAGGCCCCATAATTTGTCGAAATTTGTAAGAGCCATTCAACATTCTAGGCACTATAAGGGTGACAAGAAGCAAGTTCCATGCTGAGAATCCACAAATATTAATTAGTTACCACCGCACGCAATTTAGTCGCTTGGGCGACGTGGCGCTCAGATATTTTGCAACGTTCCCTATATATTTTTGTCCCTTCACAGAGTCGCGAAAGTACAATAAACTGATTTTACCTATAACACGCCAGGCTCCCCTCGAAATCCTTTCCAACAAATCATTCAGGAATCCTCTTACCACCGACGCCATACAGCTGGAGGGACTGACGACCTTGTACAATAAACCACACTCAAATGCGGTACAGGATGACATATTTGTAGAATGCCTATGTGATGATCATTAGCTTTTTGCTCACTCAAGGGCGCTCAAAACAATAGCGAACCGCTGACAAGCGAAGTGGCTAACACGGATCGCAGTACATAGCCTACATGCACGCACGAGCGGTCATCCGTTCAAAGTTTTTGCTCGGCAGCTAACCTGTCCCCGGGTACAATTACTCACCGAAATGTACCTTACCGAGACAGGCTTCCAAAACACGCATACACCATGTAAAATAACACCGTTGCCTGTACACTAATTACTCGTATTTTCACAGAGGACCCACGGTTCAGTGTTTACAGATCAGCCGAAACTGAACTTGCTTCTGTCCCAAAAACGTAACAATTAACATTTGCTGTAAGATATGACAGTGTCACGGAGGAGAATTTCAACAGCATATTCTTCTTCCCTCAAGACAGCTTTAAAGACAATGGAAAGGAACTGTTCAGAGGGACATCAGGCACGGAGACAATAAAAAGGAAACAACAAGTTTAAAATAGTTAAATTGTGTTGAATATCTGACTGCAGAATTGACAGATAACGCAGCTGCTTCCGCAAAGTTTCAGTACACACACACACACACACATATATATATATATATATATATATATATATATATATATGGGTACTGATAAGTCCTTAGCCCGACAAGGAAGGAAACAAGCTAAGGTTTCTGTCAGAATGGCGTGAATGTCCTTCGGCGTCTTGCCTTGCAGGAAAAGAAACTTGATGACAGCTCACGTCTCGATGTTGTTGAAATCGCGCGCGTCCCTAACATGTTACCGAGTTTGTTTCCTTCCTGGTCGGGCTAAAGACTTATCAGCACCCCGGCATATATATGTACGTATATGAGTAATGATTATGGGGCAATGGCACGTCCCTGTAGTGGAAACTATTGAGTTAGGAGTGAAAAAGTGAGTAAGGAAGAAGTTGGTGTGTTCAGGTCTTACGTTTCCACAACCGTGATGATTCATATCGTGGTGCAGTGCGGCAGGCAAACACCCAAGGCTCGGAGCAACCTGCTACTCCACACTTCAGACAACGTGGAGCGTGGGAGACGGTTACTAACATTTCCGAACATTCTCCACATTGAAAACTTAAGGAAGAACAGCTTCTGATCTTCATAACTGATGATGGAACATGTAAGTTCCTCTGAAACGTCGGTAATCATCCACCACAATGCACGGCGTCGCAACCCAGCATAACGCAAGCTTCAGGCCGATTAAAACCGTTCAACGACTAACTGTTCGCAATTAACCGAGCGCGATTTCGTGTTTCGTTCCCGGCACAGTTGGAGACTTAAATTTCACGTTGTTGCAGATGGTACTCTTTCATACTCTGGCGACATTAATTTATATCAGATAGTCCGATTTCGTTATCGTTCATTTAAATTCGTCCCTGTGAAGTGCGCCTTTCGGTCCTAAGGGTAAAGGTTTGTTACGATGCCACTGGGAAACGAGTTTATATAGCTCGATGGTAACAGTATGTGCATACGTGGCTCGTAATGCAGTTAAGTCTCAGGAACCAATGGGTGTCATTGAATGACCAACGAATAATCACCTCACCAAACCACAAACACAGGGGTAAACGCTATTTTCGAAATCTTGTATGACAGCTGTAACGAACGCAATGTTGCTTACTGAAATGCGCCGTCTGCCACAACTTCGTTCCATGTACCTCTACATTAAGTCTGTAACTGGGCTACTCCGAACAACAGGCCTACAGTAGCCCTACTGCTTTCACCGACCAACTCCATGCCACTGAGTTCTTGTTGAGCAGTCAGCAGTTTCTGTTACAGATTCTTAATTAGTCAAGAAATTCCCTGACCCTTTATTTAACCCGAAGTGTAATTATCGTTTTCACAAGACTCCGCCATTCGGCCCTGTCATGAATCAGATTAATCCACTTGAAATACCCATTCTAATATTATCCTCCCACATACGCTGAGACTTCCAAGTGGTCGCTTTGCTTCAAGTTTTCTTAACATACAACTATTTCTTTTTCCTTTACAAAAAACACAACTGTATGGGTTTTGTATATTGCTTTTTATTCAACACCACTACATGTTTCGGCTATTTTAGCCACCATCAGGTGGGATACTGGTTCACAAAGTCAGTGTAAAAGGGGAGAGGCATCCCCTTACAAACAGTGGAAATAAAGTTACTGTATTATTTATAATTATTATTCCCAAAACCAAATAATAATTATAAATTTTACAATAACTTTACATCCACAGTTTGCAAGGACGGGACTCTCCCCTTTCATTTTTCAACTGTGAACTAGTATCCTACCTCACGATGTCTAACACAGACTGCCGAAACATGTATAAGTATTGAATACAAATCAATATGAAGTACCCACAGAGTTGAGTTGTTCGAAAACTAAAAATAAACACTGGCTTGATAAACAGACAACGGGACGACGTCACCCAATATCTTCTTACTAAAATTTTCTATGCACTTCGCTTCTCTGCCATACGTGATACAGGGGGGTGCTCATTCACACTCTGTCAAGCGCTCATCGCATTCATCGTACATACACAGCATTATAAACCGCCGCATTCTGCAATGCCAAACGTTTCGCCACGTTTGGAAGGAAGAGTTTTTCTTCAGCCTGCGATGGGCGATTCGTTCTTACATAACTTATACATAAAATTCACTGTACAATAACTACCCCGTCCATACAAGGTCTGTACAGATAGCAAGAATTCCACCAAAATGGGACACGCCTGAACCCTTTTATATCCTTCCTAATTCATTAGAGAACTACCACCACCATACACCATGAGCAGTGTCACGAAATACATCACAAATACATAAATAACATAATTTCATTCGTTGCTCTACGTGAAAAAGAAAAATCGAATCTTACTGCAAGAATAATATAGACTCTGCGAAAATTTACATCAAGTATGAACAAAACTATATAAGACAATGAAGGGGATGTGAGGTGGGGATCGTAATGATGCAGTACATCATATTTAATATTCACCCTACATTGATAGTACCATTAAATCTACAGGACTGAGAAATACTGGGTATTTTGTTCGCCTGGGAGAAAAACACCACGGAATAATCTCTGCACAGAAACGTAGGGGAGAATATCGTATTAACCAACAATAGGAGGCACAGTAACTATGTACCACCTGTTATAATGCTAAACTCCGCATTTCGCCCACACAGCCTAATTGTATTTACGTGTTCCTTATCATTCCTATATTCAACAAAAATTACTTCCCTAAATGGGAACATTTGACTTTTCTCTAAAATAAAGATACAGTGTCTTCAGCTTGTAGCAGAAAATTAATTTTTAAACACTGTCGAAAGAGACTTCAGACTTCAAAGCGTTAAAATATTGCTCAAGAATCTACAGTATTTCGCAATCAACCAGAACATAAAAAGGATCTCCCATGGGCTGTGCAAATCTATTTCTTCTTCTATAGATTCTTCACACAATCCTAACAGATCCAAGCAAGGGGGCGCACACACTTTCATCCATATTCAAGAAGCATCTTGCTGCTTCCACAGAATCTGAGGTTTCTACTGACATCAGAATGTAATTTCTGAGGGCAGTATTTTCCAACACTACCATACGGCGAGCAGGTTCCGTAAGCTGCTGTCGTTATAAGTGAGCCGAGAACAGGGTCTCTGTAATTTCCCGAGAAATTGTGAAACATCACTCAGCAAGAAAATGCAGCCCGGATTCTGAAAGAATTAGGGGTTTAATGAGAAAGCGGGCGGCAATAAAACAAGGGGAGCAAAGAACACACAGAAAGCCTCCATCTGTTACAAGGATTTATTTTCTCCCATACTGTGACCCACGTAAATGAGAATATTGCAATAATGTTCCAAGACAGCGGCGTTTCTGTGGCCACACACCTGAATGCCTGCTCACACGAGCACACAACTTCATAGAGCTAGGCCTCGTACTTGCAATGTTAGATAGCTCAAGGCAGGGAATACAGTTCCTTGACACATTAATAAATATTTAATAAAATTAAACCATTACTCATGCCGAGGTCGTCTAGAGACCTCACACGTGGCGGTCACGTGACTGTGGCTGCGTTCCAGCTTCGTATTAAAACTAACTAACTAACTAACTACGTGGAGCAGAGTTATTCAAAAGCTAAGAGGTCCTCAGCCTGCAACGAAATTGCTGGTATATCATGGAAATTGTAAGTTCAGTACCGCGTTCACTAAAGCCCGCCATTGGTCCCTACCCGCAGCCAGATTATCTCACTCAACGTGCCCCCAAACGATTTCTTTTCCAGATTCCTATTAATACTATCCTCCCATCTAGGCCTAGGTCTTTATCCTGCAGAATTCCCCGTCAAAACCATGCATTCACCTCTCCTCCCCCCCCCCCC
>Ga0131853_10027029_pt1 | contig 10312 bp, 6 predicted proteins | sample TergutLab28metaG_FD_92764 | JGI IMG/M metagenome (GOLD analysis project Ga0131853, IMG submission 92764) | Labiotermes labralis P1 segment gut microbial communities from Petit-Saut dam, French Guiana - Lab288 P1 (version 2) (version 2) | ecosystem: Host-associated > Arthropoda: Insects >... | reverse complement strand
CCCCACAGCCGGTAATCTCTGTTTTCTAGACCTGGAGCCGCTACTTTTTTCATTCAAGTAGCTCCTCAATTGACCTCACGAGGCTCACGAGGCTGAGTGGACCCCGTTCCAGACCCACTACTAATCAGAGAATCTGGTAGCGCCGGGGATCGAACCCGGGACCTCTGTATCTGTAGCCAGAAACTCTGACCACTAGACCACAGAGGCGGTCATTAGTAACTAAAGTAGTCATAAATGTAAGCAGGTCTTCACACAAAGTGTCCATTGTATCAGTCTGATTTTAACAAAGAATTTAATTTTCTAGGCACATTTTAGTAAAAGGACTCGATATCGAGTTTGACCAAAATCCGTGAATTTGAAACCGAGTTGTTCCGTACCAACAGACGCACGTACAGACGGACAGAAGTGACGGAACAAACAGCTGCCTTTTTTTTTTTTTTGCAGGTTTGCGAAAACGCCAATAAACAGTAAGGGTGTGGTCTGAATAATATTCCAACCTGATATCTCCCAGCGTTAGTACGCTGCGAAAATATTTCTCTAATTAAGACTTAACGTAGCAGTAATAATTACTCTCCGTATTTAAACCTAAAAAAATTATTGCAACATTTTCTTTACAAAACCACGTACTTCGTGCTCCGTTGTGCTACCCATTTTTATTCTCCACAGACAGATTCTCTATACAAAACCCTCAACCGCATTTGTGTTCGGTGCTCGTCCAAATATGTCTCCGAATGTGTATAATACCTGAATCGTGGGACCTCTGGTGTAATAATATCATTTGAAGAGGGAGAAAAGAAACAGGAGTCGAAACTTCAAAGCGTGTCAGTATCAGAGACGTGCACCAACACATACTGTGGCGTTGGGAGCGTTTGTAATCTTGTGTGCTTGCATGCGTGGTAATTAATATTTTATCTGAAGAGTGTGTTAATATTTAAACGAGTCCTCTATTTTTTTTTTTTTTGTCAAAGCTTTGCAACGAACCTTTTCCAACAGTTTATAAAATATTGAGGTAAATGATTGGCATCTCTTACGCATGTGGAAATTTTAAATATGGTGGTTATGTTATGAGTGTTATCTCACAAGCAGATACAGTTTCCCCTTTACGCTTTCTTGCAGTTAATTCGATATATCACAGTGGGTACCACACTACATGTACCGCTTTATTTAACATCGAAGAGTTCATGATTTTTGGTCACATTTCTCGTAAGACTGAAAAAAATATATTTCTAGTCAATATTTCTGAAAGATCGTTGTTTTGGGAAGGCTCCCAGCTTTCTCCCATTTTAGATAAAGGTGAGCGTAGAAGATTGGTAGAATTTTTGTGAAGTTATTTTGTAATTTATGTGAAGTGATTTTATTTTGAAATGAAGTGAGTGAGTTACGGTGAAGTTCTTGGGAATAAGAGTGACATGTACATTAGGGTGACCTTATATTGAGGGTGCTTGATTATATGGTGACTATTTTATTTGGGTATATCTTGTACTGTGTTTGTTTTAACTTGTTTGGCAATGTGTGGGTGTGTGTATGTGTGGGTGTTTTGGTAATAAGTATACTTGTATTTACTGTGTTTAGTATTGTTTGTACTATGTTTTATGTATTGTTTCTTTATGTATATTTATTCTTATTTGTTTTATCTGTACTAGTGTAAGGACTACTACCACCGAGTGACAACTCAAATGCAGTGAATAATAATAATAATAATAATTGTTACGGGGTAAACGGTCAACATTATATAAACAGATTCAGTTCTTACCTCATGGAAAACGCAGTGTTCCTGCACTGGGAAAACCAGTCTGTGAATGCTGTGTAAGGTATCCATGGATGCTTACTGAGAAAATCCAACGGAAAACATAAATACACTTTACGGAAAATATTAAGAATTTGTATTGATAAACCTGGCGGTACATATACTGACATCTAGTTTTTAAGGAGTTAATTAACTTTTTCATTCAATATAATGAGGTGTGAACAGAATGTTCAGATGAAATACATGCTTCTGATTGTTAAATTAGACTGTACTCCGACGCCGTGTGGTCCCGACTATTGACGGAATAGTTAAATAACACAATACCACACCATACCGCGCGCTGAAATAATGAAAATGGTGCACGAAGGGATGTGATATCACGCATCACAAATCTCTTCTTTAATGTGTGTAACGACATGTATATTACATTAATTTAACACATGCATATTTAAACAAAACCTTCATAAAAATTTTAAACAATAACAGTGTACTCTCATTTAATAACTGACACATGAAAATTAATGCTATAAATCACAATTAAACCTGTAATTTCAACACGTCACAACACTTCCCCTATAATTCAGCTTCTGCTCTTGTAATTTGCATACCCCTCACAAGCCGTGCCGTCAAGAAAATAATACGTAGGTATCATTTTTTAACAATACACTATTTTGCTTCTTTTCTTACTATACTAATATTTGGTACATTGTTTCTTAATAAAATATCAGTGTAAGTAACACTTACCAACTTGTTACTTTCTCGTTACACGCAGTTTTCTTTTATCGCACATCAGTATAACAACTCTTACAGACGTTGGGTCCCACTTCCTGTACATACGTATTCTTACAACTAAAACACATGGCAACGGACACACTTTCATTTACATAATCGTCTTAACTTCTCCTGACATCACCCTTCGTAAATACCAGTTGTACCACTTTATATTTGAAGCTGTGTCGACATGAATTCCTGTGTATATATTTGAACAGTCTGTGAAGAATGGATATGTTTCAAGGAGACATTTTAACAACCCATATTATTCAACAACATTGTGATCATGAACGGGCTTACTTATATATTAAATAATGAACTCGTGAAACATCTTTTCAAAGCTGTATTGCCGATAGTTAACTTACACGTCGACCGTCGAAAGGAGGTGGTGAAGTTTGAGCTCTCCGACCTCCTTTGATGTATACAGTTTTTGTGCGCCGATGTAACTCTAGGGGAATGCTTCTCCAAACTTTCGAACACGCCGGGTGTTTGGGATTAGGCTTAGAAGGATTCCTAGCCGGTATAACCATTGAGACGACGGCAGTGTTATCACAACGAGAATTCCAGTTTGTACCAATTGTGGACGGACAACTTGTATTGAATTTGCCGCAAGAGTAAACAGTTGACTGTCACAAAGGCACGTCCATATTGATTCTGTAGCATTGGATCGACGAGGTACATCGCGTCAACGACATGCGGAGTAAGTCTTAAGTCTGACACGATGAGAATTAATGAGTCGTAACATAAAATCATAAAATGTTAATACAAATACCGTAAACGTTTGTTATTTTGGAGGCTCAATTGATGCACGGAGCCTTAAGTCTTCGAAGTTTTTTTGTGTTATTATTGTGAAATCCGACGCAGGCTTATGTTTTGCTGTTCTTCTTGAATGTTGTGTAGTCATACTGGAGAAAGAGGCAGCACTTTCTTCCAAAATCGACAAATTTTTTTCCCTCAGACACTTAAGCAGGTACTTGAACGAAATTCAGTAGGCGTGAAGTGGGAGGCAGCACTTTCCTCAGAGACGTCGAAGCAGACACGCATCATTAGCCTACATAGTGTGAAGACTCAGAAGACCAGCGTCTGCAAATCACCTTGTGAAAACATGAAAACTTAAGCGGAAACTCTTTTGCACAAAATCGATGTTTTTATAATCATTCGTTATCAGGAAGAAATAATGTATAAGATTTGAAAGTGATATATGGTATGAATCGGTACTGTCCTCAGCCGTTTTCTTGCTAAGGGAGTGTCAATAGAGCATCTTGATAGAATACTGGAGTGTTTTCAAATGGCTACTTTTAAGTGTGTCTAGGTGTGATTTCGTATGCTTTAACTGATAGTGTCATACACTAGAAATACAAAGGGAAGGAAGCCCCGTTTCAAAGAGGCGCATCACATTTTTAACATGAAAAATGTCGTGAATCTTCAGACAGGATACGTCAGTAGTAGATAATGTCTTCCATCATCGTCATAAGAGCCATTTTTCTTCCGAAATTCGTCAGCATCGCAGCTGACCTCGGAAAACACACGTTGTGACATTGGGTTACTGGTTCTTGTCTGAACTAATCTGACAAATGCGAGGAAGCCTGGAATAGTATTTCAAGTATCAGAGGGACGAAATCTGACGTTTTGACATCCAGCAATAGAGCGCACACTTCAGTGCAGTGAATGGCTGCTTCTGACGTTTGGTAAATCTGATTCTGACAAAGGAAAAAGGAATTCAATCCGAAAGGATAAGACAGGATATAATAACAGCGGAACGAGATTGTTCTTCTTTGAGACGCCCTCCATACGGTACAAAAATTATGGTACAGCTGCAATAGTGCACATTTTAACTCCCCAATATGTCTTCCCGAATTTCACCCGTTTTTATGAAAACAAGACCACGCGCCTGTGTGATCGCTCTTCTTTCTTCTGTTGTTATAAACAGCTTACACTCTTAAGTGTGTCTTGATAGAAGGACATGAATTGTGAGAACGTAGTGGAGCGAGTGCCCATCCTTACCTGAGGGTGTTTAACGCCGAAGTACTCAACAGTTTTCTATTGACACACATTAGAGATTCTAAAGGACTGACCAGAAGTGTTTTATGCAAAGAGATTTGCATTTGGATTATCTATTTTTTCGGTCACAATATTAAACTTTTAGCCTTGTTTGACACGAAGCCCTCTGTGATCCGTCAACTATGTGTAGTACGGCTCATCGTAGAACTAATTGCTGCTTGTCACAAAATGTTATTTCTGTGCTTAACACTAGTGAACATAACACAAGAAAACTAATACGGAGGGTGACGTTCTCAACACACCGACATTGCGGCGAAGTCGTGTAGCTGTGTAGACTGGTGCGAGTGATTCAGAAAGACTTGCTGCCTCCATCTTTCGCTAACTTCCACCGGAGCCCTGAAACCCTTATCCTAAACTGCACATCCCTGAAGACCTTAGTCTTAGTTAGGGTCAGTAGGTTTTGCAAAATCATAAAGACCGAATTTCGAAACCATGCTTACTCGTACCTTCCATTTTTGTTTCATATGGAAAATACACTCATTGACACAATCAAATTCGTGTTTTTGTCCATCATTTCTATCCTAATAGGCTGCGTTTTAGGTTAAATTTTGTAAAGTTTTCTAGTTTCTTGTACATTACATAATGTTACATTTAGTATCAATTAACTCTTTACAGACGAAACGTAGATGTGTTATATCAGGCATCAGTCCGTACCGCGCTGTAGACACTCTCAACCTCGGTTATAAAAACCAAACTCTTAAAGTTGTATAAGGCAAAAGTCGCTGTTTGTTCAGAGAACTCATAAACGGAATGTAATCAACATGTCGAATTTGTAAACGTTAAACCTGGTGGTACGTAAAGTTCCTGGCAGGCTTTAAAAGTTTAGTGCCAGTCACAACCATCAAAATAAAAGGTAAAGCAATCTCATTACAGGCCTGGACGGGCCCTGAGGGTTCCAGGAGGTTGAGGCTCCCAGATTTCAAGACAATCGTCACGTGAAGGTGATAAACGTTGAAATAAATCAACAATGTATTATAAAGACACAAAGATAATAAAACCCCATGTATTTTAACATCATTGTAAGTAGCGTCTGTAATAACTCTGTGGAGCATAAACTGTGGGAATTTAACCATATGCTATATGACAAACTGGTTATCATTAAACGATGTAAAGAAACAAAATGGACTGGGACCATATTTAGTACATCGTTAAGTAGCGTCTATAAGAAGGAATTAATTACGAACTTAAACTGAAATATCATGTCCACAATTCACGAAAACAATTTGAATAGCCCTAGACAGATTGCAGTAGCATAGCAAAAAATGTGGCTGCCTTTCACATGCAATGGCCCCCGTGTGAGAAAGATAACGAAGCTGTTTGTAACAGACGCTTCAGTTTTATGTTATGGCAGATAACGCAAAAAAAACAGTTACAAAGAGCTCCTAAAGCCATAGACAGTGTTGATACGTATTTCGTATGCTTTGACTATAGCAAAATATTTAAGTTATTGAACAAACTGGTAGGAACTTAAACACTTGGACACGAAAATTTATACACGCTGCAAAGATTAATGTGGACGACTCAGCATATGCTGTGCATGTTCTAAATAATGGGCATAAAACGGTCACTGAAAACATTCTAGAAGTAAGTACAATCAAAGGCTGTGATGTGAAAGTAATAGAAGCTTCATAATTGTCTACGAAAAACATGAAGACGTCTCACGAATAAAAATGTGATTCAAATGAGGGTTTGGATATTATGAGAACTTCTGCTTTTTAGAAAGGAGAGGATATTGGAGGGTAAAATGACATAATCTTGGGTGGCTTGTCACTTGAATTCTGATTGGGAGTGGCTGAAAAGAGATCTTAATTTTCTTAAGAGAAGTAAGTTACGTTTTGCTAAAAGTTTTGAATATCAACGTCTGATTCTAAAAAAATGACGAAACGCTTAAAATGCAGTGTCTAAATCTGACATACGACTTCGTAGAAATTTAATGATGTTCATCACATTATATACCATATTTATTCTTAGTGGTATTATATCTCATTTAGTACGGAAGTTAGCTAATGTCTAATGTTTACTTTGACAACACAAAAAGGAAAATAATAAGGTAGACAAGTTTGTATAAGTACGAATTGGCACTCAAATATGGTTATGTTGGTGACAATGGGAAACAAAGCTTTTGTTATCAAACTTCTGACGTGACTGTGGGAATGAGTCGAGTCTTTAAGAGCCTTCGGAGGAAACGAGGAAATTTTAAAATCCGAATTCCCAAGCTCAAGGAGCTTTGTGGCAGGCACACTCTGAGGAAATCTGTTTCCATACCAATTTGTTAAATTCTTACTATAGAAAAAAAAGCAGTGCTGTTTATGCGGGAGTGGGCTATTGAAGGGAATGTAAATTCAGCCAACAAAGGAAGGGATATTACGATTCGATGGTCTGTTTTGCAAATATAGCGATGTCTTGCAACCTAAACTTAGCGTAGCGGCAATGCTCTGGAATTCAATTCGCTCGATACACGTTCCGAAACCTGTTGGGATTACCAACAGTATCGGGTGATATTTATCGTTGTCTGCCTCATTCTTTTTTGTCTGATTGTTGTTGTGGTGCTTTTGGACAGACCAAACACATTTTTTTTCAGATCCTCATTTATTGAGGCTTATATATCACGTTTCTACCTCATTGCACGTTATGTTGCCTGAGAAGTTGAAACACAGTCCTTAAATGATGTACTAGTAAGTCGTTTTCTATACAAACAGATTAAGCTGGCTTCTTTTAAAGCGTTTTGAGTGTATTCCGTTTATCTTTTTATTAACCTATGACATATCTTGATAACCTTTGTGATATCTGTGGTGTTTAGGCGCGTTCGCAACATTGCGAAAAGCAACTATTTGCTTCGTCATGTCTGTCCGTCCGCACGCCTGTCTGTCCGCATAGAAAAGCTCGGCTCCCACTTGACAGATTTTCACGAAATTTCACATTTGAGTATTTTTCGAATATCTGTCGAGGTACTCATGTTACATTAAAATCTAAGAAGAATAACGCGTACTTTACATGAAGACCAATTTACATTTTTTTTATCATATCTCGCTCATTTCTTCTTAAAATGAAAAATGTTTCAGAAAACATTTGTAGAGAAAATCAGAACACACTTTTGTGGTTCAATAATGTTTTACGAACATGGTGCCGTTTATTAGATATTGTGGAAAAAATATTTTAGAACCGGATGTCACAGAAGACAACATGGCGCATGCACATTGCATGTCGAATACCTAAGGCTACTCACACAGACACACTCACACACACTCAGAATATGTAATACTTATTGCTTTTCCACTGCAACAACGGTTGCATGAATTTGCCTCAATGTTATTATGTCTCGTTATTAATGGTATCTGCGACTGTGACGCAGTGAAACGTCAGCTGATGGGAATTCATTTAATTTTTTATTAAAGTAGTGGTATTGAGAATACGAAACTGGTAAAATCGCAGTTGAACTTAAGTTACACGTGTTTCGATCACAATGATCAATATACAGAGCGACTTTATATACATCGGCGTGGGCTATGTTAGGTTTACATCGTCAAGTTTAATTACGTGGAAGAAATACAGATACAAAAATTGCAACTCCTTTAAAACTGTTTTAAAACCAACAATTTGCTGTTTGGTTGCTCATAAAACCCTTCAATCCTTAACAACCTAGTTGCAGTAACAGCTACTTTGTTAACTGTGTATTCTGTTTAGTAAGGATATTTACTGACTCCTGACTACGATATTTGTTTTTCGGTTCAAAGTATATATGTGCCCCTAATTTTTAATCCTGCCACCTACGTAAATCACGTTTTTTAAATCTGCGTTGGTTTTGCTTTTCTTTTTCAGTTTCTCACGTGTCTTTTTTTGTAGCGGTAGGACGTAAAACCTAGTTTGTTTATGTGGAAAGACACGCAGTAATTTGTATAGGCTACACGTGCGGAAACAGGTGAAGAATGTGAGCGGCGCTTCACTCTATTTAAATATTATGTTTGCTCTCATAATTCAGTTCTACAATCCTTACTGTGCTGATTTAAAAGAGAACAGACCTCGTACACGTTTCTGCAATGAATAGTAGACTTCAACGTAGTATTTGACGTCGCTTAATCACGCACTCTTTCTCATAATACCCTGAAAAATTTATTTACAGAAGCCTCAACAGCGAAACTTAACTATGTAATCCGGTAAGAATAGTAACAGTTATTTTTAGTGTTATAGTCATTGTTTATAACAATACGCTAATTTAGTTTTTTCCATACATGCTGCTTATATGGTAAATAAGTACTGCAGAACCAGTAAAATTTAAGACTTGTCAAATATTCGTGCAATTACGAGAGACTTTTTGTAGCAGGAGAAAAATTTATATTGGAATGAGTGGTTACTTTTGTATGAAATTCGGTGTGTTATTTGATATAAATATTATTTTTAGAATTGACTGAACAGACACTGCAAGTTGTCACTTAATCTAAGACCTTGGTTTGTGGGAAACATAATTGGGTCATAAAATAACTATAGACGATTTTGCAGATATTGAAGCCAATATTCAGAATAGGGGCTCCAGAACTGAGTACAGACTTCTTCTTGTAATAAGAAGGCAATGAAGAAACTTTTTAATAGGTTAGAAATTAGTTCAGAAATTCAGATGCCTTCGTAGGAACGAAAAAGTTTTGAAGATTTCTCGTTCTCTTTATGAATATAAAGTACGTAACGAAGTTCCCACTAGAGGCGCTCAGTTTCTGTTATTTGACATCCAACACTTATTCTGTTATTGCAGTCTAGCACAACGATTAATTACTTAAAACTTAATCGTTCTGTAAACTCTGAAGATTCATATTTAATAACGCAGACAGAGTTTAATCGCTGTGTGAAGCGTATAAATTTGTGTAATTAGATTATTAGGTGATAATTAAGACAGTGTTTGGACACGTATTTGAAACTGACATTATACGTCGTAATGCTTTGAAAGTTAACGCATTTTCCCTAATAACTAGTGTATTATTGCATATCACGTTACAGGTACAAAACTGCATAAAACTTAAGTTATTATATCTGCTTACATTTTTTTCTGTATTTGCCACACCAAGTGTCACAAGTGTGCACTTGTGTATTATGATACGTAAGACAATATTTCCTAAGGACTGCGTTCCTTTTATAGTCAATAGATAAAGTCTGATTCGGCCGTCGTGTGTCATCGACTGGGCGGCCGAGAGCATCGTGATTCAATTCCGGGTATGTACAAGTGATTTCTCAAGTCTGTAGAGCGTACAGACCGGCTCTGGCTGCCAATCAGCCCTCTGTTAAATGAGCACGGCAAGCTATCTCCTCGGGAGTAAAGCGACCGGGGCGTGAAACTAACTACTTCTCCGCACTCGTTGTCGAGAATAAAGATGAGAGGAGCTCTATCTTCATTCCTCCATATAACTTAATGAATTACACAGTGCCAGCTTTACCCCTAGTGTGTCTTTGGGCGTCGTATAGAGTAGGTTTATATTTAGCCGATATTTACTGAAGTGAAAGGTAAGATAGAGCTTTTGAGTGAACTGTGAGTACCAAATGTCATAAATATCAGTTTAGTAGTTTCTACGATCAATTAACTTCTAAACACATTGACCCGACCTCCCATTTGCGATTTGATTCAATATTCTTATAATAAAACCAACTAGATGCACTAATTTCTCAAATTTATTTTTGGAATAAAACTCTACATGTTTCGGACAGTTCCTCTGTCCATTATCAGGAGTTTTTCACTGTACACACAGCAAT
>Ga0131853_10027028_pt1 | contig 10312 bp, 5 predicted proteins | sample TergutLab28metaG_FD_92764 | JGI IMG/M metagenome (GOLD analysis project Ga0131853, IMG submission 92764) | Labiotermes labralis P1 segment gut microbial communities from Petit-Saut dam, French Guiana - Lab288 P1 (version 2) (version 2) | ecosystem: Host-associated > Arthropoda: Insects >... | reverse complement strand
ACTGAGATGCACGGTCAGCAAAACATTATACTGAGATGCACGGTCAGCAAAACATTATACATTATGCAGGCCTGTCTGTGGTAGAATAAATGAAGGGAGCGAAGTGCGTCGAGGCATATTTATACTATGAAATGTATATAGAACAACAAATCGGACAAAATTAACGAGACTGAGTTCTCACTTTACAGCACCCACAAGCATGAAATATAATCCATTTTATATACACCATGACAAAGTCTTCAATATATCCAGTAATTTATTAAATAAGTAAAGACAAATTTTGACGTTTTGCTGACCGTGTATCTCAGTATATTTATCTCAGTATTTAACCAACTTGATGCTCAAAATTTGTTTTACAATAAGTTTTTATTTCATGCCTCTACATGTTTCGAGCACATCTGCTCGAAACATGTAGAGGCATGAAATAAAACTTATTTAAAATAAATTTTGTGAATCAAGTTGGTTAAATACTGAGATAAAAAAGTAAAGACAGGTTAAGTTACTTTAATCTTACACGCAATATTTAGCCTGTTTATCTAAAACACAATTTTTTCCCCGTGAAATCCTTTATCGGTAAATTAATTTTAGAATTTTTCAAACACAAATTTCCGGTTAACGCTCGTAACGTCTACCATAATGTAAGGACAAACATAGGAGCCATTAGAAGACAAATAGCCCACTTACATTCCACAACTTAGACAAATACAAGATCCTTCCACATATACATATATATATATATGTATATATATATATTTTCATATACACTCTCGGCTTTGAAATAAATTCCTCATATTTTCGCCATATTTGCAAATCTAAACACATAAAAAAATATCACAGGCGAGATGAAATGTGTAGCTTGGCTATGTACCAACCCTCCACAAATGTTTCAAAGTTTTTCTGTTCGTGAGTTCAAGTATTTAGCGAGATAATCTGGGGAAATGTGCAGACAAGCACTGGTGTCTCCAGGGATATTGTATTAAAATGAAAAATAAATAAGCGGATATTACACACATTAGAATAATTTAGGATGGAAATGAAGTAAATCAGTAAAATCGGAAGCTCAACAACTTTGCATTAGAAGTAGGGCTAATTAGACAGCGAATTTGCCAAGTTTCAAGAAGAAAACTTTGTCATTTATCCTTCCAGTAAATGGGTTGGTAGCAAAAAACACTTCAATATGAGTAGAAATATACTTCGCACACTCTAGCACACGGTAGAACACCAAACATGGATCCAAAAGGAAGCATCATATTATAAACACATCAAGTTAAACAGATTAACTCTAAGAGGAAAAGTTCCTCTTGAGATGAAAGAACTGAAGAAAATTCCTTACGGAATCCAAATCTTAATTTCCTTGCATTCCTTCACTTCACCTCATCCTACGTGAGTTGAATAATTTTTTATCTTAATGCCTTATTCATTTATGGTCATTTTGTGTTAGCCTCTCGCCTCTCCTCCCAATTCTTCAACTGTACCTCTCATCATGCGGCTTTATTATTATTATTATTACCCACGCTCCTTACTTCACAGCAGTTCAGCTGGTTCTCAAAACAGTACGGATCTCACCGACCAAGCACTTGTTATCCACTGTTCAGCCAAACATTATCTAACTCTACGGCATGTATTATGTATTCTATTAGTGCTCTCCGCATTAGAATATACACAGCAGGATGGAGATCAGGAAGTTTCAGTCTTTCGTATAATTTTGTTTGGGATAATACATGTTGTGAGTAATACTGATGGTATTATGTGGGTCGTTTTCAACTGCCATTTTCTTACGAGCTCTTCTTTCAAGTCTGAATACTTCCGGAAGGTCTCGGTGATGGCACTGTAAAGGTTGTGGCTGTTGGGAATTGCTACATCTACTAAATAAGCTTCTTTGTTAGTTTTGTCAAGTGTATAGCTCTCTCTGGTCTATCGTGACGGATAGTTCCATCATTTGTTACGAACGAGTAATAGTATAATTTATAACTGGCTTTTCTCTAACAGGAATTGTGGCTCATATTTATAATGGTGATGATCATGATAATCGTGATGATGGTTATGATATTTATAATTACTACAAATATCACTAATTTTTGTGTACTTCGTGTTATTACCTTTTTTTCGAGATTGTCTAGCCTGTTTAGCGAACAAGTTACTGGCTGGGCGTCCGCGGAATCACATATCGTTACCCGGCATAGACAAGGTCTGTGTCTCTACTCCAAAAAGCCCAGACTGCTTCTGGTGCCCATCCAGCCTCTTATTAAATGGTACTGAAGGATAGTCCTCTTGAAATAAAGCGACTGAGGCATGAAGCTGGCCACTCACAACATCCAGCTTTTTTGGTTAAGAACGGGTGGAGCTGCTTTTCAACGCCGACCGCATAACCATTCATGGAGCGCATATATACAATTCTTCCTGTACTTTCACGCTGATTATGAATCTGAGTACGTTAAAATTTTGCTTGTTTTGTAGGTCTTCATATTTTGCATCTTCACCATGAACACTACGTGCCAAATGTTTTTGGTTTGCTCGCCTTTAACTTTCAATGACGTTGTGGCCCAAATACTGCCCAGGACGGAGGGGGTCTGAGTTTATATTAACCTTAAATGCATCCAGTACCATACGGTGCACCGAGGTCGGAGGCGTATAAGGAATTAAATGTCAGTACAGTGCACCGAGGCCGGTCCCATTGGCCGTCCGGTCTAACGCGTAGATCTGCGGCCGCTCGCCTGCTAAGAATGTGGGTTCGAATCCCACCGGGGGCATGTCTGTCTGTCTGTTGTGAGTGTTGTGTGTTGTCAGGTAGAGGTCTCTGCGACGAGCTGATCACTCGACCAGAGAAGTCGTACCGAGAGGAGTGTGTCTGAGTGTGATCTAGAAACCTCGTGAATGATGAGGCCTTGGCCCACTGGGGATTGTCTAGCCAGAAACAAACAAAACAGTGCATCGAGTCTGGCGTTGATCGGTTAATATTTAAATTGTAAAGAGCACTGATTATGAACCCCATTCCCAACACTTTATCGCCACCATTTCGATTCGCACACTAGCTTTACTACGTTGACAAACTCTCATGTTAATTATGAGAAGAGGCGGCTTTAGTATCGGTCACAGCGAGCCTTCAACAGACTGGACCTGTGGTTCCAACGAACAACGTCTAAATACAAGTACTAGAAGCGAATACAATTGGGAATCGACTCTGAAATATCTCTAAACCAAAATAATCATTCGTGAAATTGAATTTTTAGTGTACAATAAAACTTCTAAATAACAAACAGTCTGATATTAAATTTTCATAACTTTCAAAGTAAAAACCACCTCAGTTAACTCATTGTTTGTCGTAAGCAGGAAACCTGAAACTGAAACAAATGTTTTGAACAATCATAATTGTCACGTATTACATCCCCATTTTTTTTCCCCTCCTGCACTGGAATAAAGAGGGACTACAACAGAGGTCTGCATGTAATTCAATACAACGTGTGTGCCTCTGGACATTCTGTTCCATTCTCGTCGGATAGGAGGGGAGCCACAGTGGATGTTGCCCTCGGCTATACAAGACTTTTACACAACACACACCCCAACGACAGGACAACCATAAATGAAAACATTACGCTAAACGATTTAATGTTATTTTAGTCAGGATTAAACCAAATATTTTGTACACAATAGACATAATAAAAACTGCGAAATGAATGAATAATTGAGAAGAGCCAACCTCACGTAGCCTCAGGAACCAAACCTCAACAGCCTAAAGCGTCTGGAACTCTTAATTATGATTCGTAAATGTAAGGTCCCACGTTCGATGACAGGGACCGGCAAAGGACAGTTTTTGTTCAGCTTTGAGTGCATTAGTAGCAAAAGGTTCGAACGGCTTTCGGAACGCTCCAAAAACTGCTTTCGTCTCGTGTCTGTCTGTCCGCCTGTCTGTTCACAGCTGTAAAAACATTTGAATGAATTTTTATCAATTAAAAAAACTAAGATTTTAAAATTTCTTCATACAGCCTAATTATGGTTAAGGTTCAACAAAAGAACCTGACTTTAGAGCTTCTAGAGCACAAATCGTTAAATAGCTAAAAAGGAAAAGATAAAGCAGTCCCGTTACAGGCCTAGAGCGGCCCAGAGTGTTCCAGGAAGTTAAGGTTTCCAGATTACATGACAACGGCACAGGAAGATGGCAAGGTTTTCAGCCTTATGCACCGGCCGCCTTTACCCCCACGAAATGCTCCTGGTACTCATTCCTGTTAGAGGCTGAGTCGACCCCAAGGCCATAGTGCGTTAGGAAGGATTTTATGTAAATGAAAAATTCCATTGACACCAGCTGGGATCGAACCAGCGACCTTCTAATTTGTAACACAGTACCTTAACCACTGTGTCACCGCGGTCCTCCGTTAAATACCTATCCCAGCAAAAATAACTTAGGTTATATATATATATATATGTTATATATAGCCTAAGCTATTTATATACATGTTCTATGTATATATATTGCTCGACAGCCCTAGTGGGGCAGGGGTTCCTCCTTGTCGATATTTCATGATCGTTCTCAGATACACTACACTCAGTAGAACTCATCTGGACAAGTGATCGGTCCGTTGCAGAGTCCTCTACCTGACAACACAACACTCACAATAGAGGGACACGCATGCCTCCGGCGGGATTCGAACCCACAATCACAGCAAGCGAGCGGCCGCAGAGCCACAACTTAGACCGCGCGGCCACCGGGCTCGGCTTGCTACATAATGTTACATACAATCTTTTGCTTCTTAATTCTCGCGATTGTTTTCTTATTTGCCACCGATGGCCTTTCCACTGAAGAAGATATGACGAGTCAATGAAGTAGAAACTGCATGAAGAATGGTGGGCAAGGAAATACACGAAGGAGAAACAGTGCCCTGCCTTAAGTAGTCTTGCTATTATGGCACATACACCTAAAGATAATCAGAAACATCGCAGTCAGCATAGCATTGATCGTATCCGAGATTCGAAATGTGTGCTTCGCGATTACAGGTAAGAAAATTACTGTGTCGCGGACATTCACAGAGGTTTATCGTGGGTCATCTCAGACTCTCTCTTGAAATACTGATATGCTTCTATTAAAAGAGTATTCAGTCGTTCCCTCATTTCTTTCGCGAAACACAATAAAGTTACCTCCTCCTATTATCTACAGACAGTGGCACAAACAAGGTCCCCACAGACGTCGCTGCCCCGGGGTGTGGATGTAGTGGGTCGGGGAGCCCCAGACGTACACTTTTTGTTTTGGGTTTTATGGACTGGTTCCTTATCTACTTAGAGACGGCGGTACTTAGAATTCCAATTTTTAGATCTGAGGGCACTTTCCAGTACTTAAGAGGGCACTCCCGTTTACTTGCTAACCAATGAAAGGACATAGAAAACAAATAAACAGGAACGTATGTTATTACTCATTTTTGGGTGGGAATGATATCAAAAATATAGATATCGAGATATACAGCACTGTAATTTTGCCTGTTGTGTATAGGTGTTAGGCTTGGTGTCTCACATTGGGAGAGGGACATAAGATGAGGGTGTTCGAGAATAGGGTGCTGAGGAAGACATTTGGGCATCAGTGGCCCGAGGTGAAAGGGGAGTGGAGGAGACAACATGACAGGCAACTTCATGATCTGAACTGCCCACCATTTATCATTGGGGGGATTAATTCAAGTAGAAAGAGATGAGTAGGACATGTGGCACGTATGGCAGACGGGGGAGATGTATAGAGTTTTGGTGGAGAGACCCGAAGTTAGGAGATCACTTGGAAGACCTAGACGTAGATGGTAGGATAATATTAAGATGGATCTTCAGGAAATGGGATGTGTGGGCATGAACTGGATTGCTGTGGATCAAGGGTGACAGGTGGCGGGCTTTTGTGAGTGCGGTAGTGAACCTTAAGTTTCCATTACTTGAACAGCTGAGGACCTTTTAGGTTCTCAGGAAGAAGTCTGCTCCATGGAGTTATATATATATTTATTTAGTTAGTTAGTTAGTTAGTCAGTCGGTCAGTCAGTCAGTTAGCTAGGGGGAGCAAGACTGAAGTCCTGGTGAGTAAACGATTGTGCGGAAATAAATTTCAAAATCTGAAATCTGAAACATTTTATTCCAAGTGGTGATAAAGCTACTTGATATCAGAGACAAACATCTTGTGTCACGTGACCTTCACTCTCTAATTCTGTTTCTATGAATTTTTTTTTACACTTTTCGGAGTTCTAGTTGCCACATTACATGTACTGCACCAGTTAATTCTTTATCATACTTGTTTTTGGAACCCCCTAACCAATTTTACAAACAGGGCTACCTACTCTGAATTTCAGCGAACTTTTGTGAGCGCGCTTTTAGGCTTTGGAGTAGGACACTACTGCTCAAACCGCCTTTCGGTTTCACAGGAGTGCTGGCCGGAAGCGAAATCTGTACTCTTCCGCACACAGAGGCACTCTGTCCATTATAGAGCAATCGACAAAATCTCGAACTATGCTGCATTCACATTACATCCATTCGCACAATTTCGCCAACATTCCCCTTCTCTTTCCAGAGCCATTTGCCGTTTTCCCATCTCACGATAGGTGAGACGAAATTAAAGCTCTGCCTTATAGAAAAGTCACGTAATGAAATGGTCGTTAAGTAAGGTAATTGAGTACAGAGCTGCAAGCTTAGGCCATGATCATTAAGCACATAAAGTAGGTTTGCCTTTTTCCCCTGACTTATCCTTTATGATGGAAAAAATTTTTTTTAAATGTTCGGTGCTTTTTTTTTCGTCTCATGACCGAATCATGTAGTTACTTGCTAACTTTCCTTCCAGAGCAACGAAATAGAATTATTATTATCAAGCTAAACAATATCTCTACCAAATGAGATTCAAAATTGAATTTTAGGAAGCCCATCTAGAAGGGAAATTGGTAGTCTGCGAGTAAAAAGCGTCGTTGTGTAAGTGGATTAGATGGAACGACAGATGGAAGAAGATTCTCATAAAAAAGTAGATGGTTTGATCGATGGCAAGTCTTAGATTTGCATTTAAAAATAATTGCTTTTTCCCCCCTATCTTACTTATTTGAATTTTCCCCTGTCTGTCTTGTTCTAACAAAAGATACTACATTGCTCTCTTAAATGTTTCACTGTTTTTGCTTTATTGAGTGAGTGATTGAATGAGTGATTCCCCGGCACATCCTTCGATAATTCCGTGTCATCTTTTATAATGTGCCAAACTTAACAATCCTCGTGCAAAATTGAGTTTTGAAGTTGTTTGAAAACCAAAGTTAACTTCACAGCGAGGATCGTCCTCCAGGCTGCAATGGACCGTGACGTATTATCATGCATAACACTCCAGTCACATTGAATATAACGTCCCACACTCAGCGCTCTGGCGTCACTAAGAGAATTGGCAGACAGCAGACTGACGTGTCTTTTTGTATTTCTTTGTTCGGCGAAACTGTATTTCTGTTGAATTGCGGCCTCAGACGTTCCCTTTTTCTAACCCCCAGATGATATTTAAATGGAGATGCAGCATTGGCGTGGTAATTGATAGAGAAAGGCAAAAGTGACAGGAGACCATCTTGTCCCAATGCTTTTCTATCCATAAGGAGAATCCATATGGGCTGTTCCATGTTAATAAAATGGGATTTCGGCAATGAGAAAAAAATGATTGCCTGGGTTAGGGACACACTTATAGGTTATCAATATAAATAATAAGGAAATATATTCGTAATATTATAATTTTGTGTAATATACCTTCAAAATATAAAGATTAAGATATACAGAACTATAATTTTGCCTGTTGGTTTGTACGGGTCTGCAACTTGGTAGCTCACATGGAAGGAGAAACGCAGGTTAAGGGTGTTGGAGAATAGGGTGCTGATAAGGATATTTGGGCCTAAGAGGGACAAGGGAACAGGGGAGTGGAGAAAACTACGTAATGAGTAGCTTAATGATCTGTACTCTTCACCAAGTATTATTCAGGTGATCAAATCGAGAATGAGTTCGACGGGACATGTAGGACGTATGGGGGAGGGGAGAGGTGCATACAGGGTTTTGGTGGGGTAACCTGAGGGAAAGAGTCTACTTGGTAGAACCAGACGTAAATGAGAGGATAATATTCGGATGGATCTTCAGGAAGTGGGATGGAGGCATGGACTGGATTGATCTGACTCAGGATAGGGACAGATGGCGGGCACTTGTAAACGCTGTAATGAACTTTTGGGTTCCATAAAATGCGGGGGATTTCTTGACTAGCTGAGAAACGGTTAGTTTCTCAAGAAGGACTCTGCTCCATGGAGTGAGTATAATGGGTCTTACTATGAAGATAATTGAACCACTATATTTACAAGATAAAGGGTGTAAGGCCGATGTTTGATTCCTGACAAGAACAAAGATAATTTTTAATCTCACGGTTCTGTGCATCGTAATTCAATGTTACGAATAAAAATCCAACCAGATGCAACAGTATGCAGATATTTATTTACTGCAAAGTCACTCTACATGTTTCGGGTGTCACAGCACCCATCATCAGGAGTATTAAAAACTGTAACCGCAGCCTCCTAGTACAGGTCATAATACTGGTACAGCTGCTTCCCTCCAACGTGGCCAGATCGGGACTGGTTTGTGCGAGTCGAACAAACCAGTCCCCGATCTGGCCACGTTGGAGGGAAGTAACTGTACCAGTATTATGACCTGAAACGGAGGCTGCGGTTACAGTTTTTAGTACTCCTGATGATGGGTGCTGTGACACCCGAAACATGTAGCGTGGCTTTGCAGTAAATAAATATCTGCATACTATTGCATCTAGTTGGATTTTTATTAATAAGGTCTGAGATACTGATCTTAGCTTCTACTTTGAACTTCTGACGCCCACTTCCCATCCTTACATTGGGCGCCTGGAGGTTTCTCTCCAGAGGTAAAAAGGGCGGCAGCGAAAATTATTCATTCACCTTAGGCACCGAGGTGGATATTTAGATCCTCCATCCCACTCCAATACACGCCTTCCGGGCGCGGTGCTTAACAACGATCAACATTTGCTATGATGTCTTCAAATTTTGTATTTCTTTCTTCGAGAATGTCTCAGAAGACGATGTATTTAACAATTTTTTCACCGCAGAAGTTGGCAAAGTTATCATATAAATTGCATTAACTCTCGTAACTTAAAATTATTAAGGATCTGGTTCAGCCAAAAGCGGAAATCCTTTCTTACGTTGGCTTATAAAATTCGACCTACATATAAAAAAGTTAATAAGTGGGAACATCCGGCTCTGTCTTAATTGTGTCAGCGGTTTCTCAAACATTAAAAATTATGTTTATTTTCAGTGGCGTCATATATAGGGGTTCCTTTAATTAAAAAGAGTGACTTCAAAGCCGATCATACATAAAGCGGACTCGTAAGGCGGACCGACTTGACGAAAGTTTCATCCGAGTCTTCGGATAGATTCTGTCCTCACAAAAAAGCCGGTATTGCAGACAATTTAACACTTTGGTTATTATTGTTAATTTTATTATTATTATTATTATACAATATGTATGTCTCCTGTCACAGGCCTTTTCTTGCCGGTACTTCTCTTGAACAAACCGTGATCCCCACCGCTCAGGCTTCAAGCTTTACACTGCAGTACTTTCCGTATTATGTGTGATGTTCCAAGTATAGCTGTCTTTTGTAGTGAATCTATCGAGTGTTTTCTTCGTACAACTACCAAGTTTTTTCTTAAGCTTCTCTTTACTATTCCAGTGGGTCCAATTATTACTGGTACAATCGTACATTTCAGGTTCCACATTCGTTTTATCTCTATACATAAACTCTTGTATTTTAACTTCTTTTCCGCTTCCTTCTGCACAACATTTCTGTCTGCAGGCATTGCCACATCTATCAGTGGGCATGTTTCCTCTTTTTTGTTTTTAATTATTATATCTGGCCTATTTGCTGTAACTTCTCTGTCTGTATGTACTACTTGATTCCACAACACTGTGACATCTCCCTCTTCATACACTAGTTTGGACATGTGTGTGTGTATATACCATTATTATTATTATCATCATCATCATCATCTCCTTTATGCAGGGTATTTATACTTATATTCCTGAGACAAACTATGTCCCTAGGGAATACAGTGTTGCAGCTATTCCGTTGTTACTATTCATGGTGCTTATATCGTTAGTTTCAGTGTTGAATCTATTGTACTTTTACATTAGTACTTTCCGAAGTATGTGTGCAGTACCCAATATGGCTGTTTTCTGGAGTTCCTTGACTTCATGTTTTCCTGGTATGTTGCTCACGTATTTTCTGAATGACTTTGAAATAGTCCCAGTCGCCCCTATTATTACTGGTATCACCTTTGTT
>Ga0131853_10027027_pt1 | contig 10312 bp, 7 predicted proteins | sample TergutLab28metaG_FD_92764 | JGI IMG/M metagenome (GOLD analysis project Ga0131853, IMG submission 92764) | Labiotermes labralis P1 segment gut microbial communities from Petit-Saut dam, French Guiana - Lab288 P1 (version 2) (version 2) | ecosystem: Host-associated > Arthropoda: Insects >... | reverse complement strand
GTCGGCATTCCTCCTACCGGCGGCTTTCTTAGCAAATGGTTCCTCGCCATGGGTGGTATCGCCTCCAACTATCCCCTCCTCGGGTTAATCGGCGCGGGCATCCTCTTAATCAGCGCCCTCCTCACCGGCGGATATTTGATCACCATCTTCGCCAGCGCCTTTTTCCCAGGCGCGAACTTCAACTATGACAAACTGGAAAAACTAGACCCCGAAAAAAGAATGACCATACCCCTCATCACCCTGGCCTCCCTCTGCCTGCTCCTCGGCATGTTCCCAGGAACCATCATCGCCTTTATCGACAGGATTTCCGCCCTTTTATTCTGAGTTCCTCCAGTGGAGCGAGGTGCGTACAACATGACCATATCCGGACATCCCGGCCTTCTCTTCCTGGTCTTCTGGCCAATGACCGGGGCAATACTCTCTTACCTCCTCGGCAGGCAGCATAAAACCGGGCGAGATTACCTTGCAAACTTTGTCGTAATCAGCAGCTTCCTCGGCATGGTCGCAATGGTCTTTTGGATGGACCTCAGCCATCCGCCATACTTTGAGTGGCGCGCCTTCATGGGCTTTCGCCTCTACTTCCACCTCGATGGCTTCCGCGCCATTTACGGACTCATCACCGCCTTCATGTGGCTCATGACCACCCTCTTCTCCCGGGAATATTTCACCCACTATCGAAACCGAAATCGCTACTATTTTTTCTCCCTCCTCACCTTCGGGGCCACCCTGGGCGTGTTTTTCTCCGCGGACCTCCTCACCACCTTCCTCTTCTTTGAAGTCATGTCCCTCGCTTCCTATGTTCTGGTGATCCACGACGAAAAGCCCGCCACCTTAGAGGCAGCGAGAACCTATCTGGCTGTGGCCATCATCGGCGGCCTCGCCATGCTATTTGGCATATTCCTCCTCACCCACGTGCTAGGGACCACCGAAATCGCGGCTCTCCTTCCCGCCATGCAAAGTTATGAAGGCAGTATGGGAATCATTTACCTGGCAGCCGCCTTCCTCCTCCTGGGCTTTGGCGGAAAAGCGGGCATGTACCCCTTGCACATCTGGCTACCCAACGCCCATCCGGTAGCACCCGCCCCGGCCAGTGCCCTCCTCTCCGGTGTCCTCACCAAAACAGGCATCTTCGGCATCATTGTCATCGCCGTCCGCCTCTTCCACCAAGACTTCACTTGGGGCTTCCTCATGCTGAACATCGGCCTCCTCGGCATGTTCACTGGCGCACTATTGGCCCTCTTTTCCACAGACTTAAAGCGCACCCTCGCCTATTCTTCCGTGTCTCAAATCGGCTTTATCATCTTAGGCATCGGCATGCAGGGGATTTTATCCGCCTATTACAGCTCCCTCTCCATCCAGGGCACTTTGCTCCACATGGTGAACCACTCTCTCATTAAGCTCCTCCTCTTCATGGCAGCGGGCGTCGTCGTCATGAACATCCATGAGCTCGACTTAAACAAAGTCCGAGGCTTCGGCCGAGGAAAGCCTCTTTTTACCTTTTGCTTCCTCATGGGTGCCCTCGCCCTCATGGGAGTCCCTCTTTGGAGCGGCTATGTCAGCAAAACCCTCCTCCACGACAGCCTTCTCTATCACATCTGGCACTTCCCAGACTATAGCGGCTGGTCCGCCTACTTCCAGATAATAGAAGCCATCTTCACCCTCACCGGCGGACTCACCGCGGCCTATATGACAAAACTTTTCGTATGCCTCTGCCTGGAGAAAAACCAATACAATCAAAAAAAGCTCTCCGGCCTAAACAAGCGCTACATGAGCAAAGTGAGTTCCGGCGTGCTCCTTGTCTGCGCCCTCCTCCTCCCCATTCTGGGGCTCCTGCCCTATGCCTTCCTCATTCCCATCGGCACCTTCGGTCAAGAATTTATGCTCCGTTTCTATCCCCCCTATGAGGTCGCCTTCTTCTCCTGGGTCCCCCTGCGGGGCGCTTTGGCCTCTCTCGCCATCGGCCTCATCCTATACGCCGGTGTCGTCCGGACTTGCCTCATGTCCAAAGACTGGGAGGGCCGCTCCATCTACGTAAATCTCTGGCCCGCTTCCTTGGATATTGAAAAGAGAATCTATCGCCCCCTCTTGCTCACCATCCTGCCTTTTATCGGTGCCTTCTTCGCGAGGACCCTCGGAAGCCTCCTCCCCGCCCTCGCTTCCGGGGTCTACCGCGGTTTTACAGCCTTCCGGACCTTTTGGATATTGGAAAACGCAAAAGAGGAGCGCAATCTCCTCCACACAGCCCAAGAGCGAAACGCCCGTCTCAGCGAAGACTCCAAACGGGCCGCGCAAGTGCTAAGCGCCGAACTCCAAGACGATTCCAGGCAGATCATGCACCTCGCCCGGATGTTACACATGCGCTTCAGCGGCGAATTTACGAGAGTGATCTTCAGTTCCCTCGCCTATAGCTTACTCATATTCTTCATCGGCTTTGCCATCGTGCAGATCATCGTATTCGCGAGCTAAGGAGCCCCATCTCCTATACAATCTGCAAGACTGCCAGCAGTATCAAAAGACCTCCGCTCAGCCAGGAGAGGTCTTTTTGAACTTTAGCAGCCAATTTGCCACCCAACTTACAGCCGACGAATACCGCCACCATGGTCATAAAGAACTTGATGATCGTCACCGGCAAAACATTCGCTCCCCCAAGACCAATGCCAAGACCCGCCGCTACCGCGTCCAGAGACAGCGCAATGGCCAGTGCCCCAGCCTCCCCCACAGACAGGCTCCGGGAACCATCCACATCCGCCGCCGGAGGATCTATGTACACCTGTAAGATAAACTTCAAATGGAACACGCGCAGCCGAATCTCGCTGTTCGAAGGACCGCGCTTGCGAATCCAAGCTTTCAGCCAACTGTCAAATATGCGCCCCATACCCAAACAAAATAGAATCCCAAAACTGAGCCAAGCCGCAACACCCTCATCGATAAAGGCTGCCATCCGCACGCCTAAAAACAGCGTCAGTCCCAAGACCCCGCTGCAGAGAAAGCTAATAAGAAGAAGCGACCGCACCGGAATCCGAATCTTCCGGCTGCCATAAGCAAAAGAGGCAAACAGGGCATCCACCGACAGGGCCGAAGCCAAGAGAAAAGCCTGAAGCAAAAGAAAAGGATGCAATACAAAACACCGCCGTTTCCGTAGTCGTTGTATTGCATCCTATTCCTTTTGGGCTTGTTTTGTTGCCCCGGAGGAAGGCCATATAGCCTCCTGGTTGTACCTTGCCGGACTCACGCGCACCATACAGTGCTTCACCTTAGGAAAGGCTTCTTCTATGGCGTCATGCACCCCCTGAGCAACCCTGTACGCCTCTGGAAACGTGGCGGAAGCTCGCACGGAAAGTTCCACATCCACATAAATCCTGTTCCCAAACAGGCGCGTCTTCAACTGTTCTATCCCCTCCACAGAGTCCCTCGCGAGAATGAGTGTCCGCATTTCCTGTACGATATGGTCATCGCAAGCTCTATCCGTCATCTTCCCGATGGCGTCTTGGAAAATGCTGACTGCGATTTTCAAGATAAAACACGAGATGACAATCCCAGCCAAAGAGTCCAGAATCGGAAATCCAAGCAGGGCCCCAAGGATGCCAATGAAACTGCCAATCGAAGAGAGGCCGTCCAAGCGGCTATGCCAGGCGTCGGCCATAAGAGCACTGGAGTCAATTTTCTTCGCGGCGGCCCGCACATACCAATACACCCCCTCTTTCACGACAATAGACAGAAGTGCCGCTACGAGGGCGAGAAGTCCAAATGTAGCGATTTCGCCATACCCACCTGTCCATATCCGCCGCACCCCCGCAGAACCAATGCCCACACCCGTGAAAAACACCAGGGCCGCTAGAATAATGGCCGCCACACATTCAAAGCGTTCATGCCCATAAGGGTGCTCTTTGTCCGCCTGTTGATTCGCAAGCTTTACACCGATCATTGCGATTACAGTGCTAAATAGGTCCGCGATAGAGTGCGCCGCGTCGGAAATCAACGCGGCCGACTGGGCTGATATCCCAGCAAATAATTTAAACGCCGACAAGGCGATGTTGATGAAAATGCTATTGCGAGCGACCCGCATCGCAATTTGTTCCTTTGATTGTTTCATGCCCACTACTATGCAATGACAACCGCCAAAGTTACAAGTCCGCCCTCACACCACCTGCCGCCCCCCCCTCCCCTTGGGACCGCCGCAAAACCTTCGTCAACTCCATCACCACCAGAGGGATCGGTGCCATGAGGAACACAGTGCGCCACTCCGCAAGCGTAAGAGGTGCCACTCCGAAAATCCCCGAGAGCACCGGGTGTCCAATCACCATCACCTGCATAAAGACCCCCACAAAAAACGCCAGCACAATCTTCCGATTGGAGAAAACCCCCACCCGGAACAAGCTCTCCTTACTGCGCACCCCAAATGCGTGGAACAGTTGGGAGAGTGCGAGTACGGCAAACGCGAAGGTCCGGCCCGTGGTGTAGTCTCCAGCGCCAATCCCGACGAAAAAGGCCCAAAGAGAGAGCCCGCCGATCATCAGCCCCTCAAACAAAATATCTACACCCAAGCCCCCGGAAAACATGCTGCTCTTCGGGTTTAAAGGAGGGCGCTCCATGATATCCCGTTCTGCCCGCTCCGCCCCCAAGGCCAGCGCCGGAAGGGAATCTGTCACCAGGTTCACCCATAGGAGTTGTATCGGCAAAAGGGGGGCCGGCATTCCCAGGGAAAGAGCCACCAAGATCGTCAAAATCTCTCCCACATTGCAAGAGAGCAGAAAATGGACAGACTTCACCATGTTCTGATAAATCCCCCGCCCCTCCCGCACGGCGGCCACAATGGTGGCAAAGTTGTCATCGGTTAAGATCATGTCCGAGGCCTCCCGGGCCACATCTGTGCCACTCTTCCCCATGGCACAGCCGATGTCGGCGTTCTTGAGGGCCGGGGCGTCGTTCACGCCATCTCCCGTCATAGCGACGATTTCGCCGTTTGCCTGAAAAGCCCGCACCACCCGACTCTTATGCTCCGGCGAAACCCGGGCAAACACCGCGGTAGATTTCACCGCTTTCCGGAGTTCAGAGTCTGAAATTTGGTCCAACTCCTGTCCTGTGAGCACCCCCCGACTCTCGGTGAGAATCCCCAGTTCCTTGGCAATGGCGGCGGCGGTGGCGGCATGGTCGCCAGTGATCATCACCGGCCGTATCCCCGCCCGCCTACAAGTCCGCACCGCCTCCTTTGCCTCAGGTCTCGGCGGGTCCTGCATGGCAATGAGACCCAAGAAGATGAGCCCTCGCTCCGCCCTCTCATCCAACACACCACCCTGTAGGGGCGATCGCCTCCGTTCGCCCCCTCCGCCATCCTCTCCCGCCTCTACCCGATAGGCCACAGCGAGCACCCGGAGGGCCTGCTTCGCCATCTGCGCGTTCTGAGCCAGAATCTCCCGTCGCTTCCCCTCCGTAAGAGGCTGCAATCCCGACGGACCCTCAAAGCGGTCACAGAGCCCAAGCAGCACATCAGGCGCACCCTTGCTTACAAGAAGCTCTCCCTCCGGCCCCTCATGCAGGGTACTCATCCGCTTTCGATTCGAGTCAAAAGGCACCTCGCCCCGCCGGGGATAGCGGGCCAAAACCCCTTTGAGGTTCTGTACCTGCCCCAAGGCCGCCTCCACAATGGCCATCTCCGTCGGGTCTCCCTCCGGCCCCCGCTCCGTGAATCGCGTATTGCTGCAGAGGGAGCCATAGAGCAGAAGTTTCTGTCGCCCCCTGGCGTCTTCCCCAAGCGTCGTCGTGGCCAGTTGCTTGACCGTCATTTTATTCTGGGTCAGCGTCCCCGTCTTGTCTGAACAGATCACCGTGGCGCTCCCCAAGGTCTCCACCGCCGGGAGCCGCCGCACAATGGCGTTTCGCCGCGCCATCCGCTGGACCCCCAGGGCCAGCACGATGGTCACAATCGCCGGGAGCCCCTCCGGCACCGCCGCCACCGCGAGACTCACCGTCAGCATGAAACTATCCAAGAGGTCCGTCCCCTGAATCACCCCCAGGAGAAAGATGAACCCACAGATAAAAAGAGCAGATATCCCCATGGTTCGCCCTGTACTGGCAAGCCGTCTCTGTAAGGGTGTGAGAGGCGGGTCTGCCTCGTCTAAGAGCCCCGCGATCTTGCCCACCTCCGTCCGCATCCCCGTGGCCGTGGCCACTGCCCGGCAGCGCCCGCCCACCACGGCGCTGCCAGAAAAGAGCATATTCCGCCGCTCCCCGACGGTGGCCCCTTTGGCGACTTTCGCGGCGATATCCTTCGGCACAGGTCTACTTTCTCCCGTAAGGCTAGACTCCTCCACCCGGAGGGATACACTCTCCACAATCCGCGCGTCTGCCGTAATGGCATCCCCCGTTTCAAAGAGGAGAAGGTCCCCCGGCACCACATGGGCAGAGTCAATGGTGAGTTCCGTCCCCTCTCGGACCACCTGGGTCTTCGGGGCAGAGAGGGCCTGGAGCGACGAAATCGCCCGTTCCGCCCTGGCCTCCTGGATCACACCCATGGTGGCGTTCAGCAAAACAATGGCTAGAATAATAAGGGGCTCTAACACATCCGCCCGTCCCTCCCAAAGGGAGATGAGAAAGGAGAGAATCGCCGCCGCTATGAGCAGCAAAACCATGAAATCCGAAAACTGCTCGGCAAATTTCCGCAAAAAGCTCTTGCCGCTCCGTCCTTCCAAGCGATTGGGTCCCCATTCTTCCAGTCGCCGGGCCGCCTCTTTCCCTGAAAGCCCCCGGACCCCGTCCGCTCCCAATTCAGACAAGACCTCCCCAACGCTCCGCATATACCACTCCATGATAGGCCACCCCTCTTTTGCGTAACTGGTATATGCCTATGAGAAGTATCGGACAAGTATGCCCCCGATCGATGTGGGCACAAAAAACAAAGAAGGCAGGCCCCAAAAGGCCCGCCCTCACAATCGCTGATTGCGTATTACTAATCGCCAATGACAATCACATTTCTCTGCCCAAACAGAATAAACTCCCGCAGACTTCCAAAACTCACCGTCCGTCGTCCGCCTCCATAGCGGTAGGGCACCGCATAGTAATAGAACACCCCATCGTCCATGGCGCGCACCTCTATCCTGCGTTCGATATCTCCTTGCCGGAAACGATATCCAAAGACCGAAACCCGAAGTCCTCCAGGGAGGTCTGGGTCTAAAACCAAGCTGCCATAGAGATAACTCCCTGGGTTATACGGGTCCTCCACCGAGAACCGCTCCTCGTCATACACGTAGTCGTATCCGAAGCGCCCCAACATCGTAGACATGGCTTCCCAGCTCCACTGGGCGTCATAGGGGTAGAGCCCTAACAGCGAGATGTACATCTCCAAAAATCGCGTGTCTACCTCTAGCACAACAATGTCTCCCGCAGAGGGCATGATCATTGGCCCGTCTTCGTTTTGCACTTCGAAAAACTGAGGATATCCATATTCCCACGGGTCCGCCGACTCTGTCGCCCCCCAGTTCGCCCCCTCGTCTCCAAAGCGCCTTTGCTCACCTTCTATCGCCTCAGTCTCCGGAGAGATAACATGAGTCACGGGAGTCGCCGCCATTGGTGCGGGGGCGCTCAGTTCCCCTATCCTGTCCGATTGCAAAGGCGCCTCGCCCAAGTTGCCCCAGACGCCATAAATTCCAATCACAGTCACCACGGCAAGCAGCGCCGCCGCGGTAAGAGTCCGACGCAGATAAGGCCGTCTTGACCCGCTCCCCACCAGCACCGCCGACTGGGAGAGTATCTCCGTCATTACATTGTCAACAAAGTCCGCTGGAGGCTCTGCTTCTTCTCCAGCAAACCCAGCAGACATGGCCTCATAGGCCCAAAGCAGTTCCATACAAGCGGGACAACCCTTTAAATGGTGCATCAACTCGGCCCGTTCAGCCGCATCCAACTCGCCGTCTACATAACAGCTAATCCACTCCATATATTGCTCACAAAGCCCCATTTTCGGTCACCCCCCTTTCATCAGTCCTTCTCTTAGACGAACTTCCTTCAAAAAAGTTCCCTTCTTGGAGTAAGATTTTGCTCAGGGCCAGCCTAGCCCTGGAAATTCTAGATTTCACCGTTCCAACACTCAAGCCCAAAGTGCTGCTGATCTCGTCGTAGCAAAGCCCATTGAGCTCCCGCAAAATCAGAATATTTCGATGCTCCGGGGTCAGAGTGTCTAGTCCCCGGCGAACCTGTTCCCCCGCCTGCCGCCGCTCAAAAAGCACCTCCGGCGTAAATCTCTCGTCCGGCAACTCCATCTCTTGAGCCGTCCCAGACTCGTCTAGATAGGTGAGAGAGCTCTTGTCCCGCCGCTTCTCCCGTCGGAGGTGGTCGATGCAAATATTAGAAGCCAGGCGATAGAGCCAGGGCCCAAACCCGCTCTCTCCCTTAAAACTCTCCAAATTTTGATAGGCTCGGATGAAAGACTCCTGGGCCAAATCCTCCGCATCTTCAGCATTGCCTGCCATCCTGAGGCAGAGGCTATACACCCGCCGCTGATTGGCCCGCACCAAGGCCTCAAAACACTCCGTCTCCCCTAAGAGGACGCGCCCAATCACGTCCCGCTCCTCTTCTCTTGTCACGTCCTCACCTCTCTTTCAATGTCCCAGCCTCACGAGCGCAACGTGGAGACAATCTGCTCCGCCACCCGATAAATATCCCCGCGCACAGCGATGGTATTCACTGCCTGGCGCATCCCGGCCCCGTGGGGCACCCCCCGAAGATACCAGGCCAGATGCTTTCTAGCTTCTAAACAGCCAATTTTCTCACCTTTTTGCTCGATGGTCATCTCAATCTGCCGCAAGGCCACACGAACCCGCTCCTCCAGCGGCGGCTTCTCCAGCATCGGCTCTCCATCGAGAAGGGCCTTCGCCTGCTCAAATAGCCAAGGGTCACCAAAAGACCCCCGGGCAATCATAGCCATATCCGCCCCAGTCCGCTCTAGGATACGCACCGCGTCCCGCGGCTCCATCACATCGCCATTCGCGATCACCGGGACCTTCACCGCTTCTTTCACTTTTCGGATAATATCCCAATCCGCCCGGCCCGAATACATCTGCACCCTGGTCCGCCCGTGGACGGTGATCACCGAAACCCCCGCCGCCTCCGCCATCTGGGCAAATTCCACGGCGTTCACAGACCCAGAGTCCCAACCTTTGCGAAACTTCACCGTCACCGGGAGTTTCACATTGCGCCGCACAGACTCTATAACCTCCCGGGCAAGCTCCGGTGTCCGCATGAGGGCGCTCCCATCTCCGCTCTTCACAATCTTCCCCACAGGGCAACCCATGTTGATATCGATGAAATCCGCGCCAGAAATCTCCGCCGCCCTTGCCGCCCCTTCTCCCATGGCACCGGGATCACTGCCAAAGATTTGGGCCCCCACCGGATGGTCCGTCGCGTCTGTGCGGAGCAGGCTGTGGGTTTTCTCATCCTTGTAACAGAGGGCCTTGGCGCTCACCATTTCCGTATAGCAAAGGGCGGCCCCATGCTCCCTGCAAATGGTCCGAAAGGGCAAATCCGAAACCCCCGCGAGAGGTGCTAAAGCCAGCTTCCCCTTGATCTCAATATCCCCAATTCTCATAAGGCCAGGTCAACCTCCACCGGGCAATGATCCGACCCCCAGATATCCGCGTGAATCTTCGCCGCCGAAACCTGCTCTTTCAGCCGATCTGAGACGAGAAAATAATCAATTCTCCAGCCCGCGTTCCGCTCTCTCGCCCCACCCCGATAAGACCACCAGCTATAAGCCCCAGTGAGGTCTGGGTAGAGGGCCCGGAAGGTGTCAGTGAAGCCAGCGCCTAAGAGGAGTCCGAACTTCTCTCGCTCCTCGTCCGTGAACCCGGCATTTCGCCTGTTGGTTTTAGGGTTTTTCAGGTCGATCTCCTGATGGGCCACGTTTAAGTCCCCACAGATTACCACAGGTTTCACCTGATCTAGAGCTGTCACATGCTGCCGAAAGACATCGTCCCAGGTCATGCGGTAATCGAGGCGCCGAAGCTCGTCCTGGGAGTTGGGAGTATACACGGTCACCAGGTAAAACTGGTCAAACTCCAGAGTGATCACCCGCCCCTCTTGGTCGTGGGCCTCAATTCCCATGTCATAGGTCACGCTGAGGGGTTCTGTCCGGGTGAACACCGCCGTGCCTGAGTAACCCTTTTTCTCCGCATAGTTCCAATAGTCCCGATAAACCGCTGGCAGTTCCATGTCAATCTGCCCCGCCTGCAATTTCGTCTCCTGCAGACAAAAAATGTCCGCATCCAGAGCGGCAAAGGCCTCATAAAAAAAACCATTGCCCACACAGGCCCGCAGTCCG
>Ga0131853_10027025_pt1 | contig 10312 bp, 6 predicted proteins | sample TergutLab28metaG_FD_92764 | JGI IMG/M metagenome (GOLD analysis project Ga0131853, IMG submission 92764) | Labiotermes labralis P1 segment gut microbial communities from Petit-Saut dam, French Guiana - Lab288 P1 (version 2) (version 2) | ecosystem: Host-associated > Arthropoda: Insects >... | reverse complement strand
TGAAATAGGCGGAATACAGTAAATATAATTAGACAGTCTGAAACAGGCGGAATACAGTAAATATAATTAGACAGTCTGAAACAGGCGGAATACAGTAAATATAATTAGACAGTCTGAAACAGGAGGAATACAGTAAATATAATTTCAAGACTTCCCATTACAGGCCTGGAGAGGCCCTTAGGGCTCCAGAAGCTGGAGGCTTCCAGAATTTCTAGAAAATCGGCACAAGAAAGTGCCAAGGTTGTCAGCCCCACGCACCGACTGCTTTTACCCCCAGGAAATATCCCTGGTATTCAATTTTGTTAGGCCTGAGTCGACCCCAAGGCCAAGGAGCGGCCGTAAGGAGTTAGTCAATGAAAAATCCCAATGACTTCATAGGGAATCGAATCTGCGACCTTACGGCTGGTAGCACAGTGTCTCAACAAATTGCACTACCTCGTATTCCAGTAAGTCTGACTGGCGACAGAGAAGTTAAATCTGAAAGTATCAACGCAGTCATCGATTCCATAGAATACAAGCCTCCTTCTCAGACGCTCAAAAACTTATAGCATTTTTATAGAATCCGCAGGTTCTCTGCTGTTACTGATCCACACCGAAATCCATATGAATCCATTCCACATTATCATGCCTTAGATCTTTAAGCTTCATACAACACTATTTTTCAAGCCGTGTCCTCTGTTCAAAATTCCGATCAAAACTTGTATACACACTTCTCATCTCCCCGAGTCATTCCACACACACCTCCCACCTCATCTTGCTTGAGTTGAACATACAAATAATATTTTAGTGGTAGAAAGTAACAGAAAGGTGGAAAGAATTATATGATACCTAATCTCGTCAAATATAATTAGGCCGATTATATTAGGGAACATGAGAAGGTGAAGGTATAATTCACACTTGGACGAGAAGAAAATGGATGAAAGATTTTGGTTGGAAAATGTGAAGGAAATAGACCATTTGGAAACCATAGGAATAGAAGAAATGACTATATTAAAATGAATTTTAAAGAAATAAGACGGGTGTTAATCGACTGGATTCACCTGGCTCAGGAAATGGACTTGAGAAGACGGCAACGAAATTTCAGGTTCCACAAAATGCAAGAAAAGTCTTTATTAGTTCATGTACTGCCTTCTCAACAAGAATTATTCTCCATGAATTTCGTCATTCAGTTGGCTGACAGTTCTCATCATGCATACTTCTCAGGCTCCTATCCCATCCTCTCCGTCTAAAACATTCTCCCCAGAAAAGTGCGATATGGATAGGGCCGTCCCTGTGCCCGTCACGGAAACACATAACAGAGTAGAGGTAAAGCACCGTTCATTCTTAACTTCGGCCCAGCTGACGGCGAGTAGTCAGCTTCAGGTCCCGGTCGCTTTACCCTGAAGGAAAGAACATCCGATACTGCCTGATTAGGACGCCCGTCTGGACGCTTTGTATAGAGAAGCCTATGCTCTCTAGAAAACAGGTAACACCTCGTTTATTTTAATCCGGACAGAACTTGTCATAGTCTTTATAGAATAGACAGCGTAAGGGTCGTGTGGAAAATTGTATAACGCCAGATTACAGGCAAAGTAAATCAGAGTTAAAGGCCTTACGCTAAATTGTGTAACGCTCATTATAGTTAAAATAAACCAGAGCAAAGTCCCTATGCTAAACTGCATAACGTTAGGTTACAGGGTAAGTAAACCAGAGCAACGGTCTGAGCCCTCCTTCGTTAGACCCATACAGACCTGTTACAAACAACAGCAGAAATACCGGTACATGATTGATGAAGTCGAATTCCTGGTGCACACGGATCACTGAGTTCGACAAAAACAATGAAGTGTGACTTAATTCCAGTCGTACCAATTTCACAGTTCGCGTAACACTCGTAACGGTAACTTTCGCCACTGTTTTATTCGTACCAAAAATCTGAGACATCTGTATGCATGACTGGACAGCGATAACATTCAGATTGAATAATTTAATTCCACTGACTTTGTACATGGGTGTAAATGGCTCTGTATAACGGAACGCGTGACGTTTGTGAAGTTCAATCAATAAATCAATCACACAAGCACATAAAAATAATTTGCGGCTTAATGCTTTAAATTAGTAAGCTCATCTCTTAGTCGTTCCCAATCAGACGTGTTACATAAACATGTCTGTCTCTGAAGTGTTACGAATTTAGCATTACTTGAACAGTATGGGAAAAAAGAACAAAGGATCAAGTACAAGGTGTCCCACATAGCCTGAAATCCGCTCATTTTAATCTGCATTAAAAATCTGTATTATATGTATAACAGAACATAATCAAGCATTTGAGCAGGTGTTGGAAATGACTAGCTTCAACCATCAGACATTTCTGGTGTCTGATGAGGATCTTATTAAAACAGTTTCTATTTCTTGTCTAGATTGCCGACAAGGCGCGCATGATGATTTCTTTTGCCGCCATCCTCTTCGTGAACAGTTAGTACAAACGCTATCTTCCAAACTTTAACGCAGAAAATATTCACATGGCGTCCGATCGGATGAAGAATCATACCAGGAAGGATTATTAATACAAGACGGCGACTGTTTATACAGGCAGCTGCGCCGTTTCGCTGAAAGAACTATTTTTTTTTCTCGTCATAATTTAGTCTTAAGAAATGCTAAAATTTAAATATATTTATCTCAGTATTTAACCAACCACCTATAGGTGTGATGATACCAGAGGCTGTGTAATGCTATTTTGACCTCCTGATGATGAGTACATGTGCTCGAAGCATGTAGATGCATGAAACAAAACTTATTATGAAACAACTTTTGTGCATCAAGTTGGTTAAATACTGAGATAAATATACTGAGATGCACGGTCAACAATACGTCAAAATTTATTCTATATATTTGTCTGAATTTACTTTCTCCAAAAACCCAATGACTCTTATCATTCTTGTTGCACTTTACAGCGTATTATACTCCGGTTTTAATGTCATGTGATGGTAACTCATCAACTTATCTCGAATTATATGCAAACGACTCTAGGTTAGTTTGAACAGTTACGTTAACGTGCAGGTTAAACTAAGATTCATTGGTAAAATAACTTAGTGGATCAACTTCCACACCAACATGGCTTCATAAAATAAGAAAAGAAGTGCACTCTCCCAGCACAGCCTGCCTTTCGGGGTTTCTGTGAAATTGTGTATGGCTTCGCATGCAGTAATTTTATGGCTCTGTGCACAAACAACACCGATAAACAGGTAGCGGATAGATTCTTACAAATGCCGTGGATACGGAGTCCAGTATTGTCAAATGTTATTGCTATAAAGATAGGTTGTTTCCGTATCCCCCCATTCTCTAAGAAAGAACTCATAAGAAATTGTTTCACCAGTCAAAACACCATTGATTTTAAGGCACGTAAAATACTAGGAAATCTACTTCCAAATCTTTAAACTTACGTAGTAAACCAACAAATACACACTGGCAAAATATGCAGTAATATCATATCACATATTATTATTATTAATCACCTACTTGTTTTGGTCGCCTCCGCAACCACCACCAGGGTGCTCGACAAGAATACTGATAAAATATACACGAATTGTCACATTTTATAAGTAAAGCCACTGGGTGTTACAGCGATTATCTCAAGCTCTTCCTATGGTTGTAAAATGTCAGATTATGTATAGTTTTAAAACAGACAAAATTTACATTGTTTTTAAAAACGAATAAAACTGGATGTGTGTACGTTGTTTGTTAGTTACATGTAGTTGACAAACACCCTGTTAAATGAGTAGAGATACGTATTTGCCACAGGGAGGTAGTCTAACTATCCTTATGGAAAGAATATTCTTTGATATATGATATGACATGATATATATATGATATGATATGATATATATGATATGATTTATGATATGATATAATATGGCATGATATGATGCATGATATGATATATGATATGACATATGATATGATATATGATATGATATTATATGATATATATTTGTTAACTGCAATTGGGTTGACACCCGGTGGCAGTAGTACTGTATACATTTACACGCAAACAATAAATAGAATAACACAATTAACAGTTTTGGTTGGAAGACTTTCTGGGATTCGAGCCCAGAGTAGTCAAACTAGAATTAACGATAAACTAACCGCGTGAAAATTATCGCCTAATTGGGAAGAGTGCGGGCCATGCCCCATCTTTGCCAGTTATACCCTGGCATTTGCCTTACAACTGAGGAAAAAGCACGGAAAACCCTCATTCAGGATATCTGAAGAGTGGCAGTTGGCACGATGAAAACAGGATATACAGAAAAGAACAAACAAAACAATAAGAACACATAAACATAAAATAAAAATACAAAATTTACAAAATTAAACAAAAGCGAACAAAACACACAACCATATATACAATGATAAAATACGAACCAAAAGAACATGAAAGAATGTGGTAAACGAAAAAGCCATATAAGCAGCAAACTTCATATGATCTATATATCTTCTAATAATGTTAGACACCCTGTTACTAAGACCTTCACTACACTTCACTACACTTCTATCAACTACACTTAACTCTACTTCACTACACTTGTCGACACTTCACTCCCTCTCATTTAAACTTCACCGAACTACATTTCACCTCACTTCACTACCTTCTCATTTGGCCTAACTTCATTTAAATTTACTACCGCTCCATTTCACCTCACATCACTACATTTCACCTCACTTCACTTCACTGCACTTTTAGATTATTTTTCGCCACACTTTTATTCCTTTAATTTCATCCCGTTTATAATTTTTTCCTAACTCTGTTTCTAAAAGTCTTAGGTCTACAAGGGAAAGTCCCTAACGCTTCTGCAGGTAGTTGGTTCCAGTTTTCAATGGTCCTATTTACAAAGAAATACTTCCCGATATCCGTTCTTTGCTTCCTGTCCCTTATTTTCCGAATATGATAAACCCTACTCAAATAGTAAGACTTTCGCAATCTGTCGCGTATAGCTTTCCAAGCCCGTTCCCCAGAGTACTCTTTAAAAAGTGCGCATAAGCCTCCTATCGTCCTACACTGAGTCTAGGTTTCCCAGTCAGAATCCTTCGAATGATTTGTAAATTGAGCAGCTTTCTTCTGTACTCAGTCTAACGCATTTATCTGTCTTTCTCAGCATGGATCCCAGCATGCAGACCCATATTCAATGTAATGACGTAACATTTCTAACAAGAGACACAAGGTAATATAAGGTAATACTGAGGCGCATTCGCTTAATCATAGTTATCGTAGAAAAGCAATGAGTATTAGAAATTCTGAGTGTACGTCTGTAACCCTTTTTATCCAGCAGGCAAAAAACAAGTGCCGTATTATAGTGTCTTGTGCAGCCCGTCAGGCTCTATCATATTTTTCCACACAATCTAACAAATGGCATGGTTTTCGGAAAAAATGCTATTAAGCATAATATTTATGTTTTTGTATTCTCTGCAACCTTTACCTGAAGCATCTCTCATTCTAAGAAGAAGTGAGCGAGATATGATAAAAAAATGTACAGTGATCTTCATGGAAAGTACCCGTTATTCGTGCCAGATTTTAATGAAACTTGTATTTTCTCGACAGATTTTCGCAAAATACTCAAATATCAAATTGAACGAAAATCCGTCAAGTGGGAGTAGAGATGTACCATGAAGACGGACGGATGGACAGAAGAGCAAACATGATGAAGTTAATAGTCGCTTTTCGCAATTTTGCGGACGGACTTAAAAATTACGATACGAAGGGCATTGTATACTACTACAGTAAAACAAGTTCACTGTAACACCTTCCATGCGATGATAGAACAAACACAGGAATTTCAAACTCATCATCTTCTTTGATATATCACAGTGTTCTAATTCCTCTTTCTTTCTCTCCCCCTCCCCCCCACTATATATATATATATATATATATATATATATATTTGCTGACAGCTTGCTGGCAAGCTGTCAGCAAACCTGTATGACATATACCATGCTGTGTGTACAGTGAAAAACCCCTTATGAAGGACAGAGGTACTGTCCGAAATATGTACAGTTATATTCCAAAAATAAATTTGAGAAATTAGTGCATCTAGTTGGTTTTATTATAAGAATATGTGTATATATATATATATATATATATATATATATATATATAGTGGCCTGAAGACGGTTTCTAACTTGAGTCGAAATATGTAGACATGTTACTATTGATATTTCGTTAATAAACGATGTGGCAGTCGTTTCATTCGACCCAAAAATATTCTAGCTGACGTAATTCTGTCGCCTCACACAGGTGTATTCTATACCGTGTTTTACGAAATTTATTTCCGAAGGAATATTACTATCACACATGTAAAAATAACTAAATTCGGAAATCGATTCTTATTCTGAATTCCGAAACATCCTTCCGTCGAATGGTAATTGAAATAATGTTTCGAAAGCCGACCACGCTTCCGTCTTCAGGAATAGAAACAAGTCTATCACGTGGGACCCTAACACAAAGGTATTCTTAGTCACTAGGGTCAGTGACTGTGAATAGCAGGAACTATCGGTGCCAGCTGTGACAGTCCGAGACAGAATAATGTTCCGGAATACAACACACTATCGGCACAACCCTACACCTCAGACACCATGAAGGTATGGACAGTCTCTAATAAACTACTTGTGAAAGTTCAGCCCCGTACCCACATGTGTTTCACAACTACACCATTGTCCACACACTATATTTTCTGTGTGGTCTCTATACATTGCATCAACTCCCATGTTAGTTCTCCTTGATAGACTGTGCTATCGTATAGGTTCAGAGAACATGTTCCATTTGTTGAAGGCTTATTTATGTAGCATTTTTCTGCCACAGTGCAGCATGCTCCTGCCAGTGTTGACCAGCAACATAACAAGGACTCGGAACGGATAAACGCATTTATCATAACCATACATTTTTGATGAAACTTTTTTCTTTCATTTTCCAACTTATTGTCATTAGAAACAAAAAAAACTGGACCTTTCCAGACTGTATAGTTTAATTATAACATTCAACTTCACAAACCAATAGAAAGGAACACAAAAGGTGTGACTAAACTAATATGCATGTATGTATGTATTATGTATGTGTACGTGTATATATACACACACACACACACACATACATATTGGTTTATATATATATATATATATATATAGGTTACAATGGATGGCCATGACTTTTCAGCGTTTGTGCGGGTATAGCCTTGTCGAGTAGAGAGTCCTTGAAACTTGGTCTCATACACAGATAATCCCTTTGGGCAGACGTACACAATGGAATGACGCGTGAAACCAACTAGATGCAACATATGTGTTCTATTAATAATCCATTAACTCAACATGTTTTGGGCATCATTATGCCCATCTCATCATTATGCCCATCTGAAGATGGGCATAATGATTCCCAAAACATGTTGAGTTAATGGATTATTAATAAATCACAATTGTTGCATCTAGTTGGTCCCACAGGTCATTTTATATTAAGGATGCACGGTCACATGAACATCAAATGTACACAATGGATTTCGTATATTTAGATATATTTATGCATATCTTACAGCTTAAAATCCCCGTGACTGGAAGGATATGTAGGAAATTTATTTCAAAAGAGCGACGATAATAAGCGATAATTTCTGGTTGTTAAAAGTCGCAAACAGCTGTGTGCGTAACGTTAAACTTGTACAGTACTTACAATATTCAGACAAGTAACAAACGATTGTAACGAACGCCATGTATTAGAGTTGTTTGATATAAATCCTACGCTGGAAAATAATGCAATATTGCTCAGTTTATTCTGCACCAGGATAGTTTACCTCCGACACACATACACGTGTCGAAAGTGGCCAATTCTGTTCCACTGATAATTGACAGAACTACCCGGTTTCCAAATTCTGATCCTGCGCCCCTGGTAAAAAACTCATGTTCATATAGTTATCTTGCGTGGAAAGAGGAAAGAATAACGACGGAAAGAAAGAAACTGATGCAAGAGGACACTGAAACAAATGAAGACGGAAGTCTCTGCTAGGATAACCAGCTCGAATTCTGTGACTCTAGCCTGGCATGCAGCATTAGAAAGCTCATACCTGGCCGTCACGTAACCGTCAAAACAGCAGTAATTTACAAAGCGTGTGAATTAGAACGACTCGTTCACAGCCAAGGAGATAATTGCTAGAAACTAAAGCATCATTCGGTGTGAATCCAGTCTGATATTGTAGGTCAGAGCTCGGTACTACTCTGTCTTAAAGATGTAATCTAGGATGTGTCGCCGTGTAGTCTGGCACAAGTGTAACAATGTTTCAGAATAACCTGGTGCTTCCACCTTCAGGGTGAAGAGGTGGAGGCAGCAGATTCCTTCTAAGCAATGATAACTCTTTACCAGACTACACGCAGTCACACCACAAAACACAGCAATATTCATACAGTTCTATACGATAAAGAAGATCGTAGTTAAAGTGACATGTGTTGCCCACAGGTTGAGAACGGCTCCTCCTATCGGATCAAACTCAGCGGGAGTTCTCTCATCTCTAGCACCTGACGACAGAAAATGAGACCCTGTCTATGAAATGTGTTCACTTTTCTTGTAATTTTGAACACTGGACAGTGGACAAAGTCTAAAAACTGAATGGTGTTAAGAGTATTATTACAGTTACCACAGTGACCTCAGTCTTGTATCAGCTGTGTTTAGCAGAAGCAGTCATACACGTGAAGGCAAACGACACCACCTGTTATGCCGTTAGCACGTATTAAGAACCCATGTTGTGGGGAATTTCTAGATAATGCAGAAATTACATTACTCCATGTTTCCGCCTGTCACGTCACCACATGGTTTCAAAGTGATGAAATTTCGTCATCAGACTTGCTTCAAACATGACAGAAAGAGCAACCGAAGGAGAACTCTTTTTTGTTTCATCCCTGTACTGAATAAAGATTGTGCAGCGTCATTTGTTGCTCCGCGCACGTACGCACTCCGTGCGCTACCAGGTACAACATCCGTAACATATGAAAAACAGAATATACCAGTTGGTGTTCGTGGTAAGGAGGGCATTTACTGTGCGGTAGAGACTGTGCTTTAAACCAACCTTCCCTCTTAAAGAAGCAAAAGTAGAAAGAAAATATGTATATAAGAAGAATTTTGTGATCATCATCTCCGTGTGCGCGCGCCTGCGTGTAGCTCCGTTTAAATGTTTCAATCAGTTTACCGATTTTCACGAAAACATGGTATGAACATTTTGTTCTGCAGGACATGAACACCGTACTGGTTGTTAACACACATTCCTGGATATAAAGAAAGACAGGAGGTCTAAGAGAACGCCATTCTACGTGTACAAGTATGTGTGTGTGAACCTAATTAAAATTTCGTACCATTTGACTAATTTTCACGAAACTCGGTTTAAATATTACGTCATTTTAGGATGTTTTCCAACGACCCAGTTCTTAATTTGCTACAATTAGGCAGTAAAAACAGATGGTGGACGTGTGAACTTGTAGGCGTGGGCAACACTGGGTCTTGAAAAGTTGCAAGGTAATACACGAAGGCGGGTTGAAAATTTTGTATCCAGCTAAATAAAAAAAATAAGAAAGGGAGATATTTAAGTGAAACAAAAAATATATGTACCTTCAAAATTTATTTATAACTCTGCAGTCTGACTGACAGTCTCATTCTGCACAGCACACAATACACATGCTGATCTATGATATGCTGCCACATCACCACACAACATTTAACGACGTAATTTTACTGACTGTTTTAATATAACTTTAGCCAGGTGCAGTACAAGCTCCCTGATGGTGGTCATAGACCGAAACATGTAGGAGCGATATTAATGTGTATTTTAACATAGATTTTAATAAATAGTGCATTAGTTGGTGTGTAAACTACATAGGTCTAGGATATTTTGTTGAATGCAAAATCACAAAACAGAGACCGTGTTAACATTTTCTTTAGCATTTATAACAGCAATAATTAGTAAGGTACTGGACTGACACATGAAACGTTTAGCACGGAGAACAACACGAAAAACTGTATATGCAATATCGCTTGCGACAGAATAGTTACAAATATGACAACGGTGCGACCGTCGTGTTTATGTATGGCAAGTTTAACGCATAGACTCCGTACCTCATAAGCTCTTCACAAACAGTAACATAAAAAATATAACAACAATAACAATAATAATAATAATAATAATGGATAGGTAGTACTATAATTCGACCGCCTCTGTGGTCTAGTGGTCAGAGTTTCTGGCTACAGATACAGAGGTCCCGGGTTCGATCCCCGGCGCTACCAGATTTTCTGAGTAGTAGTGGGTCTGGAACGGGGTCC
>Ga0131853_10027024_pt1 | contig 10312 bp, 4 predicted proteins | sample TergutLab28metaG_FD_92764 | JGI IMG/M metagenome (GOLD analysis project Ga0131853, IMG submission 92764) | Labiotermes labralis P1 segment gut microbial communities from Petit-Saut dam, French Guiana - Lab288 P1 (version 2) (version 2) | ecosystem: Host-associated > Arthropoda: Insects >... | reverse complement strand
GCATTTTCTGTTATGTGTGCTGCATCCATCTATTTCATGCTCCTTGAATTCATAACCCTAATAACATCTGATGAATAATTTAAAAAATATTACAATATTTTTAAATACAGACTGCTCTCATTTCATAAAAACTTGTAAATATTGGCTGTGGCAACCTTGCATGTAAAAAACTAAGTAAAAACAATGTATATAGTGTAACAGTACATAAAAGTGTAGCTTTTCTATGTGTATGGCTATGTGTTATGTATAACATCAAACACTAAGCCTCAAAGTTTCGCTGCAGAGACAGGGTATTAAACCTATGTAAATGGCCTCATAATATCACTGCTTTCGTAAATCTCATTACACTATGTAAATACAACAGAGGGAACAGAAGCAGCATTTTTAGAGTATGGGTTCAAAGAAAAGTGATGACAGAAAACAGCACTGTCCATGCTGTGTAACTAGGTAGCAGGATACTATCTGAAGACCAGTCAGTATTGTTTTTCCATAAACCAGATATAAGAGATTGTGCTTCCTTAAACTGAATGTGAAGCCAACAGAAGATGGTCACTTTCTAACTGCAGTTCTGGCTAGCAACACACTATCAAGTTATGCTTGACATCTACATGTATTTTTATATTAAAAAGCTAAGATTTTTTCTAAGTTACTAGTAAAATTATGAGTTTTAAAAGTGCTAAATAATTTTTCACACATCAATCAAATTTAACAAAATGTAGTATTATATACAAAAACTTAAGCTTTTGAAGTCTACAAACAATATGTACTTAAATGCTGTTCCCATGTTAACATTCCATATAACTTAGATTAAAGGCTGCCATTGAAAGTATTGGAAAGTCCACTGATAAATACTCTCTGAATCCATATTTTAGGTGCAGCATATACAATCTATTTCATACTTTTATACAATTCTAGCAGAGTATGGCTTATCATCATTTTGCCATTGCCTCCATGACATAGCAGAAAAAGTATAGGCTGTCAGATTATGCAAAGGTACAAACAGAATTACAACAGTAAAGCGTAGACTTGTTAAGTACCTTTTATCCCAGAATTTATAAATCGTTTTTTCGTCCCTTTCACAGCTCAGCTCCAGATGCAGGATAATATAAGTGTTTGATTGGTCTGGGAACAACTCTGTATCTTCACGGTCAATTGTTTTATTTAATACAACCGCTCCACCATCAGTGAAGTAGTCTGTGCAAGAAACAACAAACACACTTAATTAGAGCTCCTTTCTACGGTACTTCATCTACTGTGTCCACTTTTTTCAATCATTCATTTATTTAGTATTCCAGAGATCCATCAGAGTGGATATAGAACTTGTCATTAGATAACAACAGGCATAGTATAAAATGAGTCTTGACAATAAGATACATATGATGGTGATTTGGTGATTTGTGATTATGATACATAAGTAACAAATCAAGTTTACATAAGGAAATGTGATCAGTTCAGAATATGCAATCAATGAAATACTTACATAATGTAACTAGACAGAACTTAGAAACAATTCAAGAGTACTTGTATATTGCACATAGACAGAAACCTTAAATCAACATACCACTATAATAAAATCTTGTGATGCAGTTCTTAATTTACTACATTGCAGTCCAGTAGGCTTCATATTATAGCTGCTTAATACTACACCAAGACCATTACGCCTTTCTCCTTATTTTGGTAATGACAGAAAGCAAATTACAGCACAAGCTGTTAATGAAATTTAATAACCTGAAGTGCTATTTCCTGTCTCATTGTCTTCAAACAAGCTAGTTTCCTAACACAATTCTTTTAACTTAACAAATTTAAGAATTTATACTAGCCTTCCAGATTCATGAGTGTTTAACCGATCTTAAAATTACACTCAGATTAATCAAACCTTCCTTCACTGAACCTAACACCTAGAATTTATATCTCACATGTCTCTCATGGTAATCATATTTAACTTATCTAATTTAGAATTTTCAAACACAATTCAAATGCTTCTTTTCTCTGCTGATGTAATATCTCAAATTATTTCTTCTTTACCCCAGTTCCAACAAAGTATGTGTATCATTGAAGAATAAAAGACCAACTTGATGTCACTTGCTATTTTATTTCACTTCTTATGCACTCAACATGTTTCGGACATTAATATATCCATTATCAGGAGCTTGCGACTGTGTTGTTGAATTACCACATCGCACAAATGCTTCAGCCTGCAACACGGACACCACTTAAACCCAGCCGCATCAAATCTCCAACACACAACGAACCGAGAACAAAACGACCGATGTGGTAATTCAACAGCACAGTCACAAGCTCCTGATGATGGATATATTAATGTCTGAAACATGTTGAGTGCATAAGAAGTGAAATAACAAGTGACATCAAATTGGTCTTTTATTCTTCAACTATTACAATGATGCATGGCCCAATAAACATAATATGTGTATCATATTTGTAGACAGTGTCAAATTGCCTACCTTTTGCTTTTTCTGGTACGACTTTTGCTAATGAACATTTACAACCATTTATGAAATCACACTTCTCCACCTGGAATGGTTGTTTAAAATTTTCTGGAACAGGTTTCACTGTAAGTGCATTTTTCCAAATAGAACCATTCTCGCACGGCTGCAGCGTCAACACATTCAAATACACCTGAACAAGGAACAATGTCTCACACTGCTATTGTTCATGAGTCAACAGAAATGTTTTATGTGTCATTGCATTGAAATAAAAAATTACATTACTTATAAGTAAGTACCCTTCTTACTCTTCCTCCTATTTTCTCTTTTACCTTGAAACTGGTAGGCAGAAAGTCTTTAACAATTTCGCTGTATAACAAGACAAGCCATGTATGTGTAAACACAACATTAAGGGGTGTTCATGCAATCATTGCTGCAGTGGAAAAGCAATAAGTATTACATATACTGAGTGTGTGTTTGAAGCCTTAGTTATACAGCACGCAATGCGCATGCGCCATATTGTCATCTGTGGCCTTCACCACTCTACAACATTTTTCTATATTATCTCATATATGGCATGATTTAAAAAAAAAAATTACATAACACAAAATGCGTGTTTAGATTTCCTCTACAAATTTTATGTTAAACATTTCTCATTCTAGGATGAATTGAGCAAGATATGATAAAAAAAAATATATTTGTCTCTGTGTAAAGTAGAATAGAATAGAATAGAATAAAATGTTATATGGGTTCCAGCTCTCTTTTTACGGGCCCATTGCACCTAGGCCTTAAATCAGGCCCTTTGTGCGCCTCATTCTATACTAAGTTAAAGGAGCCCTGTTGCATCACCGAAATTCCAGATGGCCCGTACACCTAGTTTCTTAATATCGTCTGGGTCCGAAAAGAAGGAACCCAGGTAGGTATACCTGAGTGAGTCCAAGGCCTCACACTCACATAAAATGTGGACTGAGGTCTCCTCCTCAGTACCACATTTCCTACACATGGGGTCACTACCTAACCCCATTATACATAAATGTCTCCTCAAGGTATTATGTCCCATAAGTAGGCCAATAACAACCTTGATTTGAGTTCTATTAAGGGACACTAGCCAGGCCCCTGTAGCCAGGTCCGGACCCGAGATCAATTCTCGAGCCTGTCTCTGCGTATTACAGGTGCCAAGCCACTTCATGTAAAGTACTTGTTATTCTTTTCAGATTTTAAAGAAACTTGAATTTTCTCAACAGTTGTTTGAAAAATAATCTGACATCAAATTTCATGAAAATCCGTCTAGTGGGATGGATGGACAGACATGACGAAGTTAAGAGACACTTTTTGCAATTTTGCGAATGCACCTGAAAATGGCATATTTTGATTCTTTAAATTCTCTTTCTGGGCGAAATGAGGAAGTGCTGTCAGTGTAGTGGCTAGGCTAAGGTCTTAGCGATATGGGGTTCGATTACTGGGAGAGGCAAGAGATTCCCCTCTTCTTCAAAGTATCCTGACTGGCTCTAGGGTACACACAACCCCCTATTCAGTGGACACCATGGGCTATTTCCCTGAGGCTAAGGGAGCCAGTTAAAAAAAAGTTGACCACTCACCTCCATGTACGGCCAAGAGTAAGACAGAGTGAAGCTCTACATTTGCTCCAACCTTAGGTGTTCATGGCGAACACAGGGCCAGGTTTACCATTTTATTATGTTTCAGACCACTATCATAATCACATCACCATGACACGCTTGTGCTAAAGTTTGTTACAGGGGTTGTTCAAAGGCCACATATTTTATACAAAATATGTTCAGTTACAAAAATTTACAGATCAATTGCTAGATCAGAATTAGTGACAAATAAAATACACTTTAGGCATGACATCCCCATTGTCCTGGTAAAACACACAGTAAAAGGATATGTAGACTGTTGCCTCACAACTTTTTTTGTAGCAAATCAAATAGCAGCTAAATGTTTTGGCCGCGCAAAGAAGCCATAATCAGGATGTATATATAAGAAAATGTAAAATTTATTTCATTAGTATACCAACTGATGCACATATATAAGAATTCCACATTAAAACATTAAAATTGCTCCCACATGTTTCGATCCTAAGATCATCATCAGGGAGCTTCACTTTCCTCGCTAAAGTCACTATTAAAATTAGTCACTGATTAATTTCGTTGTATAAACAGGGTGCATCCTGTGCTTTGCTGCACAGGATGCACACCCGTAGTCGGGCACTCTCAACAACATAACCTTACACAATAAGACATGCTGCCACAACACCCTGTTTACACAACAAAATTAATCAGTGACTAATTTTAATAGTGACTTTAGCGAGGAAAGTGTAGCTCCCTGATGATGAACTTAGGATGGAAACATGTCAGAGCAATTTTAAAGTTTCAATGTGGAATTTTTATGTATGTGCATCAGTTGGTATACTAATTAAATAATTCGACGATATGCATGGGGCAACAATAAGGATGTAAAATTTATATTTTTCTTTTTACATTTTCTGATACACACACGGTCTGATGATGGCTGGTTAGTGCAGATGAAATATAGAACTGCTACTGGATTTGCTGTAACAGAAGTTGTGTGTTCACATACTATGTCTTATTGTTGCGAATAAAATACTATAAGAGAAGTACTATGTTTTCCACTAAGCACCAGTACTCCTTCCAGCTGCACAATGACTCACCATTGCTGTTTTGTCAAGATTTATTCCGTCAATCTCAGCAGTAGCCTTGACTTCAAAGAAACCACTATCCTTAATGCTTCCTGTAATATTTATGTCTCCTGTCTCACGATCTATGATAAGGCTGCTACTCAGTGATCCTGAAAAATGGTTGTCAGAATTTTCATACTACCTCTAAACAAAGCATATTTAATATCCGGTATGGGGCAGATGTAACTTAATATTCCCAGAAGTTCCCAAAATACGATACATGAACTCCATCAAGACCGTTCATTTGTCACTTTCACCCGCTTGCTAATGAAATAATTTCCCCTTGCCCCATAAAATGGGAATTAAATCTTCCACTGTTATTAATGAAGTGTCCCCCATGGCCATGAAAGGAAGTGTTTAACCAAGAAGGACTGTAAGATAGGCAAAATAGAGAAAGTAACTGGAAGAACAGAATAAGGGGAAGTGGAAGTTAGGCAGGTGTGAGGAAGTGGCATGTGTTGAGCAGAATGTAAAGGGAATGGGTAAGTTATGACAAAGGTAGAAATGGAGAAGAAAGTGCATTTCACAATATCTCATTCCCAAATTGTTATTTGCTTACTGAAAGATACTCTGTCATCTTTTCCCTCAGTATCATAGATTGGGTCTCTTCACACAGGGCTGGTTTAAGGCATTTCTGAACCCCAAACAAAAATAAATTTTGGGGTCCTACAGATGCATAGCCTCAAAATGACATTGCAGATCAAGCAATGTATGAAATTATGTAAGTTTATATCTAACTCAAAGTCTGAAATAAAATCAGTATTTTGGGGTTCCTCCAATGATGCGGCCCCATGAAGCCATGTAGACTGCAATAACCTTAAACACACCCTGTCCTTCCCTTTCAGATTCCGATCATTTATGACTACTCATTCCTTTAATTGTCTTTTTAAATCTTCCTAAATCCCTTCTTTCATTTGGTTCACAATTCAGAATTTGTCATACACATATTTGTCTTCAGTTCTTTAAATATAGTATATCCAGTTGCTTTTTTGTATTTACCATCCTTTTATTCAGTTCAAAATTATTTTATCTTTTTCATACTTGTTGTTGTAATCTGTTGAGTAAACTTATTAAATCAATCCACTTACAGAATTTAATCATCTTCCCTGATTTCCTATTTTACAATATAATGCCTTTTTATTATCAAAACTTACCCCTGTATTCATTCAAATTTTTTAATTCAAATTTGTCTAGTGAGCAAAATTTACGCTTGAGGGTAATACCTATGGTCAGATACAAACAAACTAATTCACATAGACGGAAATACTGAAATCGTGTTTTACTGAGCTACATTACGGCTAATATAAAATACACATGCAGCAGATAATTCTGAAGAAATAACAAATCCCGTGCACTTTTCAAACGCTTGCAGAATATTCTAAATGTCGCCCAAGTTTCTGAGCATTGGATTCCATGTATGGTAGTATAGAAGGAGGAACTCTTTTAAGTCCCACCTAAATACTCATAAGATTTCCTGATCAACTTAGTCAGGAAGCAAAATTAAAAATTCACCACACTTACATTGCTGTGTCATTAAGTTTAGTCCAGATAATGGCAAATTCGTGTCCTGAGCCTACACTATCTTAGCATCTTTCCCAGCATTCTCTCTGATTCTCCTCTATTTCCCATTCTCTTGTAACTCATGTGAAACAAGACCAGCGCTCACTGTAAGTGACATCACATTGTCATAAAGTATCTATGAAATTCTGACAGGGACAAATTCTGCAACATCATCTTTCCATGTCTTGCACTTGGCTAGTATATAACACTAATAAGTATCAAGGACCCCTGTGTCATTATTGAATTTAATAGTCCAAAAATTTAAGTTGGAGCTGCAGTAGCACAGTCAATATAGTGATTAGGCTATGGGCTGGAAGATACAGATTTCCAATCCCATCAGGGGCAAGGGATTTTTTTCTTTTCCACAATGTCCAGACCAACTCCAAGGACCACACAGTCTCCTAGTCAATGGATACCGGGTCTCTCTCCTGTGGGTAAATCGGCTTGGGCACGAGATTGATCAGTCTCTTCCATCTAGTGCCACTCTCCCTACATGCTTTCATTACAGGGAAACATAAACATGTACAGTTACATTAAAAATTTACTTTGCTTGATACAACTTTCTAACAGTTTCAAAAAAATACTTTTTTGAAATGACTTACCAGCTACAATCTCATACTCAATTTTACACTCAGGAATACAGAATGCACTCATGGTCTTTATGTAGCCCATCTGTTGTTCGTAAATATAAACTATGGCCTGGGATTCGGTGAAACGGATACTTATCTCCTGTGGAGGAGCTGTAAATAGAAACACATTATTTGTTAGAAAAGAAGTAGACTTCTGAAACCTGATGTTAATAGTGCAATAAATATTAATGACAGATAACAACATGTAATGAGGTACATAGTTACCACCCTTTTGGAGGAACATAATGCCTCTGTTGTCAGAGTAAATTACTAAACACTCATCTACTCTGAAAACGGTGGCAAAGAAAATTCTAGTTTCTAGCTCAATACAGCAATAATACATTATTAATCACATCACCAGGAGAGCTCATACATCATTACACAAAGGGAGTAGGCAAGACAAAACTATTTTTTAAAACTTTTCTTCAAAAGATGATGTACACATGCATGCATAAATGAGTACCTGAAAATCAATGAATTACTAAGTGCACCCATGCTATTATTTCCTGTAATATACCTGTAGAAGATTCTGGTGTCGAAGGAGGTGTATTTCCTGTAGTGTTGGTGGTGGTAGTGCTGCTTGTATCTGGAACAGATGTATATTCTGTTGAGCACACACATGATTCTGTTGTACCTGAACAGAAACACATAGTAGAAAATCAATCCTCAATTTCTAAGGTTCCTTCCAGTCTTCTGATAATACTTCCATTTTGATAAAAATGTTTCTCAAACCAGAATTCACAATAATTCTATACTTCAGAAGTCCCCGCTGGATTTATCTGCTGCATATATAAAACTTGATATAGGACATTCCTTACAACAACCTCTATAGCCTCAACAGCATACAATCTTTCTGATGATTTTAAACTCATGGTTCCGTGCATCATAATTCAATGTTAATAAAAATCCAAACCAGATGCAACAGTATGCAGACATTTATTTACTGCAAAGTCACTCTACATGTTTTGTAGTCATACGACTCGCACAAACCAGTCCCGATCAGGCCACGTTGGAGGGAAGTAGCTGAACCAGTATTATGACCTGTACCAGAGGTTGCGGTTACAGTTTTTAGTACTCCTGATGATGGGTGCTGTGACACCCAAAACATGTAGAGTGACTTTGCAGTAAATAAATGTCTGCATACTGTTGCATCTGGTTTGGATTTTTATTAACACTTTCTGCTGATGTTTTGTAAACTAGTAAACATTTATCAAATGGGCATGTATGTTCAAAATATGACATAAATTTAATCTCTTAGGATGATGTTCCCACAGTGACACATATATTTGAAAACCTAGTTCTACTAAAGTAACAGAATAATATCACAAAATATCTGACGAGTCTCTGTATAATATAAATTATAAAAATTACATTGAATGAGAAAATTTCCTAGTTCCTAAAAGGATAACTAGAGGGAAGAGAAAGAGCGGAATTATTTAAACATTACCAAAAACATATCCAACAATAAATATGGAGAACAGACTGATTTGAGTGCTATACCAACAGGGCTTGTGTGGAATTTAATTACAGCAAGTCCCTATTTTTTCTGGAACAAGTGTGTGAGATGAGAACAGCAGGCTCTTATTAGGTTTAATATTTTAATATCTTTTACTCGCACTGTTGGTTGCTGTTGCTTGTTGTTGTTGTTGTTGTTATTCCTTATAACTCCATATATCTTAAATTCATGAATGAAGAACACAATATGCTGAAAACAATTTAAACTGGTAAGCAGCATTACACCCTCACTGCTCCACAAATCATCAAGTTACCCCACCTGCACAGCACTTCGTTTGTATTTGGGAGCTATCTCATTATAATTTTGAACCATTGCAAATACTCTGAGGTTCTCAGGATTTTTCTTCTGCCTTTTCAGACAGTGTTAGTACTGTGTCTTTTCAAAACTGGGTCACAATTTTTTTAAATTAGTGCCAACAGTGTGTAGACTCGTACAGAAACCTGCTGCCTGCTTCTAACTGAAGATGGATATCATCACATCATATCATATCATATCATTTATTTCCCTTCTGTAAATCCGTACAGGACTACGTAGTCCATATGGATATGGAAATTGTCATATTTGTTGGGATTAAGGGGTGACATCAACACAAGTGTGTACAACAATCACATGGTTATTTAGTATGATAAATATAATAAAATAGGACAAACAGGATAAAGCAGGTTCCTACAAAAGTTTGTAACCACCTGTAAGATAACATTATGTCATAAACCAGAAGACTCTAATCTAAATTTTGACCTGAGTGCAAACCCTAAATGCAATTATTAGTAATATGCTTCCTAAATATGTCTAACAAGGTATCACACTAAACAATTTTATGCAATAAACCATTAGTGTCCTTGTTGGATGAAAGTTCCTGGCACTGTTTAACAACAGGCTGCTGTGACTTCATGGATTATTTAACACTGAATACAGTACATGAAATATCACAAATTATGTCTTGATGAGAATGGTAGAGAGGCAGTAAAGGCCCCTTTGAAGTTACTATTGTAGCACATGCTAGGAGAAAATAAAATAAGTTACAGAAATTTTGGAGTGAGCAGTTCATGGTGCAGTTAAATCAGATATATTAGTAATGATCTAAGCCTTCTCCTGTGCACTGACTGGAATACGTCACTACTACACCAGGTTTGCAACAAAGATGCGCTATTAAAGTGAAATTCCAACCAGCTGAGTTGAATAGGTGTCCAGTAACTGAGAGTAGTGGTTCCTTCTAAGGGGCCAACCAGAGTAGGTGCAATTCCAATATATGTTATCTGAGGAAGGAAGTAAGGCTGTATTCCAAAAGGTAGTGCTTTAATTGCACATCAGCTGATGTATGAAGTCCCAAAGAAGAATTTTATTCAATGTAGTTTTTATTTAAAACACTGTTTCAGGAAGTGGTTTTGCACCCATCACACCCATCATCAGTTATAATTATCATCATCATCATCATCATCATCATCAT
>Ga0131853_10027021_pt1 | contig 10313 bp, 7 predicted proteins | sample TergutLab28metaG_FD_92764 | JGI IMG/M metagenome (GOLD analysis project Ga0131853, IMG submission 92764) | Labiotermes labralis P1 segment gut microbial communities from Petit-Saut dam, French Guiana - Lab288 P1 (version 2) (version 2) | ecosystem: Host-associated > Arthropoda: Insects >... | reverse complement strand
TTTTTTTCTCTTCAAAATGCAGTTTGTTTCATAATTCTAACGTATTTGGTTCCTGTATTATTCACATTTTATATACAGGATGTGCTAAAATTAAAAAAATAATTCCGGCGCCAAAAGGTTAACTACCATCAAAGGTTATAACTCCTCTAATTTGATATTATAGACCTTTAAATTTCAGAAGTTAAAAAAATCATCTTTCATTAGCGTATGAATCAATGCAGCAATATGTTAACTACCTACGCAGAGAAACTCAAAACTTCTTCCCTTTAAAGCTTTTCGCAAGAATATGGAAGTATTTCCAGCGACGTAAGAACAAAATGCAGTGTGATACCCTTCCAACATTCATTATAAGTCACATGGAGAAAAGAAAATAAACCCTCCAGCTATGACGAAGAGAAGTCATTCGCTCCAGGCCCGTTGTAACAAAAAGTTTCCGAAGTACAAGAACTTTGATTAGCAAGGAAGAAGATGTACTTAGGAGTAAGTTGGAGCTACATGTAATCCACGTTGAGTTACATCACAGAAGAGGAACTAAACCTTCAGGGTTCCTTTTATCCGAAACGCAGCTGTATACCATCACAGCATCTTCCTGTATGCCGTTCAGAGTAATCCATCTGCTGTTTCGATGCTGTTCGCCACAGCGACATGCTGGGACAGTCTGTTGCTTCAGCAGGAAATGTTGTAACACAGCAAATACTGCATTAATTTGTCTGTAGTGGAAAGATAACTTTCTGTAGGGATTGAAATGTCAGTAGGTCCGGATGAGTGACGTAGTTACTTTTCTAGAGCTATAAGCCATTTTCAGTTACTTGCTACGTCATTACATGAGTTCCTGGCAACGACATTTAGGGGAATTTGTTACCGAAATTGCACTTAGCATTTCCCTTTGTAAAATGTGTCGGTTATTCTGCTCGGCTTTTCTCCTGGCCTGAAGCATCAGCCTGTTTTAGAAAACCACTTTTCACGTATGGTTTTGAGTATTTCTCTTTGAAGGGGTAGGACAGAGTAGAAGTGTTAAACATCCATAAAACGCTTAAAGAAACAAGTCACTTTGCATTAGTAACATTCTATTCAAATGGGTCTAATTTACAAGTGTGTGGATGGGAGATTTGTAATGAAATCCATTAACAGACTCTGAAGGTACGGAAATAAAATTTCTGTTCCCACAGAGAAAATAATTTTCGTGTTCAAATGAGGAAATAGTCTTTATCCACTGTCATGTCTACAAAGATTTTCCAAGTATCTAGAATCATCCTCAAAATTCTAGGAGCCACTAGAGTGAAGTAAGCAAGTGCCTTGGTGAGGAACCTTAAACATAAGGAGCTAACTTAAAAAATTTGGTCGGGTATTACTGTAGCTTAGCCCATGGTGGTCGAAAGTGAACATGTACCTACCTCCCGCGATTCCGCTAAGTTAGAGGGCTATACACCAGCTACGCCGCTGTTGTCAGCGACAAAAAACCACGGGTTGTGGAGGCTCTGTTGAAGAGTGCTCACACAACTTACTTCCTTGTACAGTACACCCACCAACAGTGGTTCTGATTCACTTCTTCTCGTTAGTACGAAGCAGTTTGTTATTTGAAATATTAATTTTCTAATCTAAAATCACAATACACATCAGCGGAAATAATGTTATATTATTATTATTATTACTATTATTAATTTATATTAATAAAAGGAGACAACTTTAGCACATTAATAAGAAACTCATAAATGCGTATAGAAACCCAAAGTAGGCAAAGAAGACTTGCAGACGTAACGAAAGCCAGAATGAAAAAGGGTACTAGTCAGGAAAGCTTAAGGCAGGCAGATGTCGATAATTTGGGGTAGACAGGTGGGAGGTTTTGTGTGTCTGTACTTCCAATAATCCAACATCATTACTGCCAATACTCGCTAAGAAAACACAAGTTTCTTTGTCATCATTTTCTAAGAGAATTTCGTAAGTAATAAACAAAGAAATGTATAAAACGCATGTAAAATAATATTAAGGTGTGAATTTATAAAAGCGCAAACTTGCAATGAATTCAAAGTTGAAATTTTAATATCAAGTAACAAGTCTTCTTAACTGTTTTTCTTTTCTTACGTAGACAATAAGTTGATGAAAACTTCTACAGACACTTGTTTTGATCAGTAGGCCCTTCTTTCTTACTTTACCTACCCATTAATTTCAAGCTCTTTACCGTATCTCTCCAAAACTGTTGGACAGAATAAATGAAGAGCCTGCCCTAAGTATTAATTTTCTGATGCCAAACTAAGAAAAGCTTCACTTACTACAACGTACAAAATTTGTGTGTGTTTTGGTAATATTAAAAATATTTGATCTAAGAAGAGGAAACTTTGTGAGAAAAGCTTCAAGGTACAGTTCAGTCAATTACACAGAACACCGAAAATATCTTCTTCATGAAGAAATTAATGGATCTTTAATGTACAAATAATTCCTTCGCTGTCTGCAAGAATTACAATTATCAGCTTCGGGATATGTTGCTACAATAATTCATCATTTACCACGATTAAACAGGACAATAAACGAAGCGAATTTTTCACGTCTCAAATATTTATTTCATTCAAGTATAGTTAAAATTTTTTTATTAAACACGGCCAGAAATTTCAACCACTTACAATGCTTGATGTTTCAGTGTTGGGGAACCTCGAGTCCAGGAAGGAGTGCGGCATTCATGTCATACTCTGTCCAAATCGATTTGACATACGGCAGTATAATTTATAGGCACGAGAGCGGATTCTTTTTGATGTCAGGGAGGCAGAATTTTCTTAAATAATTCACTTCCTTGCATTAATAAACAATTCACACACAACAAAACAAAGTACACTAATTTATAATTATGTATTGACACAATTTGTTATAAATCCGACATGTTCCGATCGATCTTGATTATCTTCAGGAAGTTACTGAACATCAGTTTATCCTATATAAAAAGCTAGATAGATTATTAAATATCTTAAAATCTGTGCACAAAATTTTTGTATTACAAAATGCGTTTGTAGTAATGTAAGATTGGTCAGTAGGTCGTAGGGGTTGAAGTTTCATACGTTTGACAATAGTTTATGTCAGAAGGACGTCAAGTTTATATTTTGTTAGCCAAAATGACACTCACATTCATTCTTTCTGTTGCATCTACCTAACGTGCTGGCTGATTGCTCAGATTTATCCATTCCATCTTTCAATTATTCTCTTTGTTATTTGCTTAGAAATCACTCTCTATTTCTGTATTAATAATTCTCGCTGCACAAGGACCTGAATTCATCTACGGTTGGGCAGTGTCCAACATAAACCCAAATAAATTATTCATAAGTATGCAGCCCAGTAGAAGATTGGTATAGAATTGTTTCTCCCAATTTTTGACAGAAAATAAAACATTTCTTAATTATATTAAGAATCAATTATGTAGAGTGTTTAGCACAGAAGTGCAGGAATACGAGGCATGTGATTCAATACGAGATAAATTTACAGATTTGCCACTTTCTGCACAAAATTGGGGGCCTATTGTGTTTACAGAATATGGAAGGGGGGTGGACAAAATAAAAGAGTGTGGCAAGGAAAGAGAACATCACCCTCTATATCATGATCTAGAAGTTAGCTGATAGAGAAGCATGTAGTATTAAAGAAAAATGGTGCCACAACATAAGTGAAAAATTTCTTCTTTCTCTTCTTCTTCCTTCCCTTCCTCTACTACGGGAACCACATTTCAATTCCGAGGGAAACTAAAATTTTTCCTTTCATCTGTTTCTTGTTTCGCCCAAGTCAGAGTTGCACCTTCCCATAAGAAAATAAGAATGAGTTTGTATTAGAAGGCGTTAGCGAGCGAAGAATTTCTAGTCTACAGATAGAAGAGAAAACCTGTGTAAATTGGAAGACCAAAATATGTAGCAGGAGAAAATGGAATTATAATAAACTGATATGTCCAAGAGTCAAGTGACGGGCCAAGAAAATGTCGATGAGATAATTTTGAGACGGGTAAGGAGAAGGTAAAATCAGCCACATGCATACCTATTGTATCATAAAGACTTGTGACAAAGTGAAGACACATTTCTGCCCTTTCCATGCGTTAGTAGTAGAGGTAACTCTGTTCGTCAGACATTGGTAGCTTTACGAAAGAAAAGAAGGTGGGTGGGTCCCAGAACTACGATGGGCGTGGTGGGAATGGCGAAATTCCTTGTCTGTAGCGAATTGAAACATAGTCTTCCGGTCCAAAGATAATTATCTAATCTATGAACCGGAACTATGTGATTATAATCATGTTTCTGAGATCCTGAGTCGCGTTATGCGCATTAAAGAATATAAACCGTAGAGAAAAGACGTTACTATGATTGTCGCTACTCAATGATTTCGCATTGAGCTGCGGAAGAGGCAACTGCTACCTTCCACAGACTGTACGCAGAAGAGACTCTGTTCCATTAGCGCCCACTAGGAGATTCCAGCAGTTGCGGTAATGGCCAGGGTAAAGCAAAGAAGAAATAGAACTTTGCAAAGGAAAAGAATGGAAGATCAAGTCTCGAGTATTGTGGCTTCCGCCATGAGTGACCGCCATCTCTGCCCCTGCATTGTTCAGCTACTGACAAACAAGAGGGAAAGGGTGACGCGTCCTCCTTCCGACATTCAACATGTCCAAGAGACGCTTTTCCTTGTCAGATCAGATATCTGACACGTAGCCTGCTTCGTTCAACTTGAGTGGCTTAAATTGCTGTTGCAAGGCAGTGATTAATGATAGGGTGGGTGAAGACAGGTGGCGGAAAGTGATACGGACGAAACGACGTCTAGGGGAGAAGAACGGCAGAATGATGAAGAAGACGATGGTGGCCTGTACAGCCACCCATATTCGTACGATAATGATTTCAAGGATAAAAGTGGCCAGGTCGTAAGATTGGGAACTTACCTCAACCTGGTACACACATACAGAAAAAGTGCAGTTTTAAAGGGTGAATTTTGTTTCTGCTCTATAGATGTTAATTACCTAATAGAGCCATACAAGATGGAAGTAAGATAGACAAGCATGCACTCACACAGAAACCTGTATCGGCATAATGTTTAGTGGGCAAACATGCAGGTCGGAACACACGAAATCAAGCACAAGATTCAGTCTGGTGGAAAAATTTTCAAAAAATGATGATTTTCGTTGAAAAATTTACTACGAGGAACAACACACTCCCAAAACCTACCTTCAGTTATAAAACAGGAACGTGGCTAAAGTACTTCAGTGCTGCCCTTTCCTGCAGGAGGCGAAAGGAATCGAAGTATGTACATTTTTATTAAAATAAAACAAAAGATAAAGATGTATCAGAAAGAAGCTGACTCCATCTTGGGATAAATGACGTAATAAAACTTTGGTACGTTCTTTCCTGACTGCTCGGCGTCACTTGCTACGGACAGCGTCTTTCACACTGACGGGAAAAAAAAAACACAACAACAACGAAGTAATGCTAAAGTCTGTGCCTGTGTTTTCTGTACATTGTGTGTTAATTATTCGCAGTTGCTCACAGTATTGTAAGTATGCGCTAAACTTTAAAAACCATGGAAACGCCAGAATCACGAAAACTAACGAAATGCTGCAGCCAGATATTAAAATTCGTGAAAGCAGCGGCTTTGGTCTACACATTTGTAGACGTATTTAGACCAACGGCTGTACTAAAACCAAATTTTATATTAATTCACACTGTTTGCTAAAAATTTCGGACTTCTGTTGCGGTATTATAGATTTATTAGAACCCAGAAATATTTTTGTAGGGTGTTCAGTCAGTACTCAGTTACCTTGTCTGTTTCTGGTTTGTCTTTTATCATTTGTTCTTAGTGCAGTTTTGTCCAACACGCGTATTTGTGTATTTCTGCTGTTTTTTTTGTCTCCCACGCTGTAAAGCCTGGATATTAATAAATAAATTAATTATTATCTTTGTTACGAACTTAATCACATCCTTAAACTTCCTCGATTATAATTAGTACTACTGCATAATATTATAGGACTTTACACCATTATGCATATGCTTGTTGCATAATAATATAGATTTTATTTAGGTGGTGTCTTTTTGAAACAGGCACTTAACTTGTTACTGTGCAAAGTAATTTAAATATTTTGTCCTCAGGCCGATCAACTAAACAGTACATTAACATAGGCCACAACAGGCTTCTTCCTAAACCTTATAATGTTTTTAAAATTTAATTCCACACTGTCAAATATAATCCGTTGATATGTTGTCGTTAAATGAGATGTACTTTATGCACAAATATAAGGGCTAGTGGTTAAAGAGCTATTTGTAAAGTGAAGAAGAGAAGGTTTGTGGTCTTCCGTGTATAGTAATAAGAACTGACGTTAGAAATGCTGTTGTGAACCAAAAACATGTTTTGTTCTTGCTGGTTCGTCAATTAATTGGACGCGGCCATGCAGGAAGCGTCGCGGCGCACCGAGTTTTGTTGTTTTATTCCACTCCCTCTCGTTTTTATTATTCCGAGCGGTGAGGCTAGCGGTGACATCTGCAACTGGCGTGATTCTTTGTAAATTTAGTGCTCGTTACGAGGTAATGTTTGCATGATACGATATTAGTCATCTCAGTCAGCTTCTCTGTGATTCTGCCCTTAATTGCTACAGCGAAACAATTGAATAACATTCGTTATCCCTCTACATGCTTACAAAGAGAGTACTAACGAGCATAGTAAAATGGTTATAAAGCAGTATCTGTTAAATTAGGCCTCAATTTAATGTATTTTCAAAAAAAAAATTTAGTGTCACTTTCGGATAAATTAATGCGAGGCACTTTCCCCTTCAAAGCTCCTATTATGTTACTTAAATGGTGACTTTAAATTCACCAAACTGGATCTTTATTTCATCATCGTTGTTAAAGTAACAGATATTATACATTCTCTCTTTCTGTTTCCGACAACTGACTTCTAAACCCACTGCCAAATATATTTCGTATATCTAACAATGTCTTTCTTAACTTTTTCTCAGAAATTTCTTTGGAGATATATAATTGCTACATTTCATCTAATTGTTTTCTTCTCTACCTTCTTAATGTAAGCACTGGGCTGAACGGTACTGCTGCTTTACCTCTTATATTTACAGGGTATAAAAGTTGGTACCCTATAATAGATGGAACATGACAAGGCATGTGTTTGAGAAAAATGAGCTGATAAAATGAGGAAAAGGGCCTAAAAGAAACTTAATATCAGATATGGTGGAATGTTATTAGGGCAATAAAATTACAGAGGATGGGAGGAAAAGGACATGTAGTACGCATAAGAAATATAACACGCTGGCAAATTTTGGTTCCAAAGCCTGAAGAGAACATTCATGTTGAAATTCAGATGTAGATTTAAAGTAAGTATTAGAACAAATATTGCGAAGACGAAATGTGTAGACATAGACATAGAATTGATTATGACTCATAATGGAGACCAATGAGGAGGTGTTAAGACAAGTGGCACTGAAATTTCATATTCAAGAAAGGCGGGAAATTTCACTACAAGTTCTGTGACTGAGCTAATGACCTTATTCTCCCACCAAGAAATTGATTTTTGTAATTGACATAAAAGCTTACAACATCTGTTTTGTTTTTTAATTTTTTCCTCAAATCCGTTTTATGTTGGAATGCTATCTGGAAGAAAGAGAAGGACTGTAACACAGAGGATATATTATTTTATAATTATTATATTAGACAGCTGCTATACTTGGCCTTTGGAAGTCTTCGGATGAACGGTCTACACGAACTTACCCTTCCATCACTGAAGGCAAAATTTTGTTCCTTTTCCGCTGATACATTTGTTCTCTTAAATTTGGACACATTTGAGACACACGTCAAGGCTGTTATGTTCATTCCAGCAACATTCACTGAAACGTTAAGATACAACACTCTCGAACTTTGTCTCGCTATTACGACACAGTCTGGTCAAGGACCCACACAGAGATCGACATCAGGATTATTGGGGTCAGCACAGGAACCTGTCGCAATGCACTCAATTTTGCTTTGACCCAGAATATTTTGCCTCAATTTGACTCATTGTCACATCTTCAATAAGACTATTGTCAACACAAAGAGTAGTATTATCAATAATATTACTATTACTAACACAATTACTAATAACATTATATTACCACACATAAAAATGATTGGCACTCTTGACGTCATTAGCAAGAGCGATGCCGACTAAAACATCTTAGATATCAATTTTATATTCTAGGTCTCACTGAAAGCATTACGATCGTTAGAATCTTTGGAAGATTTTTACGAATCGACGTGGTGTGTGCGACATACCATTAGACTATATTCTTTAGCTACACTGTTGTAAAAACCGCAGTGAGGGGTTATCAACTGTACTGACTTAAAAACAGAAATCTCCTCTGTCATATTCGACCAGAAAACACAAATTTCCTTTTGAGGCCCTTTGTGGTTTCCTCAGTCCCTCCAAGGGAATGAGTGATAGTTTCTTAGACTGAACCACTTCTACGTTTCACAACTTCTTCGATTCATTTTTCTGTGAAATCTCTGAATGGCTCTATTATTCGTCTGAATGTAAAGCAAAGAATTTAAACATCCTTATACAACTATCTTACAAGTAAAGTACAATAAACATGAATTATTTTGCCACACGCCTACATTTTCCTGTTCCCTGCGGCCTACTGACCTGTTAGAGAATATCAAATGTTGCCTGACACACATTCCCTTGCCGTTCCTACATACACGGCAGCCAAATCTGTCAGAAGGACATGCGACTGTTGCTCTAGATTTTCTGGGTCAAATTCCAATTATCATTCCATATTCAATTACGTTATATTCTTGATTTTAGTACTCTTCTTTCTTTAACGGGGTAGACAACATAGCCTGTCGTGTTACTGGCAGTGAGAGCGACGGAAGCCATCACTGAAGAAGGGGGGCCCTTCTGGTTGTGTAACATAGAAATAAATCTTTATTAAATAGAACATTCAACTCAAAAATCCACGAGATTATTTTGGAAGTAAAGCATTTGTGAAAGGTATAATAACACTAAGCCATCGCAAAGAATATTTTCCTTTTACTGACTGGAGACGAATGGCATTAACTGCCAAAATATCCATGAAGATATCTGTTCATTTATCTATTGGCTGGAGCAATATATTACCATACCTATCATATAATCTCGCTGTGCTATCTTCGTCTCTTCTGTACTATCCTACGTGGTAGTGTTTGGATGACATTTCGGGTTCTCATTAGCCTCAGTTCGCTGCGCCATAGATATAATTCATCCCTCCACGGACATCGGCTTCTTGTACCCTTATGCAAATGAACGGAAGAGCACATTCTTGATGTCCTACACTAAACGGAGGCTTTTATATATTTCAAAGTAATTTTGTCCACATAAATAACGTAGGGTAGCGTAAAATTGGGAATTTATAATACAGAAATTTTTAATAGAAACTTTGAGTGTTCCACGTTTTTATATATGCTGGAAAATATGTGGATGTACCATTTTCTGTTCTGTACTGGCCCCCATTGTTATTAACTTGTCCAATCAGAGCTGCCGACAAGCTGTGTAACTCCTTCTAAGTGAGAAATGGGTGCATGTCATTTCTCTAAATTAGGATAATACACTGCGCGCTTGTGAACGCATTCCTTGGACAACAGTTTGTACTGAATACCGTGAGGCAGCTAACACTAAACTTCAGGCAAGTGTCTGCTAAGTTCCGGGAATATTTCAAGATTATAAGGCAAGGATGGATAGCAACCATAACGATATAGTGAATGTCACAGATAATAATTAAATTCAAAAGCAATCCTTAGAAATTCAACTGACTTTTCCTTTGAATTTCTTTAGAACAAAAAACAAAGCGAAAACTTTTGTGGGCACATATTTATGTAAAAACTAAATTTTCATAAATGGAAGCGCGCACACACACACGTGGTCTGAGAAAAGTCGGTATCTGAAATAAAGCTGCAAGCATGTCAGAAAGAAAATGTTAAAATCAAACACAATTTACCTAAGAAATTCAAGCGGCACGAAATATTACAACGAAGAAGGAACTGAGCAATATAAACCTACCAGGCGAACTGTAGATACTGTCAATACTTCTACTCGTTTGTATGGAGTAGCACTGTCGGTCTGTATAATCTCAAGAGGACTCTTCGAATAAAAGTGACAGATTATCAAATACAATTTCTCCCTTCTAAAACAGAAAGAAATACCTCCTAGAGGTGAGGTTTGAGGACGTTTCATAAATATTTTCAGTCTTCAGTACAAATAAGAATGCCCATTCCCTGGTTATATCTAAGTACCAGTGTTTTACAGCTACATGCAGCTACATACAGCTACATGCTTCTACATACAGCTACATA
>Ga0131853_10027020_pt1 | contig 10313 bp, 8 predicted proteins | sample TergutLab28metaG_FD_92764 | JGI IMG/M metagenome (GOLD analysis project Ga0131853, IMG submission 92764) | Labiotermes labralis P1 segment gut microbial communities from Petit-Saut dam, French Guiana - Lab288 P1 (version 2) (version 2) | ecosystem: Host-associated > Arthropoda: Insects >... | reverse complement strand
TGGTGTTATGTAGCGGGATTGTCTGTTGGTGATGTGGTATCCGAGTGTAGGCTGAACCGCAGCCTAGACTCAGATACCACATCACCAACAGACAATCCCGCTACATAACACCAGCACGCCTCAAGTCAGCCTACACAACGCAACAAATAGTCGCAAGCTCCTGAAGATGGACACATTAACGTCTGAAACATGTTGAGCAATAGATAATAAAGCAAGTGTCATCTAGTTGGGTCAACCTTTATTCAAAGATAATGTTCCGCTTAGTTTTGCAGGTGGAAATGAGTTTCTGGTTGTTCTGTTCAGAATAATTATGTTTCCTAATTTCTGTACGTTTTTAAGAAGGATAATTCAATAACATACAGACTGAAACAGTGCGGTGAAATGTCGTGAGCGGCTTGCTGCTGGGAGAACCTTCAGAGGTCACAATTCAAATACAGAAACGATACATCTATTGGATGATAACAGGAGAGCACATTTTGTATTTGGTAGCGCGGATTGGTGAAAGTTGAAACGGAAGAACGGAAACACTTTGCATTCATTCGTGGAATGAAAATTTAAATAAAATAATACCAGTGATAGGGCCTTTTGTATTAGCCACTTGAAACTCTTGTCAACTCCAGATGCGAATTCCTTTGCATTTAATTTCTGTACATTTTAAAAGCAGACTTGCTAGTTTTCGTCAGACGTGGTGTAACTGAGGCAGAAATGAGGTAACTGAGATTTCAAGGAATGCTTAATTTGTATGTTGATTTTTTATTCATTCATTGCAAAAAAAAAAAATTAATGAAATATGCATGTGTAGGAAATTTTGTATCAAACGTATATGAAGAGCTGTTTACATTTGTTTGCATGTATCATGTACAAAAACTACGCAGATTTCAGTTGCATTTGGAGGTGCGGTAGGAGGTGTGAGGGGAGGTGCGCTAAATGTGGGGTGAAATGAATTTTTGGTTTTTATCTGTCCAGCATAATTCTTACTTCTAATCATGTTCGAATAATAATTTCCACGTTTAATATAGTTGCTCTCTGTAAGGATATTTGTATGTGATATAAAATGTATACTATGTTACTGTCTACAACATTTCATTTGCATTACTTCTTTCACTGTTTTAGATTAAAGAATAACAAGTTGGAATTCTTTTTGACGTTTTGCTGACCGTACACCTATAGGTGTGACGATACCAGAGGCTGTGTAATGCAATTTTGACCTCCTGATGATGAGCACATGTGCTCGAAATATGTTAGAGGCATGAAATAAAACTTATTGTAAAACAGAAATTTTGTGCAATAAGTTGGTTAATTACTGAGATAAAAAGAAAATGTTCGTATTGCGTTATACAGCGGTTACCTGCACTCGAGTGTTGTCCATATATGGTAAATTCGTGACCATTTCCAATATTAACATTGACGTTGCAAATATTTTAAAATGTCCCTTTCCACGTTTTTACACAACGCGTGGTATAAGTTTTATCCGTATTCTGCCTAGCGACAGATGTGGAGGATTATAATCGATGTCTCATGAACGGCGAGATTCCGTGTTTCTTGTGCGTATCTCGTTAAAAGGAGATTTTGAAGTCAAATATGCGCGAGTGTTACGTTTATATCGTGAACTTGTTCTTCGGTGTAGATTGGTATCTCACAGAGAACACGGCGTGTGTCAATTATGACGACCAGTCTCGGTGAGATATAATTAACGGACGTAAGTATTAACATGAAATGTATTTTTGTTCGGCTTTCACCAAAATCAAAAATGTTTCAAGTTTTATGAAATATCCCAGGTATGAAATTTTACAAAAATAGTTACGGTGGCCGTTGCGCTGTTCCATATTGACCGACCAGACACGGACGGAGGGACGAACACGACGAGGCTGATTTGCGAATGTACCTAGCAACGAAACACAGCCGGGGCATTACGTGCTTGCACTGTCGGCATGGTTGCAAATTACGTCTCTCCTCACCTTGAGATCAAGTGGTGTGGACACAGTTTTTTTTTTTTTACTATGAATGATGGCCACAAAGAGGGGAAGTTCTCCGTTATTTAGAATATACACTAAAAATTGTAACACCGTGCAATAAAAGTCGCGTTGTGCCCAGCCTGTCCCTATGTGCATTTTATTCTAAACACCTGCCTTGCTCGCATATCACTAGTCCCAGATGTGCGAAGAAAATTAATTTAAGACTCTTACGTGTTATGCAAGAGTAGATGTGAGTGAGCACTGAACAAATTAACTTGCCACGCCCAAAATTACAGAGAACAGGGTTGGAAAATTTATACATTCCCACGTTTCATTATACCCACTGGGGAGGGTTTAAGGACGAGGTGTGTAATTCTCTGGAAATTGTGTAAACCGTCAGCGCCACTAAATTTTGATGTTAATTAAAGCGAAATGTTCCGACCCACGTGGGCCATCTTCAGGCTAAATACATGGGCTGAAACGTGTTGTTTTAATAAACACCAAAAATTGTGTTGACTGTTATAACTGATATACATAGTTACCACATGATCATACATTTGGATGTCCTCCTTAAAGTTAAGATAAAGAAGTAAACAAACTTACTTTCCTGGTCATCTCTTTCTCTTTGTGTCTGCCACTCTTGTCAAGGTCATCTCTTTTACCATGAAGATGGAGGCGCTAAGTTCGCTATAGTCATTGGCGTGAGGACCTTACACTTATATCATAGTGTAAAAATTATTTTTACTGCATATGCTATCTTGTAAGGACTACCAGGTTCAAGGATGGACGTGAACGTCTGCTATTATATCTGATTGAGAGGCAATTTAATTTAATCCGTAATATGAAAATCTCTAGTCCCTGTGATTTGCTTTCACACAATCTTCCTTATATTCCAGGTGTTTTTTGCCAAAATTCTTCGTTTTCCTTTTTTTAAATCGAATCCTTGTGTATTCAGCGTCTAGCGATCTCCATGGCTTTAGTACCGGAGTACTGGGAGAAGAAACTCCTTCGGCACTGTAGATGCAGGTGTTTGGGATGTTAAAATGTGCCGATTGGTAGATGTGATGGACGCGAAAAAGGCGAGGGTAGCAGCTGTCACTCATGTTTCATACCGATACAGTACACGAGTTGAGGGCTTCTGGTCACAACTGCACGCGGGGGGTGAAACCTGGGTCGTTGACTTTGAACCCGAATCCAAGCTGCAATTAATGGAATGGCACCACACGACATCCACAAGGAAGAAGAAATTGAAAAGTGTACAATCAGCAGGAAAAACCTTGGTGACTTATGTTACTGTTGTGAACTTCTTGCCTGGTCGTTTGGCAGACAGCCTGCAAGGAAAGCTTTGCACACATGACGAGGCAGTGCAGAGGAACAATCTTACCGAGTGCGAAATGCATGGTTTTTTTCGTCCAAGGAAGACCGTATTGAAGAATGACGGCCTTCAGGTGTGGTGTTGTGAAGCTCGGTGATTGTTTCACGTGTCTGACTTATAAATAGCACGAAATACAAAGAACGGGGGGCATTACTTTCGTGTCTGACCCAGGCAGGTGACAACGTTACGGAGGAGCAAGCACCCTCATCGTCGGGGTCAAGCAGTTGAGCACTCCTCGCACTGCTGGATACTGCAGCCGACATAGCTTGCATAGTCCCAGCGGCTTGAATCTTCAACAACACCGATGTGAGACTCTCAAACCCAGCTCATTTTTATTGCACACACGCTAGTGCAGCCAATCTCTTTGGTCCTTAAAGTAACTGAAGTGCATCAGAGTCTAATATGTGACGGTGGTTTATTGAGGCGTATGAGTTAAATGGCGTTAACATAAAGTAATAAGCGCAGTGGCTCTTAAAGTTAACCAGAATAGCAATTTTAGTGAATACTTTGTTTTTATTATTTCTTTGTTGGCAGTAATAGCTAATGTATGTATTTTATGAGGCTAAATGTGAAGGAGAGGTCTGTTCCATGACATACTTTTCCATGAATGTACTTGTGTTTTCTACCTTGTGAATGTCGAATGGAACGATCGAAACTTGCAGGAAAGTCCACAAATGAACGTGTGGTGTCCACATGTTGTTTGTGTGGATTCGAATTGCTTCTGATTGACTGGCACAACGGGATGATGTGACCTGAATTTGTTACCTAAATTTTTATCAGACTAGAGTAATATAAAATAGCAAAATGAAATTGATTGTACATATGTGCTACTGAGTTCGAATTAATTTGGTTCGGTAGTTGGGTACTGTTAGTAGGCGGTAGTTGGGTACTGTTAGTAGGCGGTAGTTGGATGGTGTTAGTAGGCGGTAGTTGGGTACTGTTAGTAGGCGGTAGTTGGGTACTGTTAGTAGGCGGTAGTTGGATGGTGTTAGTAGGCGGTAGTTGGGTACTGTTAGTAGGCGGTAGTTGGATGGTGTTAGTAGGCGGTAGTTGGGTACTGTTAGTAGGCGGTAGTTGGGTACTGTTAGTAGGCGGTAGTTGGGTACTGTTAGTAGGCGGTAGTTGGGTACTGTTAGTAGGCGGTAGTAGGGTACTGTTAGTAGGCGGTAGTTGGATGGTGTTGCTTGTTTGTTTTAGAAACAAAAGTCGGTTTGGGGCCTTTAATCCCAGTCCCATAAGATTTTCTGCAGAGGATCGTAATTGTTTGTTGTAGAGTGGACTGTGTCGTCACGGTGTGAATGGAATGCTACGTTTTGAAACAGGGCGCTGACGGAGCTCTTTGGTCCTAATGTGAAGAAGTACATAGATGCTGAAAAAAATTGCGCAAAGAGCGCTTCATGTTTTCCAGTCGATGTCGGACGTTAATAGGGAGATCAAATCGAGGAGAATGAGATGGGTGGGGTATGTAGCACGTATTGGGGGAAAAGAGAAATTCGTACATGTCTTTGGTGGGGAAACCTGAAAAGAGGGGGGAACTTTGAAGATCTAATTTTGAGGTGCGTCATTCCCGTTGTTTTGGTTCAATAACAAAGAATATTGTGTATTACACGTACAGTCGAACACAACTATATTTCACCTAGCAGTACAGTAGGTATTCAACTACATGTTTCGGCCCTATATGTGGGCCATCTTAGGTTGTGATTTAACTTACAGAGCAGCTATACAAGATGTGTGGGGTGTTTTTTTAGGGTGCTGGGGATTGGGAGGGGGGAAGGGGGGACGAGATCTCGTTGTTTCAGTAGTGGGTACCGTGACCTAGGGCTGTTACAAGTGGATTATTATTAGTTGTTTATGTACACATGTCAAAATGTAGGCGTTGGTGAGAGGATAATACGAAAATGGATCTTGCTGTTGTAGGGTGAGAGCGCATGGTTTGTGGAATGTGATGGGCAGAAGTTGCGGGCAGTTGTGGACATGATAAACGTTTGGGTTCCGCAAATTGTCGGGAGTTCGTCGCGTTGCTCGGAAACTAATAAGTCTGTCAGTAAGGATTCTTCTACTTGGGGGTGGTTAGGGCTTAATTAATGTCGAATTTCTTTCATGTTTTGTTTTGGCCTTGCGTTCAGGCTGCTGACGGGACGAAATGGAGTTGTGGTGATAATTCAGTGTGTATCGCCAACATTCTGCTTGCCCATAAATTGGCCTCATGCACAGGAAATGTTAACCAAATGTCAAAGGTTATGTTGCAAGCACGTGTCATAGCTGTAGAGGGAGTTAATCCATCCAATATAGGCTCTTTTTGTGCCCATTCCCAGAAGAGAGCCTCAAGGTAACACGCACTGTGGCTGATCTTAGGTACTGTACCAGCAAATATCGCTGTTTTATTTTGTCTCGAATTCGTTCGATAATCCTGTACTTTGTACGTGAATCAGAGACTTTGAAAACCTAGTTTTTACTCAGTCAAAAAATTCCCCGCATTTGATGAAACGCGAATACTCAGTACCGCGATTTCAACAGCCGTCTCTTATTCCTACCCGAGCGAGAGCAATCGAACTCACATCCTCTCGTCTTATTTCTGTAAGATCCATTTTAAAATTTTATTTTCCTCTATGTTTAGGTCTTCAGGTGAACTATTCCATTTACGTCCGCCGGAACCCTGTTTGTGTTTCGCTTCTCCCTCGTACGTGCCACATACCCTGCCCATCTTATAGATGAGAAATACAAATCACGAAGCTCCTCGTTATGCCACATTCCGCAGTCCGCTGACAGTTCGAGCCTCTTAACACTGAAATATATTTTTCGTCTCACTGTTCTCGAACACCCTCGTCGTGTGTCCTCGCAGTTTGAGAGACCAAGTTTTGCACCCATATACACTAACAAGGGGCATATTTGCAGTTCCGTTTATTTTAATCCTTTTGATGTTAGATACCAGACAGAAGATTCTGACGAAACTGTAGCAGGCATTCCCCGAATTGAAATCAAAGTATCATGAATTAGCACGTCGATTTGCAAATTGTCTTCAAAGAATTGTCTGTATTTTACTTCTTGACTCTCTCACACCGTGTTAATTATGTGTTTAAAAAAGCTAAGATAGTGTTGTGCAATATTATTTCGTATTGGTTCCCTGATGGTGACCCCTTTTGCACTGTAATATGTAGGAATACTGAATACGATATTACAGTATAAATGTCTAGGGAAGAACACTGTGCATCTTGTTAGTTGAGTGTTGTCATGTTTCCTTGTTTGCCGCCCGTCCCTTCTGGATAATCCTTAGTGAGACGTTGGTATTGAAACTCCTCTTTACATTTCGCACTGTTATTGCAAATGGTTGTATTTCAGTCAGTTTTCGTGCTTCGAATTTTGGTGTGTCAGACCACACAAGAAATTGATACATCATTCATTTCACTGCACACATTTCTTAAAGTAGACAATGCTCTATTGCGCATAGATTGCACATGAGACAGATTTCTGCTAGATCATTGAGGCTGTAAACTTTACTTGGTGTCATACTTCTGTGAAGTTCTCTTTGTGAATTTCCATTATGGCCAGTAGACGTTCTTACATCTCTGTAATGAGTTGTTGAAGGAACATGTATATCTTTAGTGATAGGTGCCAGCTTTGTAACGTCAGTAGTATCTTGGAAATGACCTTGTTCCATAAAAGTTCATCTTACAAGGCCATTGAAGGCCCATATGGGGTGTAGAGGTGTAGCTGTACTATTTCTGTAACCTCGGCCCTAGATGGGAAGTGCGGTGGTCAGCGCCACGCCACGGTCGCTGTGCCCCCCGGGAAAGGGGACCCGGTACCCAATTGAAGAGGATACTGGGTGGGCCTCACGGCTGGTCTGGACTGTCTTCTTCCGTACCTTCCTTTGTCTGTTACACATTCTTGCATTTCATCAGTCCATTTCGTCTTGTCGGATTTTGAACCACAAGACCCCATACTGCAGTAACCGACTGACTTGTAGTTTCCTGTGCCTTCAGTTGTGGCCAGAAGAAGGCCGGTAACAGAGGTAGGATATCGTATCAAGCGAAACATCCTCGTACAGTGTTCGTCACCAGCAGGCGTGATTAAAGGTGGTGCTGTTAACGGCCGGTGCTGCCCTGAACGCCCCTTTTTTCAGGACGATTGTTGTTGAATGGACTAGGTCTCAAAGTCGGCAATGGGAGCTCCCGCACTCTGGCAATGGTAACCATTTTTTCTGGGGAAACATTTGCTTGCCAACTCCGTTGTCCACCTTAAGACAAAAAAACACGACAGTGTACTATAACGCAAGGTTGTGGCGCGTTCGCGTAACCGTTGTTGCAATGGAAACGCGACAGTGCCTTCTCGCTATGAGATGTACGTTACTGTCGACAATACAAAATCACCGAGTGTTGCACAACAGTGGTTTTATCGCCAGTCAGTGTCACCGGCAGCAGTAACACGTGATTAAGTTCCCGTGTAAATTGCCCGATAGGTTTGTCCGATTTTAACCAAACTCTGATTTTCCTGACAGATTTTCATAAAAGTCCCCGGTATCAGATGTCACGGAAATCCGTGCGGTGGGAGCCGATTTGATACATGCAGACAGACGGACGGACACGACGAAGCTTATAGGCGCTTTTCGCGACTGTGCAAAAGCGTCTAAAAACAGGAAATGTTAAAATTATCTCATTCAACATAAAACTCAGTGTTATGGCCTATATGTGTTTTGTGTGTGTGTGTGTGTGTGTGTGTGTGTGTGTGTGTGTGTGGGGGGGGGGCGGTCCAGTGTCCAACTTGAGATTACAGGTGATGGACCACAATTCTCGTTGTACCTGGGAGTCTGCAGCTTAAACTGTAGACTTCAGCGTGGAATTCCACAGGCTTTGCATTTGGGGGGGGGGGGGGGGGGCTGCCGAATCTTAAATAGAAAACCAGTCACTTTGAATTACTTTCTGATTAATTGACCACTGGATCATAATTAACACGTTTGAGCACTGTAAACACATAAAATGAATAGTCTTTCAGTAATTAGCCATCGTGTGTTATAGTCACTTGGCATCTGGCCAGTAAGTGCACAGTAACTTTCAAACACCTAGTTAAGTTGTGGATGAAAGACTCTAAGATACATTTTAAAGTGGGAAAAATATATAAATGTATAAAACACGGTTATTGGCGGTGGGGAGGGGAGGGGAGGTGGTGGTGGTGGAGCAGGGGCTGCATTTAATTTTTCATAGTTATTGCCCATATTTTTCCAGTTTTGACCTTGCGGTGTACAACTCACAATTGCGGCATAAAACATAAATTTATTGACATCCAAAAATATAAATACTAATATACACAGAACTATAATTTTGCCTTTTTTGTATGGGTGTCGAACTTGGTCGCTCACATTGAGGGAGGAGCATAGGCTGAGGGTGTTTGAGAACAGGGTGCTGAGGAGGATATTTGGGCCTAAGAGGGGTGAACTAACAGGGGAATGGAGAAGACTACATAATGAGGAGCTTTGTAATAGTATTCCGCACCAAATATTATTCAGGCGATAAAATCAAGAAGAATGAGATGGGCAGGGTATGTAGCACGTATGGGGGAGAGGATTTTGGCGCGTAGACTTAAGGGAAGACCACTTGGAAGACCCGACCGTACATGGAAGGGTAATATTGAAATGGATCTTCAAGAAGTGGGGTGGGGGCATGGAGTGGATTGATCTGGCTCAGGATATGGACAGTTGGCGGGTTCTTGTAAATGCGGTATTGAACTTTCGGGCTCCATAAAATGCGGGGAATTTCTTGAATAGCACAGGGCCTGTTTGTTTGTTTGTTTGTTAAATGAACATTCAGCGTAAATATAAAGCAGTCTTCCCTGTTACAAAAAGAATGTCTGCTGTGCTACACCCTTGAGGAATTAGGCTAAGTTATGTCAGTACACAAACACATGTTCGCATTGCAGCCTCAGATACAGCTCATAATGACGTCTGGTGGCAACATGTGGCGGACCAGCCGGAAGTGTAACAGTACCATATAAAAAGAGGAGAATGGCGTTGTAAACGCTGCGGGGATCTGACTGAGTGATGAGAAGCCTCGACTGTCCAGACATTGTAAGGTGACCAACAGCTATGTTTTTTTTTTAATTATGCATCCCATTGTGTTGGAACATAAACAAGAAGTAAACAGCTAGACCACCGAAATCCAACTGTATGAAATAATGATTCTCAACTTCATGTTTCGACCCCATAGGGTCATCGTCAGGCTGATATCCAAAACGTATTCAGAAAATCTGATGTGTGGTTGACCGTGCGTCGTAATTCAGTGTGGATAAGAAACCAACTAGATGTCACATTTGTGTTACCCTTTATTTTCTCCTTTACAAGTTACTCAACATGTTTCGGGCAACCATGTGCCCATATTCAGGAGCTGACGACTGATTAGTGTTTTTGCCACATGTTTGTATTGTGCCATGGCTGCAGGAAGGCTGTCAGAACCGGTTAGCAGGTAGTGTGTCCATTGATGAGTTCCTAGCACAACTGCTCAATGGACAAACTACCTGCCAACCAGTACTGACAGCCTAGCTGGTTTCTTATCCACACTGATATTCAGGAAGTACACGCATCATGTTATGGAGGAGAGATCTCTCTTCTCACAAATAATGTTACAATCCAGTTTCTGTACATTCATTTCAGGATTACAATTTGTGGCGATAGTTATTAAATACTTTAAAATGTTTTAAAACTTACTATTAATTTTAATAACTACTGCTTCATACGAGGGGATTAGATTGAGGACAGAAGAACAAGTAGTTGCCCAGCAGGATAGCTATACGGCTTCGTTGAGAATAATTATCAGTTTTACTGCCTGAAGGTCGTCCAGAGTAAGTTCGACAGATAACGAACCAGCAACAAAATTTTCGGCCTGAGATGTTTATTACATACTTTTAGCGTTTTGCTGCCAGTCAATCCTAAATTCGCATCGTCTTCATGTACGTTTGCATTTATACAGTAGTAACAATACTGGGATGTTGCC
>Ga0131853_10027019_pt1 | contig 10313 bp, 5 predicted proteins | sample TergutLab28metaG_FD_92764 | JGI IMG/M metagenome (GOLD analysis project Ga0131853, IMG submission 92764) | Labiotermes labralis P1 segment gut microbial communities from Petit-Saut dam, French Guiana - Lab288 P1 (version 2) (version 2) | ecosystem: Host-associated > Arthropoda: Insects >... | reverse complement strand
TTTTTTTCATTTTTGGGTCCCCGTATTAAAAATTCTTTTTTGAAGATTCCTTGTCTTTTCTATATTTTTTCCTTGTTTTTTGCACCCCCCCCCCCCCCCCCCCCCGGTAAGCCAAATTTTGGAACAACAACTCTTACGTATTCAGCATAGGTAAACTTCATCCTACAACATGCCCTGAAGGCATGATGGGAGGTGTGGAAGTAAAGCTCTACTCTTTCTTGAACCTCGGCACTAGGTGGCGCTGCGGAAACCACGACAGGTCCTGACTGCTTCACCACCGGGAAAAGCTTCTTTTTCCTTTTTCCAGGAAGCTGACTAGTCCTCGGGGTAAGCCTGGAGGGCTGCGGAAGATCTCGAAGCATTAGGGTTCGAACCTCAAACCTTTCAACCCATAACGAGTCGCTGTACTGGTTACGCTATACCGGCGGTCTAGAGAATCAGCATGAAAGCTTAAATATGCAGGTGAAGGCCAAATTATTATTTATTTTCCCAAAATGAAAGTAAACCCTTCAGGTTTTAGGAGCCTTCGTAAAATTATGAAAAGTGATTATTAGCTTCTTGATGTCCGTCCGCATGGAACAACTAGGATACCACTGAGAAAGTATTCATGAAACCCGACATTTGAGTATTTTTTAACACCTGTCGAGAAAATTCAAGTTGCATTTAAATCTGATAACAATAACGGGCACTTCACTTGACGACCATTATACATTTATGATTATATTACGCTCATTTCTTCTTAGAACGGGAAATGTTTCAGAGAGTTTTGTAAGGAAAATCAAAACAGAAATTTTATATTCGATAACTTTTTTATTTTCTTAAATCCAGCTGTTTACAAGGTAATGTCGAAAAATATTTTAGATCTGAGCAGGCCAACATGACAATATGGTGCATGAACATTGCATGCTGGATACATATGACTACAAACACACACTCGGAATATGCAATATATATTGCTGTTCCGCTGCAACAAGGGTTGCCCGCGCCTCAATATTGCGTTTTACATACATTGCCTGTTTCTGTCCATGAAATAATTGACGAAGCGATTCAGTTTATATCTGCGGATGTAAATTTATATGGCAATAAACATTGTTAATGACACTGCGGTACCCAGAATGAAATAACAGCAGTTATATATTGTGGGCACTCAAAAGTGATCCACGTGTTTTCAACATTTGAAAATCACGTCCAAATCCTAAATGAAGCCTATTACAAAGTTTACTGACGTCTGTGTTTTGATTACCCCGTGAACCATTTGTGGGTATTTACAGCCTTCACTGTCAACAAACAAACAAACATTTATAGCTCTACTATGTAGGATGTTTTTGCTTGTGTTAGTAGCACTAGAGGGGAAGCCGGTCTCGGGAATTCTAGAACTGAAATTCCATGCTCCCTGCAGCTAAATGTTAGTTATTGCAATGATTCCATTTCCGCTGCCTGTTCTCTGGAGGAAGCAACCCTACTATTTCACATTAGGAATGTAATTAAAAACGACATTGGAATGAACAATTATTTTCCACTCATATTACTTTTCATAGCAATCCCATTTTCTACTCATATTTTCTTTTACCTTCCTTTTTTACGGTTCCTACAAATTTTCAAGTTCTTTTATCTCGCATCACCTAGGCAGAATTCGGTTTTACGCTGAAAGTTTAAATAACCAGCTGGTATGTCCTTAGAAGATCACAGTTCTTTACGTTCGGAAACGAATTTATCCTAACAATATATTTCAAATATTTATATCAAACAATAAGGTAATATTCTTTGGTCAGTTTATCATTTGCTGATAGCAATTAGCGTAAAAGAGATGTACTGGGATGAGGAAGAACAATTAAATTTGAAACCATTTTGAAGAAATCTTCCTGGCCCTTTAAAATTAGTCCGGTGTTTATATGAATGGCTAGAGTAAAGAACGGAATTTTTAAGGAAAACCAGCATGGAAACAGGAATCTACACCCACTATCAAAGTAGGAAAAATAGAATAGTATCCTCTCACGCATCAGAGAAGCCCTTGAAGAAAGATAATTTGATATTTGTCGCCGCGTCTATGTAAAATGGTTCCATGCAACGTATAAGAGAATGAACGTACAGTTTAACTTCAGTAATCCAAAATTCTATTCGGGAAGAAATAAAGAGTAGACTGAGGTCAGGAAATGCTTGCTATCATTCGGTGCAGAATCTTTTGTCTTCCAGGTTGCTATCCAAGAAACTAAAGTTTAAGATATATAGAACTATAATCTTGCCTGTTGTTTTGTATGGGTGTGAAACTTGGTCGCTGACATTGAGGGAGGAAAGGAAGCTGAGGCTGTTTGAGAATATGGTGTTGAGAAGAATATTTGGACCTAGGAGGGACGAGGTAACGGAAGAATGGAGGAGACTGCATAACGAGGAGCTAAATGATCTGTACTCCTCACCCAATATTGTGCGGGTGATAAAATCGAGAAGAATGAGATGGACAAGGCATGTGGCGCGTATGGGGGAGGAGAGAGGGGCGTATAGGGTCTTGGTGGGGAAACCGGAGGGAAAGAGACCAATGGGGAGACCTAGGCGTAGATGTGTGGATAATATTAGGATGGATCCCCAGGAGGTGGGATGTGGGTATGTGGACTGGATTGGGCTCGCCCAGGATAGGGACAGGTGGCGGACGCTTGTGAGTACGGTAATGAACCTTCGGGTTCCATGAAATGCGGGGAATTTCTTGACTAGCTGCTAACCAGTTAGCTTCTCAAGAAGGACTCTGCACCATGGAGTAAGTAAATAATACACAAAGAGAGGAAGTGAACTTCAAGGTTAGGACGCCTTAAATATACACAAACGGTCTCTGCTATCCATTAAATGGAAGAATGGTTAAGTTCCGAGAAAAGTCCGAACGCTGTGAAAAATAGTTCCACAATTTCGAGTAACAATATTCCCGCTGTGTAAGTACGATGCTCCGTTTCCATAATCATAAACTTTAAAGCAAGCACATATAACTGAGGTTAATAATCTGTAGTGAGAAACTATAAAAGTGAATGCCGATCGAAGTTGTTATGTTTCAAGTTCTTTAAGGGCTGTGCTATACTGCTGCTGTGTTCACAAGAACAACACAACGTGCTCTTGCACTTCATAAACTCCCAGGTTAGGTGTCGTTAAAATGGTTACAAAAATACTGGGCTAATTGAACTTAGTTCACTCCAAACTTAGAACTAGGACATAACCAAACTTATGGCCTCATATTGCACAAGTGGCTTAGTTAAAAAAAAAACTTTGGATAATAACATCTGCTATTGTAATTCTCGATTCTCTGCATTCATTACGCGCTCTTACATTTACTACAAATTGCCAGAGAGAAACCAAACTTCTGTAGATAATCGGAAATGAATCGAGCTAATGAAATAGGTAGATTTTTATCCCTTTTATAGGCCACGCAGTCTCTTAGGGTGGGTAAAGTTAGAGCTCTAACATTTTCTAGGACCTTCGGCACTAGATGGGGTAGGGGGTCAGCCCCACGCCCCGGCCGCCTCTACCCCCGGTAAAGACCCGTCACCCATTTTACAGGAGGCTGGGTGGACTCCAGAGCCGGTCTGGAAGGGTGGAAAAACTCGTCCCCAACGGAATTCGATCCCGAATCGTCGAGCCCCTAGCCCAGTTGCTCTACCGACTGAGCTAATCGGTCCGCTAATTAAATAACTTAATGGAAGTATTTCTTTCTATAGGATTCATCTGCAGACTGTCAAACAACTTATATTCACCCTCAGAATCCTTTACCTATTTTCATGCACAAGTATCACACATACACACACACACATATAAATTGCCTGGATTTTTGAATACCGTGTTGCTGTTTATAACTATCAGAATATATAATTATTTATTCTAAGTATAAATTTTATACGTTAAATTTATATTAGCAGTAGAATTTTATCACGGAACGCTGAAGAAACACATCTATAGATCTAAGCACAACGGCGATGTGTCACCCCAACATTTATTTCTAATACTTCTATAATTACACTTCTAAGGAATTACAAGAACATTTTTCTTAATGTTTTCCTTTTGACATATTAAGTCCGATTTTTTTTCCCAAAAATACACTTATGTAAAATAATACATTTGTCCCTAAACACAAACCAAATTATCCTCCAAATATTAAAGAAACGCAGTTAGCAATGGTATTGCGGTAAACAACACACATTTCAATTCTAATTTTCTTGATTTTAGGCAATTGAAAAATTCCTTTATACCTCCTCTAGTGAGTATGATAGATGTTCCATTATCTTGACTATTTCCAAATTCATTTTCATAACGTATATCCATCAGTATTCAACTAAAACAATTGTCCATAACATATTCCCGTACACTCAAAACGTTTCAAAGCTAATGTGACAGTCACTTCCATTAAGCAGTAGGAACATTTGATGTTGTTTGTAACATGTTACTGTCCCTGAAATGGAAATTTGTCATAACTTGTCATATCCTTCTGTTATTAAGATCGGCCCTAATATGCTTATTACGGTCAGACAGTGCCACCTGAGATAAATCTATTTCAGCATAATATTTATATATATATTGTATCTACACCATGTAATATTTGTTATACCTTACGTGTATTCAACCAATATATATCAAATGCATGTTGACTACATTAGTATTATTTAATTATTAAGTTACTGAATGGTACTGTTTTCATTGCTGGCATTTTAACGTTAATTACACTAGGACATTAGTGAGGCTTCCTTCCTTCCTTTCTTTCTTTCTTTCTCTGATTTTTGTACCTAATCGTTGTAGGCGTAGAAAGTTATTGTTGTTCTTGATCACACTCAATGACACGTACACACAAACATACACTTAGTAGGACTGCCCTGGACAAGCGATCGGCTCATCACAGAGATTTCTACCCGACAACACATAACAGACACAAAAGGCAGATATCTATGCCCCCAACGGGACTGTGACGCGCAATGCTAGCAAGAGAGCGGCAAACAGACCTATATCTTAGACAGCACGGCCACTGAATTTGGCCTTTAGTGAGTCGCTGAGTGAAAATACGAGATGTTAATCAACAGCAGCTGATCGTGGTGTTGTTTTAAATTGCAACTTAACTTCGTCTTTTACAAAAAGTGAATATAACAGACAAAAATTATTTTTAAGTTCAAAAGATTGTAAATATAAAAGTTATTACCTTTAACGTTAGTTAGTATGGCGACTTGCTTTGGACTAGACGGTCCGGGAATCGAATCCCTGTAGGTGTGGGATATTTCTCTCTCATTCTTACCGGCCCTAGGGCTCGCCCAGCCTCCTATGCAATGGGTACCAGTTCTTTCACAGAGGTAAATCGGCCGGGGCTTGTCGTTAACTATCAACCCCCATCTAGACCCAAGGTTAAAGGAAGAGTAGGGCTATACCTCTGCACCCCCTTTGAGCCTTCATGGCCTGTTTTAGGACAAACTTCACCATTTAACAGATAAAGTTAATAATTTAATTCATTGAAGAATGGAGGCGAGTTGGGGCATTTTCCAAACCCACGGCTTCATATGTCAGTGTAATGGACTGATATTCTGAAACATGTACACAAAAAATTGTATGGTCGTTTATAAAAAACATGGCAATTTTTAGTAGATAATTTTTACTTATTCAGATAATACTTAGGAATGAACACATTTCATCTCAATTGCAGAAGCAAATCGGCTGTGCTATTCAAGTTGACTTTCACATTCACTCTGATATTGTGCAAACAGAAATACGTTCTGTGTTAGAATGAAGGTTTTGAATATTAAATTCCAGTAACCAATGTGATTTCGAAAAATTCGAACCATTAGGAAAGAATCGCAAGTTTAACATATAGGCTGAATCGCTGTTTTGCCGTATTAAAGCAGCAATTTCTCCGACGTCTGAGTGACGCTTGCAGTTTAGTCTGCTTGTCGCAGGTGAAAGACGTGTTTCAATTTGCTCAGACTTGTGTCGCTTCGATATCGGTCCTTCAGACTTCTGCATCAACATGTTGTGTACTGAGTCATGTAAGTAACGTTAGACGTTAACATATTGCTGTGGAAAACATAGCGTGTTCATTAGAGTCTAGTAAAAGGTACAGCAATCCCTTTACAGGCCTGGACAGACCCTGAGGTTTCCAGGATTTTGAGGCTCCCAGATTTCGTGACAATCGACGCACGAAAATGTTAAGGTTTTAGCCCTACGCACCTGCCGTCTTTACCTGCAGAAAATATTCCTGGTACTCAAACCTGTTAGGGGCTGAGTCAACCCCAGCGCCATAGTGCGACCGAAAGGATTAGGTCAATGAAAAATTCCAATGACGTCATCGGGAATCGAAACCGCGACCTCCCGGCTTTTAGCGCGGTGCCTCAACCAACTGCGCCACCGCGAGTCTAGTAAAGCGTATATATAATACTATATAAATATGCAACAAATTTTCACATTGGTCGAAGCTTAAATTTTAAAGGAAGAATTTGACTAACAATGTATACATTGCATCTCATAACTCTCTTTAATCCACTGCACCTTTGTGACAGAACGCAGCAGTTAATTCTGTGAAAGGCAATGATCCCTGTTTTTTCGCAAAATTGTACCAAATTTATGACCACTCTCGGGGGTCAGAATGCCGATTTATTTATTTTCACAGCGTGCGATAAAATTAGTAATGACTACTTTATAAGTTTAAAATTAAGAAAGTTTCTTTTCCATACGAAGGTTCTGTTGGCAATATGTGTGTGTATATATATATATATATATATATATACCGCGTCATGATAAATTGAGATACATTCATAAGGTGAACGTAATAGTTCCTTAGTGACAAGAAAACTAACGTGGTGAAGCAATATTTGGTCTAATTTTTTTACGGTAATAAAAACGCAGTCTTCTTCCGCACGAATTAAGGGTCGCTTTGAATAATTCAAACGTTTTCCTTCTGAAATATTTTCTTGTACTCCCTGTGAAATGTAGTTTATTGTATTTACGAAAACGTCCCCTTTCCCTGCCACCCCCCTCCCAACAATTTATACCATTAACTTACAATTTCTGTCAGAGTCTTCAGTTTCATTTAGATTTCGCGGTGTTCTGACTACTAATATCAGCATTTTAATTTTATTTGATATTGATTCGTTGTCTACACATATGATCCCTGCGTTAATAAAAAACATTTTCTTTGTTTATTGCAAATCTAATTTATTATTTTTGTAAAGATCAAATTATTTAAACTGGTCATCATGTCTGTTCAGAGCATCATACAATTTCTCAACACCGTCATATTTTCTGAGCATACACGATAAAGAGTAGTGAATTTTTATATTTACGTATACTTAAGTAATCTACACGAATCTCTCGTAAATATATTTTTATTCTTTAGTTTTCTGTGACCGTGCATCGTGAGCAAATTGTGAAGTGAGAGAGAAAAAACCAACAAGATGCTACAGTTAGATGTTTATTACCAATACTTTCTCAACTTGTTTCAGGCATCATTATGCCCATCTTCAGGAGAAAAAGACGTGTGTTACTGCACGTGGTGTGCTGCGCTGTAACAAGCGGGGAAAAGGTAGATATTAGCTGTAATGTTAGCTGTACAGCTAATATCTACCTGTACAGCTAACATTACAGCTAATATCTACCTTTTTCCCGCTTGTTACAGCGCAGCACACCACGTGCAGTAACACACGTCTTGTTCTCCTGAAGATGGGCATAACCATGCCCGAAACATATTGAGAAAGTATTGGTAATAAACATCTAACTGTTGCATCTTGTTGGTTTTCTCTCTCACTTCACAATATTTTTGTTCGTTGAAGTGAGCTGACAGTTTGTTCTTTGATCCTGCAGCTGCAGATTCGCTTGTAGTACAATCAGACTGTAGCTTAGTGTAGAGTACAGGTGAAAGAGAATTGCCCCACTGCCAAAATACGTATCTGAAATACCATATACTCTACACCTGACACTGAACTCTTTCCTTCGCGTTAATAAATGGCCGGAGTCATGGCAGGGTCTAGGTCAAAAGTAAGTGAAGTAAACTCTGACATAGAGCGGTAACATTTCTTTACACATGTTATAAAAATAAGCTCCGCGTTTAGGAAAAATAAAGTTTTATCTATAATTTTTAATAACACATAAATATGCCGTGAGCACGGTGAAGACAAGCTTGACATCAAAAGCAGATGTTGCATATAGCAGCAACTGTTCATGAGAGAGTTAAAATATTACCTTTTATCGGTACCTTGTAAATTTCATGCGCTTCGTTTGTCCAAGTTTCTTTTTGCTCGTAGAGAAATGTACTGCATGGCGGAATGCTACAATAGGACATAAGTATGACACGTTTACAGGAATTAATGCGAGTATATTCTTCAAGGCATGCATATAAATACTTTCTTTACATGTTAGATATTTCGTAAAAGTTAGTTAGTACTTCGCTTATAAGGGACAAGAAATATTATCTGTGTAAGTTTTTGACCAATCATGCTCTGCAAAGAAATGTTACATTTATTCCATAACTCTAGACCTCAGATTCCTCTGTGTGTTGTGGAATGAGAAAGGATAATAGGGATTTTGTGTTACGGAAATAAAATTAAGGTAGACTCCAGTTGAAATGTGATGGCACACGGTAGCACACGGGAGGGGATGTGAAGGGGAAACTGGCGAATTGAGTGGGTAGCCAGTACCCTTCACACTACCTCGGAACATGGTGTATCCAGCATTACTACCGCTGGTGCGCACAACTCGGCTGCCAGTAGTAGATAGAACTGACGCCCCCGCCGATTTAAACGGACTCGTCCGTTTTGTCGAAAGACTAAATCTGGTTTCTGCGCGTGTGCCATCACATTTCCACTGGCCTGTATCAATATGTCAAGGAGGAATATGAATATAGAATTAAATAAGAAAGAATCTGGTTTCTTTTTAAGGGATACTTATCAGATGATAAAAGGCCAACACATCAAATTATTGCAGCAGAAAATACGATTAAGTTTTAAATAAAGAGTGATAGAAGTCAAGACGATGAGAAAAACGTAGACAATGCTACCAAACAACGTCATTTAAAAAATTATTCACTTGTCTCACCACAGAAATAGCATTGTTTCAGTCCAGCATAAAAAGTCAGTGATCAGGGACGACACCGCAGCTCGATTACACTGAAACCCCGTTATTCCTAGATCTCCCAATAGGTTTCCAAGATACTGCCTTCTTTCAGAAGAATGGAATAGATTTCGAAATAACACACAACAAATTTCTGTGTTCAGGAGGTCGCATGAAAAAGGGATCCACAGCTATGTGGTTTATATCGACCCTTATCCACGCCAATATCTGGGACATTGTGAAATATGAATATATTATATATTGTATATTATTAATATATTATATATTTATATTAAACCTGAAGTTTGGAAAGAAAGATTAGATTTGCAAAATAAATTCTAATTTCCAGAGTCGGTCATATTTTGTTCCTCATTTTGACACGCAGTCTGTGTGGTACAGCTGCAAACATCTGCCTTCTGTTGAGTAAAGAGGAAGTCTGCGCTGCCACTTGAAATGCGGACGCTATTCCCTGAACGTTCAATGTTCGAGAAATTAATTTTCAATGTAAATATGCAAGAACAATTAAAAATAATTTTACTTTTTGTACTACAAAACCGTAAGGTTTGAAAGTTCTGAAACGTGCAGTGATAAATGTCAGAGAGATTTTGAAGGATTTATTCACGTGTTTCAAGGCATTTCCCATGATTGAAAATAAAGTTCCTTGGTGTTTTGTTACTGCAAGAGCAAATAGCCTGCAGATATTCAATTCCACGATACAATGCATTATTTTGGTTTTCACATCTTATCAAGAAATCCTTTATATTGCAAATATCTTAACTTGAAGATTCATCTTTTCAGATGCCCATGTAATTTGTTTTTAATGAAAATGTTTTTCTATAAAATTAAAAATGTCCATTATATATTCAAAGAAAATGACTAATTGCAAGGATTAAATTGAGATTAATGTACGCCAGAAGACGGCTAATGTGTCATCCCAAACACGCCAAGTACTAAGCATCATAGACTTTTTTGTATTATTTTTTCAGAAGGACAACACACAGGCTGACACAACAGTCACTATAAGAATTTTCCCTTCGTTCATACAGCACGTAATGAGTTATCATTTACGTTTATTTTCTCACCGATTGGATGAAATTAATGTCTCAATTTTTTACGTTTCGCTGACCGTGCATCTCAGTATATTTATCTCAGTAATTAACCAACTTGATGCACAAAATTTTTGTTTTACAATAAGTTTATTTCATGCCTCTACATGTTTCGAGCACATGTGCTCGTCATCAGGAGGTCAAAATTGCATTACA
>Ga0131853_10027018_pt1 | contig 10313 bp, 1 predicted proteins | sample TergutLab28metaG_FD_92764 | JGI IMG/M metagenome (GOLD analysis project Ga0131853, IMG submission 92764) | Labiotermes labralis P1 segment gut microbial communities from Petit-Saut dam, French Guiana - Lab288 P1 (version 2) (version 2) | ecosystem: Host-associated > Arthropoda: Insects >... | reverse complement strand
ACGACCCACGCGCTATCTTTTAAGTACTGTTACATGCATCCTTTACCGAGGGGTTAAGTGGAATCTTAAAAACTTATTTCTTAAACAACATGAACTTTCGACACACACACACACACACACACATATACACACACATACACATACATACACACACACACACATACACATACACACACATATACACACACACACATACACACACACACACACATATACACACACATACACACACACACATATACACACACTCACACACACATTACACACACACACACACATACACATACACACACACACACAGAGAAAGGATTTGTTACACACAGTTCAAACTGCATAATTATGCCTAGAAATATTCATTCGACTTACAGTATTGGATTGTGAACATTTCTAAAATTAAAGTTTGTCGGTAAAGCAAAGTTCTACTTTGCTAAAAGTTCCTGGCGCCGAGAAGCAGCAGGGGTTTTATGACTGACGTTTCTATACCTTCATCACCCTCTTAACAGGGTGGGTAGAGCATAGTGTTCACACTCACTGAACTGTGAACGAACTGTTCCGAAAGGACCTACCAGGTGTGTAAGATTTCAGTATTCTTTACATTCTTTTCATTGCAGAAGTAAGAGAGAAACGTGTCTCTGTACTAAGCATGTGAGTGCGCCACGCAGACGTAGCGAAGGTACACTCCAGCCCTATTGTACTTCGTGACATGCCACTGATACGACACTCAATTCGCCACGAAATTAGGTGCGTGCCTGTTCTTGGCAGAGACTCATAATCGGAGAATTCTATAAAAAAAAAAAGGTAATGTTACGAAACGGGGCTTGTTTACTGTAGCTCGACACTAGCGGATGGGATAGGTTCAAGCAGAAAATATTTTATCCCAAGAAATGAGTCCCAGATGCTCCTTAGGTAGAAGGAACTTACTTACTTACTCCACGGAGCAGAGTTCTTCTTGAGAAGCTAACTGGTTCTCGGCTACTCAAGAAATTCCCCGCATTTTATGGTACCCAAACGTTCATTACTGCATTTACAAGTGTTCGCCACTTGTCCCTCTCCTGAGCCAGAGAAATCTAGTCCATGCCTCCCCATCCCACTTCCTTAAGATTCATCTTAATATTATCCTCCTATCTATGCCCGGGTAGATAGGAGGCACTGAGGACCCAAAAACATATGACGAAGAGAAAAATCCATGTTCTTTCTATGAATTTAAGCTTGGCTATCTAGTTGGAAGCCAGCCATTGCAGCGTTCAGCTCTTTTTATGGTGACGCAGCTTTGAAACGAGGAGTTGAGGGTCGGTCGAAGGTAAAATGTAGAGCTGTCCCTGTAGACGCCTTGAAGGCATAGAGGGGGAGTCATCCTTCACCTCGGCACTGGACAGAGGCAAGTAGTCGGCGTGAAGTCCCAACCACTTTACCCCCGGTGAGAGAGCCCGCCCGGTACTCATTGAATAGGAGACTGGGTGGATCCCACAACCAGTCTGGACTTCTCGGGGTAGAAAAATTTCGGTCCTTTGAGAGAAAGGAACATAAACAACTGAACGCTTACATGACTTGTACATACCTTATACTTAATGTTTAAGGGCACTAAACCTCTCCACTAATTTCATACTGGTGTAAAATTTGTTCCCTCACACTAAAGAAAGTTCATGCAACAAGTGTTACAAGAACTGGGTATTCCACTGGCTCATCCATGTTGGGTTCAAAGAAAGAAGCGGTGACACATTCACTACTTTCAAACACACCCCTGCGTTGGTCTCCGTTTCTGGATTTATCGAACAGACCCGCTGACATTCGTGCATGAGATATATTTCCTTGTAGCGTTGCGTCATGCTGAACCGGCTCGCATTAGCGGAACCTTGAGACGTGGGTCACGGCTGTTCACGTGACGTCATCACGGGAGATGAATGAAATGTGAAGGAAGCCGAGCACTACGGCTGCAATCGGAGCTCCATAGCCCACACAGTCTGTGCCGTGTTGCTGCTGAGTACCCCAGTTGATGTCCGAAGTTTCAAAACAAAAGCAAACCGAGTGCGTCTCAGGGGGTTTGACACTTCACAATATGCTGTTTTATAGGCGAACTCATACGTTCGTCTCTACAGTTACAGAAATTACACTAATGTGCCACATTCACATCCTTTTTGTTAAAGGTCCATTTTATTATTATTTTTCTGTCTCAAATGTGGATTCCTAATCAAAATGTTGTACTTCTTTATCATTTCTCCATACGTTTTACACGTGAATCCTGTTTAATCTATCTCTAATAGCCATGGTTGTATAAGGTTACATGTACAAATTATGAGCTCTCCATCGTGTCATTTCCTCCAGCTCTCTGACAGCACCTCTGCTGTAGGCCTGCATCTTCAGCAGTTTACTTACAAACACCAATTACATTCCTTCTTCGGGATGACAGACTAACATTCACGGTCATCATCACATTAAATTACAGGTTCTTTTTTCTACAGGTCGTAAATAACAACCACCAAATAGCATAACATGTGAAGGCGTCTGGTGAATGCGGACATAAAAACGTCACGTCTATTTAACGTCAGAATCATATGGAGGTACAGAGAAGTCTTCAGAGCTTTGCTACTCCCGCCTTTACTCCTGGATATCCGTTAAATATAAGGCTAGGCTAGTCTCGCAACCGTTTGCAATCTAAACTTTAGGTGCCTGTAGTAAAAAACGCTTCTCATTGTTTCTGTGGGTAATCGAGACTTCCAGCCAATACAGGGCAGTCGCTTTCAATTGTAGCCTTACACAAAATAAGCAAACTGTGACCGTCAAACGTCACGCACATTACAATTTGGTGTGTTCACTTATTATCTTCGGAAATCAACCATACAAAATTTAAAGAAAAAAAATAATAAAAAAAAAAGAGGAAAGACATTTAATAGTAAGAGAATGAGCTGGAAGGAAAGCATCTAGATGGGTCTAATGGAAGTAGGTTGAGATGTTGTGAAATGGGTGAAACTGGCTCAGAACTGTGTGCAATTATGGGCTTTGATATTAGCAGTGTTGAATCTGCGGCTACTACTGAGTGTTAGTTCTTTGTTGTGATTGTGATGTACTTAAATAAACACAAGTAAACTGGAACTGTTCAAGAGGTTTAAACTATTCTTGTAATTTGTGTCTGCCACACATCGAAATGCTGCGCCTTCTGATGTCGAAGGGCTGCAGCAAATTAAAACTGGTAAAAACTACATTTGAATTTGCACAATCATTGTTTAAAATAACCTGTTCATAACGCAGTCACTTTTTTAGTTCATGGTACTTCACAAAATGCTGAGTCTTACTCCATTTATGAACGGATTCCCTACATCAAATGTTCCTAATGGACGAAACGTAGAAGCAAAGTAGTTCGATTTCCAACAACAACAATTCCATACCGACTCATCCAAAATTCTGTTGAACGAGTACTGGTGTAAAGTAGTCGGGGAGTGGGGGAATGGGGGGCGGGTGGGGGGGGTGGTGAAGCTGACCAAACATTTCCATCTACTGGAGCTTTACCTCCACTCCCCGTGTGGTTTGGTCCTTACGACATGCTTAGTATATTCGGGTACAACACAGTGCAACTGCTTGTGTTGAACCTCTGAGTATGGGGGTTTTCACCCCGTAACAGGACCAGGGATATTGAATGGGACCGGGTTTGTAACAATGGCATCGCAGGTAAACTTTTTGCCCTTCCATTTTCCGTCTCTTAGAAAAGCAAGCCCAGCAATTCAAAGGGCTTGTTAAAGCACCCACACCACACATACAAAGTCTTGGTATTAGAAACTGCATTTCGCAAACAATCTATAAAGAGAATGTTTACATAGTTACGTGGAGCGGCGTTCACCTTACAGTCCGTTAAAACTGAAATAGACACCTTTGTGATAAAATTAATTTCCTGTGTATGCCATCAAGGCTTATGGTCGAGCGGAATTATAGGTCCACAAATTCTTAAACTCCAGTAGTAGGTGGACGTGAAAGTTCCGTTTCACTTCGTTTCTACTATATCAGGGGGCAAAGAGCCCCAGTCACCCATTCTGTAGGGGGTTGCATGAGCCCCAGCACTTTTCTGGACACCGTATAGAAAAGAAAAATATCGCACCCTTGTCGAGTCCTCGTGATAATGTCATGAGATATTTACCATGTTGTTAAAAGGCTGTAACGACAGTAGCGTACACTACCGACAACTTCTGAAATCTCATCATCAGAGATAACGTCCTATTAGTCACTTGTAACGAGTAAAGTCAGATAATTCTAATACTTCCCATTTGTGTGAGCTTCTTCACACGAACTGTGTGGATATGGTTTATTGCCCTCCCCTTATCGGGAAATCTGTGTGCGTAATTGGCATCATACGTTTTATGTTCTATTAACTTCATGGAGCAGAGTTCTTCTTTAGAAGCCATTACTGTTCTGCTACATTTTCGTCATAGCATATAAGCCCCCAAATAACACAAGGGACGAAATGAGGTGTGTAATTTTGCTCTGTACACCTCCAGTACCCGTGGTAAGAAGATTTCTGTCACCACGGCATACCGTGTCCTATGTTTGCGGTTGGAGTAGGTGGCCTCTGGACATCAGAGCTACCTGTGTATAGGTTGAGTAAGTGGTGGCGGACAATCAACAAGGGGTGGTGTCCTAGCTTGTGGGTAAGTCGAGCGGCTTAAACTTCCTCACCGTGAAAATCAACATTCTATGAAATAATACACAGCGCCTCGGACTCGGAAAATCTATTTGAAACCACCTACGCAAGAGAAAAGAACACGACATTTGAAACTTGGGACAGAAAGTAATCGCAAGAGTTGTTGGTACGGTATGAGGGCTGCGTTGATCCATCAGAGGATTATACTGCTTTCTACATAACAAGAAAAGAAATTCACGAATTATGAAGACGATTACTTGCACATCACACGATCATATCGGCAGTAACGAGAGTAGAGCTTGTTAGTGATGGGATGGCGTAGGAGGCCCTCCCCCCCCCACCCGTCATACAATTGTTCTGAATGTGCATGTAGCCCCTTAGAAAAAAGGTGATAACTCAAAGGATAATTTCTGTGAGGAATTAGAGCAGGTGTTCAGACTATTCAGACAGGTTGGAACGACAGTAAATCACAACTGTATGCCTGAAGAAATTAAGGGCATATTAAAGTCAGGGAATATTTGCTACCATTGGTTTAGAATCTTTATTTTCCCGTTCGTTTTATATGGGTGTGAAACTTGGTCTGTAACCTTCGGGCAGTAGGCGTGTTTGAGAACAGGGTGCTGAGGAAGACATTTGGGCCTAAGAGGGAAGAAGTAACAGTAGCCTGGGAAACATTGCATTAAGAGGAGTTTCATGATTTGTACTCCTTAGAAAATGTTATTCCAGTGATCAAATGAACGTGAAAGAGATGGGCGGGGCTTCTGACGCTTGGACGAAAAGAGTAATGTATACTCGCTTTTGGCGGGAAAACTTTAAAAAAAATTGGAGAACTTAGGTGAAAAAGGTAGGAGGATGTTAAAATGATCTCAGAGCAACAGAATGGGAGGGCGTGGGCTCGACTAATCTGGCTTCGGATAGGGGTAAGTGGTGGGGGGGGAGGGTTGCTCTGAACATGGACGTTTCGGGTTCCATAAAATGTTGGCATTACTTGACGAACTGAAGAATTGTTAGCTGCTCAGGAAAGACACGGCTCGGACACCGCGGTTGTCTTTGTCTCCAGTTGCAGTTATGACGGCTCAGCTGTAAGATATGGGAATGGAGCAGTTGAAACTTGACTCCTTGTTTCGGAATGTGCTGATATGGCTACGTCACTACCGGCTTGCACTACAGTCCTCCCGGAGTTGCCCAGCTACTCATACTACATCCTTTTATGGAGTCCGAAATCTAACTACCGCGTTATTCTGAGCAAGACGAATCCGGTCCGCATTTTCACACCTGATTTTTTAAAATCCATTTCCATTTCCTCTCATTAATCCCTCCGTCTTCCATTTCCTCCGTTTCTTTATTTGTCTTTCCATTCATTATTAATTTATTTTGTTGTTTTTCATTTTTTACCTCTTCCTTCTTTTCCTCGTGTCCTGGCAGTAGTGTGCATTGTAAATTAGGAGGGGGTGGGTAAGTCAAAACACAACTATCTTTGTATCCTATTTATTAGGATGACGACATGTTTCGTCCGCTGTGGGCCATCCTCAGGTCACAAAAATATATAATGAGGAGAAAATATACAGTATAAGAACATTAGTTTTTGTGCATATTTTGAGCTTTCGACGTTGTGTTTTGACGTACCCACCCCCTCCTAATTTGCACAAAACACAGCGGGGATGATGCATGTAAGGAGTATCGTGCATTGCATGCAATTCACGAGACTCCACTTCTTGCCTGACATGTCCTACTTATGTCACGTTACTGTACACATTGAGAACATGAAAGAATGCACATGGTCCCTTGTTGGCTTGAAAGAAAATTCTCCCCCTCGCGTTTCCATTGCGAAACTATTGCAAGAACAGACAGACGACATGTGTTGTGCAGCGAACACGCCTATTTTCAAGAAGTGCAGAATTGGCGGTGTTTGCAGGATTAAGCCGCTCTTTACGTTCAAGATTTTGGATTTGAGTCACGGCTCACATTAATAAAGACGACACGACTGTTATGTGTTACTTCCACAAAGTTCCAAAACTGAATGCTTAAGCCTGCTTGACCCTGAAAATGAAGGCACAACGATCCTTCAAAACGTCGATAAATATTTACCAGTCGACGCGACGTTACATCCCAAAAAAACTCGAATCTTTACCAACACCGCCGTGAAAACCTCGAATCTCGCGCTACCTACAGAATGTCGTTGTAGTTTGGTAGTCAGTAGCAGATTAGAGATTAAAATTGTGGAATGTAATTAAGTTTGACTAGTACTACTTCACTTAACGTGGAAATCAAAGTAAGTTTGACTGACACTGCTTCACTTAACGCGGAAATCAAAGTAAGTTTGACTGACACTGCATCACATTAAGCGGAAATCAAAGTAAGTTTGACTGGTGCTGCTTCACTTAACGCGGAAATCAAAGTAAGTTTGACTGACACTGCTTCACATAAAGCGGAAATCAAAGTAAGTTTGACTAACACTGCATCACATTAAGCGGAAATCAAAGTAAGTTTGACTGGTGCTGCTTCACTTAACGCGGAAATCAAAGTAAGTTTGACTGACACTGCTTCACATAAAGCGGAAATCGAAGTAAGTTTGACTGACACTGCTTCACATAAAGCGGAAAACAAAGTAAGTTTGACTGGTGCTGCTTCACTTAAATAGGAAATCAAAGTAAGTTTGACTGACACTGTTTCACATAAAGCGGAAATCAAAGTAAGTTTGACTGACACTGCTTCACATAAAGCGGAAAACAAAGTAAGTCTGACTGGTGCTGCTTCACCTAAACCGGAAATCAAAGTAAGTTTGACTGACACTGTTTCACATAAAGCGGAAAACAAAGTAAGTTTGACTGGTGCTGCTTCACTTAAAGCGGAAATCAAAGTAAGTTTGACTGACACCGCTTCACATAAAGCGGAAATCAAAGTAAGTTTGACTGACACTGCTTCACATAATACGGAAATCAAAGTAAGTTTGACTGACACTGCTTCACTTAAAGCGGAAATCAAAGTTTGACTGACACTGCTTCACTTAAAGCGGAAATCAAAGTAAGTTTGACTGACACTGCTACACTTAAAGCGGAAATCAAACTGAAATAGAGCTTTCAAAAATTAGTAACAATGGACTAGATAACTACATACATGACTAGCTAGCAGCTAGATGACTGACTGTCCAATTAAGTAAAAAAAAGTTTCACCAAAACGGCTATACACTTTACCGGATTAAACGACGTCATATCCAAGTAAACATTAATCTTCAAACACCCCCTCTTTAGAACACGAAATCTCACGAAGTTCTTGTCTCCCTGTTAGAGGTTAATCGGTTTCTCGGATGCAGGTGTCTGGGTGGTGACGCTGTGTACCTGGCTGAGTGGTGCCCGAAGTTTTGGAGGAACACAATGCCTTCAACTTCAGGTTGAGGCATTTCAAGAAGAAGCTGCTTGACCTATACAGAAGAATGCAGTAACTTCTTTCGAAACGTCGGGAACCAACCAACCAACTACACAGCGGTCACATCCTTCAAGACTTGTAACCTTGGCAATATGGATGTGAGAACCTAATATCTCGCAGTGATCTATTTCCTTACTCTAATACTCGTATAGGCAGGTAACTTGAAGATACCCATTATTAAAACTTCTACAATGAAATAAGTTCCCAAATCGTGATGAATGAAAATTGTTAAAGATTTTGATTAGCTGACACAAAAAATCAAAGGTCTCGTTTTGTGTTAATGAGTTGGGTGAACCAAATGCAATCTCTGGTAACGACCACCTGTTTGATATGGCCATCTGGACAAACGACCGTTGTTTTCAGTAAGGGATTTTATGCCACATGCAAAATGTTCCAAACCTGTTTCTCAGACGCTTCCCCCTTTTCACTACGTCGAGGCTTAACCCAATTCTACTGTTTGGTGCAAACGTGGCTTAACTCCAAGAACACTGCCAAAAACTTTTATGTTGATGTGCGATAAAATATTCAGTCTGGGTGTTTGGCACAAATATAAAAGGGAATCGGGCGCCTGTGCATGAAGTTCCAACTTACAGAGAGCTGTTAAATGATTCAGATTCTGCTTGTGTTCAAAACGCTAATAGAACTGAAGTACATACAAAACCCTCCAATCGTCGTGAACGACAACCTAAGCAATACCAGTTTCTTCACAAAACTGAATACAAAAACTGCCATTAACAATGAACAACTGTACTTTCAGATACTACTAAATGTATACTTTAAAAAGGGAATACATAAACGTATTTATTCCGTGTTTTGAACCTTTGTGTACTTTAGGCCTATATATTCTGCTAGAAAGATAATTTATCTTTAATGATTCCTATTTTACCCTTCAAATGACAAACGATAGGATGTAAACAACGCATTAAACCATTATAAGGATTATATTCAAATTTTAGATACGCTTTTAAACTCCATTTCGCTATAAAAAGAACAGCGCATCCTGTTGTCTGTTTTTTAGATAGACTTACAAAAAATTATTTGTGAACATTTGGGCATGTCTTTTGTAAGAAATCTGACAACTTAATGGTTTTCTTTCCCTCAGGTTTTCGCACCGTGTATATATTGCGACAATAATTGACCCTGAAGCATGTACAGCGTGCCGAAACTCTGGGAAAACTTCAAAAAACTTTGCGGTTAAATCCCGAAAGCCGAAACCATACATTACGTAATTATACCTGATTTTGACTGTTGGAGTTCATAGGATTAGAAAAGAAAGATAGAGCTGAAGTGACCAGATAAGAACTTAATGATAGGTACAGTACCAGGAGAGTCCTTAAGCAAATGACAGTCACCCAGCTTCTTAAGATATCTGTTGTTATGCAAATCCATCGTCCACCATAGCATCTGCAGCGGCCTTTTCGCGAGCCTGTACTGTGCCATTTCAACCCAGACTACACATTTACATTCATCTCCTCAAATACGCTTTAATAATATTCTCCCTGCAACATAAGCGGTTTATTCACGTCAAAGTTTTCCAAATAATTTTGCATGCACTACAGATTGTTTTCCTTCTCAAATAATCTTCGATGATTTCATTACCCGAAGAATGTTTGGTGTGTTTCAGTACTGCTGTTTTGTTACTCTTGGGTCATAGGAACTTACGTTTGCTAACATCGTGTGTTGTTACAGTTATGACGCAGGTGTGCCACGCAACAATGGTGGGGAGCCAGGTGCAGGGCTGCCAATATAATGGTACAGGATGCCTACAGGCATGAGGCGACAATACGAGGAAGGGCGATGGTGTGTCTGTATTCCTGCTATGACGTTCAAGTAGGTCATGACAAGGCGTAATGTGATATATATATATATATATATATATATATAATCTGCAGGAGTGCTGAACAGTTCCACAGGACACAAAAACAACAGTAACAATAAAAATGTTCATCACAGTGTTCACAGGCTTCCACCGGTTCAACCAAGTACACATCTTGACAGCCTGTTGCTCGAAATAAGGTCTTAATTTTATCTACACCTAACCTTCCAACAGTAGAAATGCTTATGCACACCTCTGCCTGGCGTCAGACTGTCTGCTTGAGTGGCACAGTGGAGCCTCTTTCAAGCCTGTTTATCATTCTACCTCTCGCAGCACTTCTCATATGTATCGTAGCATTTAATTGACATCCCATGCTTACAATACTTTGTAACATATTTCGAGGTTCCATAATATAAATTTCTTCTTCTTCTTCTTCTTCTTCTT
>Ga0131853_10027016_pt1 | contig 10313 bp, 6 predicted proteins | sample TergutLab28metaG_FD_92764 | JGI IMG/M metagenome (GOLD analysis project Ga0131853, IMG submission 92764) | Labiotermes labralis P1 segment gut microbial communities from Petit-Saut dam, French Guiana - Lab288 P1 (version 2) (version 2) | ecosystem: Host-associated > Arthropoda: Insects >... | reverse complement strand
TAATTAGATGTTATATTCTAGGTCAAAAGACTACATGTTTCGGCCGGTAGTGGCCATCATCAGGTCTTTGTCATTCGACACACTTAAGATTATTTATATAATTGTGTGGCGGCTTGTTTGATGGGGAGATCTCTTCACTAAGGCCTTTGTTTTGTACCGTATATCTATATAAAAAATGTGTGGGTGAACTGCTTTATAATACATAAATGTATGCTTTGATAATGTCAACAGACCGAAGAAACCCGGAACCAAAAAAAGGACCAAGAAAAAACCAAGAAACAAATAAAACGAAACAAAACAAAACCAGGGGCAAAAAATCATAAAACACTAAGCACAAAAAATCACAGAAGGAGAGTCTGGAGGTCCTGTCGTGGGGAGGCTGCTTTGTACTGTCCTCGTACGGGTCTGGCTTATTGCGTGTTTCTTCATTCATCATTGGGTCGCTGTGTGTGACCTGGTTATTGCTTGTGTCGGGTGTTCCTGTGTAATTTTATTTTCTGGTTGTGGTGTATCCAGCACTGGTGGTATTGCGTGTCTTCATCACTTTTAACACTGTCACTGGATGGTGGTGTAAATGTGCACTACAGTCGTTTTATCCGTTGGTCCACTGTATCACTGGGGGTTTTGTGCGTCACTATTCACTGTTAGGTTTTTTTTTTATTGAATTATTTAGTTATATCAGATCTCATTTACGTTCTGTTATGTTTGACTGCCACGTCCGTTTGTGTTATGTGCCTTTGGCGTTGGATATCTGTTGTGTTCTTTTCCGTGGTGTCTTTCAGCATGGATTATTTCGTACTGTCAATTATATAAATAATCTTAAATGTGTCGAATGATAAATACCTGATGATGGCCACTACCGGCCGAAACATGTAGCCTTTTAACCTAGAATATAACATCTAATTAAACAATAGTTGTGTTATTGACTTCATACCTACTTGCTAGATGGTGCCATTGTTTCCCTCCTGTCCGAATGCGGTCAATAGAACTTCGGAAGAACTTCTTTACGTCCCGGAGACTGTTGATATGTCACGTCGGATATTGTTGCTCAGTCCTGCCAGAGTGTGAGGATTGTTTTACACAACTTAACTTTTAATCTTCCCTACAAATAAAAGATGTTAAATCATGGGAATGTAGGGGCCAAAGACCCCGCCTAATTACGCGGCCACGTAAGCTCTCTCGCACTGTTTTCAAACGGGAGGGTGGCTTTTCTGTTACGCTACGAATCATGGGGTCTGTTACTGGTTTACGCATTTGTGCCATTCAGTGACGTAATAACACGGCTCGACTCAGGTAGTGTTGAACAGCGTCTGTTTTAGCGCAGCTGCGTTTCAAACAAGAGTTTACTGAGAAATGTTGCAGAAATTTCCTCAGCTCAGGAGACGAGTTACGGAAGCGTCTGCACGAAGGGCCACAGAATTGTTACACTTGTGACCGTGTAAGACGTCGGTAGTGATGCTTTGAACAGACATGATCCGGTTGCAAGAATACTTTTTTTTTGGTAGTAGGTTGATTCGTTCTATATACAATGGAGAAGTTTATCCACAGGTGCTGTTTTTGTCTGATGAAGCCTGGTTGTCCTTATGTGGGGAGGTGAAATCTCAGAGCTGCGGATGCTGGAGTACAGAAAATCAGGAGTTGTTCACGAACCCCCTCTTTATGACGAAAAAATTGGTGGTTGGTGTGCGCTGAGTGCACGACGTGAGATTTCAACATTTTCCGGGCAAGAACTCCGGAAAGTAAATAATTTTTTCCCTAGTTGTACTGCGTTCATTCGGTAAGGAGAGCAGCATTTTCAATATCTGCTATAACACTGGTGAGTTTTATTTTACTTTCTGAAGGTTATTATCGCAGCGAATCTTTTTCTCTCTTCGTTCACCTACAGACAAACCTCCCGAGACTCTTCGTATGATGTAACGGTAGGGTAGCGTCGGGCGAGCGATTGTCGTTCAAGAAGGGAAACAGAAGATCTTATATAACGCTGTCCAAAGTAAAGGTAAAATGTACATTCCAAAGTAAATTACAATAATATCGTACGTTGTAGACAATTGTGTATGAAGTGTGCAATATAAAATATAGAGAACTCTAGTAAAAAGATGTATTTGCTTCCAAATTTCTTCATTACAAATTGATAGACAATTCTGTATATGAAACTACATTGTATACAGAACCTTCCACTAATTTGTAAAGAAGACACTTTATAAAATGAGTTGTGTATTTTATGTTATATATTTTGTGCATGATTGCCAACTGCATACGAATGTACTGTAATTTACTCTGTACTGTGCACTTTACCTTTACGTTGGATTGTGTTATATATTCTTAACTAAATATGTCTCTTATTTGTACTCCATGATGATGGCGATGTGTAGAGCCGAAGCATGATTGACGTTTGCATTTTTATATTGAAATATACTAGTGTCATAAATTGAACTAAATGTTACCTCTACAACGCTCTATGATATTCTGACTTGTCCTCAGTTTCGTATGTGGGACCAGAGGCCCCTCAGGAGGATATGGGACGGACAGACATAGGATGTCCCCGTAGAACTGACTTCGTTTCTGACGCGTTCGTATGGGAATTACTGCTTGTTGCATTTTAACACCCACACTCCAGCTTCGAACAGCGAAATTGGTCAATCAGGCACACAGAGTTTATGACACCACGTTATTACCTGATATACCGGGAGAATAACATAAGTAACATCTCTCTGGATATGTTTGCAGGATCTGGAAGAGTGGACGAAGCGCCAACTGGCACAAATCAACTGAAGCGCCGGATGTTAAGACAGCACTTTTCTCCGGGCCACACAGTACGACCGCCGGGTGTAAGTCTCAGAGTGACACAAAACCATGAATCGGAATTGAGTGTTAAATGAGAAGACGGGACCAGGACGCCAAAAGGTACCGTACCTAAACACCACACTTGGCAGTGTCAGGGTTACGCGAGACTTTACGCTCTGACGTATGTCTCAGATTTTGTTGTGAGTTCTTAAAAAATGTCTACCTGTCTCGGGTTATGGCGTCAGTTTGTTTATTCTTTTTTCAAATGTGGCTGGTTATGTTATGATTGTGTACTGCATTTAGCTGCCACAGAGTAAATGTGAGTGTGTAGTGCATCAACTCTGTCTTGCTATGAATTCACTGACGAAGCTTTATATTACTTACCAAGCAGACATTTTTCATAATTACCTGAGCGACTCACAACCCCATTGTCTTATTTGATAAATATGTGGCAGCTCAGCCTTAATCAGTGTGGCTGGTGTACTGGGAAGGAACGAGCCGATCGAGGGATTAAACGGGGCGAAATCTTCTGAATGTTTGGTAGGGCAGTGCAAGATTTGGGATTTACCTTTGCCACGCCGAGTGATGCATCAGTGAATAATCTGATCGTCCGATACCACTAAAGGGCCTAGTAAACAAATCTGCGTACTTGAAGAAACGTCGTTGAAAGCACCTTCACAATCAAAGGGTTGGAAACGGTATTCGGGTTAGATATCTTTGCCCTGAGCCGCACTGCCAACCATCCGCCAGCAAGTAAGAGCTTTTTCGGGCCTTTGTTTCTACTTCCTCTCGAAGCACGACAAAGTCGCGAAAACGAACCGCTTTATGTAACGAAGTACATGCAGTGGCGTGTTGTTTCCGATCCATGCTCGTCCCTATTGACGTGGCGTGTGTATTTCACTGTTGTTAGTGGGCGTTACACATACTGCATTGTGGTCTTCTTGTGTATAACATTGTGAGGAAGACTGCGTCCCTAAAAATGGAGACAGCACGTTTCTCCTAAATCTTGATCGAAGCCATCCACTTGTCTTTGTGATCGGCGTTTTACACACTTTTATAGCTAGAACAAGACAAGTTAAACTTCCACTGTCATGACAACAACTAACCCCCTGTTCTACAGATATTTCTGCTTTTATTGTTCTTAAATACCTCATTTCTTTATTCGTTATTTCATACGTTCATAAAAACACGCTTTATGGAGAATTCGGTTATATATTTGTGCTTTTAGAACTCTAAATGTGTTTGAGGTAATTAACGGATCTTTCGTTGTTTGCTAGAGTATATATATTTTTTTGTAATCGATAATTACCTGATGCAAATCAGTCGATTTTATGAAATGCATTGCACTGTTAGTGTGAGCCGGCAGGAATGTCTTATAGCGAATTAATTCTTGCAATATGTCTATTACAAGATCCCTCTGTTGTAAAGTGTGAAGAATTACCGTGTTGATGTCTGCGATGATCAGGCGAAAAATATTGGGAGTACATGAAATGAACTAATCCGTTATAGAATAAATTGTCTGGCTACCTGTCAAGCAAACAGTTGAGGAATTGGAGGGTTATATCGCAATTATTGCTAGTATTGTTTTTGTTACAATAATTGTACAGAGGCGGTTTGTACAGCGTACAGAGACACAAAGGCATAAATTTGCGCTCGAATAAATTTTTCCATCAGAATAAACTGATGGAACGTTTGTTACTACTTACGTTAATCTTTACATCCTTTAAGTGTGAAGTGAACACCGAAACTCTACTCCATAAGTGTACATTTTACGTATGAGTGCCAAACTCGCCTTGTCAGTCTGAGGGAGTGCCTGCCAAAAGGAGCTTCATAAATTGTAGGCAGGTATTAGTGTGCGAGCCCTAACGTTCTAATGAAGGGGGATATCGATATGTTACGTGGTGTGACAGCACGTAGCGTGGTAGTTATGTAATAATTTTCCACAAGACACTGGTGTCTCCACATTCAGTATTTTTCCTGAATATAAAAGCTACAGATTTTGTTTACAAGTATCTCTTATGTATTCTTATTGTTACGTATGTTCCGTTCTGGGTATTCTGTTTCATTGTGTTGTACTGGGTATTGTTTGTGTGTAAATGTGAGCTGCACTGCTGCCATCGGGTGTCAATCCAATCGCATTTAACAAATATATCAGATTCCTACCAAACCTCTTCCCTCTCTACCAAACTACAGATGTCCTCTAAAGATACAGACAACAGTTTTTCCCCCGGAAATGTTTGTTGGTATCTCCCACACTGTAGGTTTTTCCTGAAGGTAGTGGCAACACATTTCTTCGAAACTTTGGTACACACACCACACACACACACACACACACACACACACATACATACATACATACATACATACACACACATACACACACACTCACACACACACATACACACACACTCACACACACACATATACATACACATACATACACACACACACATACATACACATACACACACACTCACACACATACATACACATACACACACATACATACACACACTCACACACACACACATATACGTACACATACATACACACACACATACATACACACACACACTCACACACACACATACATACACACACACTCACACACATACACACATACACATACACACACATAATACACATACACACACATACATACACATACACACACATACATACACATATACATACTCACACATACATACACATATACATACTCACACATACACACATACATACACATATATACATACACACACACACATACATACACACACACACAAACATACATATATATATCACACTACAAGGTTTCTTGGCCCTAGAGACTACATTGCTGCTGTTGAGGTGGTCAAAAAAGGGGGAGACAAATGACAACTGCTAAAGAAATATGAGCTGGGAAACTTGGGATGCATGTGACTGATGTGGGTTAATATTAAAATTCATCGCGAGTAAATGGGGTGTGCGTGGTAGAGTGGATTATTTGTAAGTTTGCAGCCCATCCAGACACGGTAATAGACCTACGGAATCCTTAGAAGGCGGTGGTTTCTAGACTAGCTAAGCAAATATTAGCTTTTAAAGAAAGATTCCGCTTCATGGAGGTAGTTCTCCCCACTTCATTTTCATTTAATTTTAAGTCTCTTGAAACACCTCGAGTCACGCTCGTATGTACTGACGACGAGTGCCTTCCCAATAGGCTACACGCCTTACAGTATCGTCAGATAATTTGCTGCACGGCGATACTGCCTTTGCGCTTCTTTCATGCTATGATTGGAAAATTCCCTGTCACAAAAGTTTTGAATACGTTCTACGATCCCTTCAGTAGTAATTTGCATCCTCAGTGCACCACAGATTCCTTCAGTGGGGCGTAATCCAATGATTGCTACCATACTCGTGTCTTTTGTAAATTGAGGCTAAATTTAGTTGTTTCCTCTTGCAAGACCAATAGAACGTAATAAACTTTAATGAGATTGTCAGCTCCTCCCTACAGTGGATACATTCACGATCCATCTTATCACGTTACAGTTCACAAAGACGGTGCTCTTATTTTAGCTTTATCCTGTTTTAATTCTACAATCTACTTTATCCTCGGTGCAGCTCTCAAAACCGCGAACTCCTCCAAGTCGAGTCTTTAGAAGATGATTTAAACGTGGCAGTTTTCTGTCATTGTAAGCTTCTAGCTAGAATTAACGAGATTTGAAGTTCTGTGTACTTACTTGGTAAAAGCCATCAGCTGTTAGTAACAAGGTCATGATAAGGGATTAGAAGTCTTGTCTTCGTAACCACACCCCGACTCCTGACTCACATGACTCTAGTTCTAGCTCCATGTTTGTACCGAGTACTCCGCAAGCCGAAAAGCGATGACATCATTATTCTTGACCTGTGGGTAGCGGCTGTTGGGAGGTTATATGGGTATATCACTATAGTCTAGAGAATGCAGCCCGCGTCGATGTTAATTAATGAGTAGCCATTAACCGGCGTGCGTGCTACTTATCTGGCCCATCTAAATATTCTTCTCGTCCGAGGGATTGGGATTTTTGTTGGAGAATGCGGTGGCGGATGTGTTGCTGGGGGGGGGGGGGTGTTGGGGGCTCACATCTACCACAAGCAGCTTCCTGTATTGCTGTTTTCAAATATAATTGGATTGTTAGTTAAACGAATTTTGTTCTCCTGTTCCGTAACACTGATGAGCTTTCCTGCTGTTACCGTAATTTCTGTCACCTTTCCGAATCACGGCATCTCATTTACCAGGCTTCCGTGGCTTCTGGTATGAACTGCAGCATCAGATGTGACAAGCGAAGAGCGAAACTGACGATCGACTTTATCGTTTAGAAGACGGATTTAAATGCCTTTGTATCTCGCGACGGCCTGAGTTTTTAGGCGGGTTCGCAAAATTGCGAGAAGCGACTGTTAACTTCGTCATGCTGTCCGCCCGTCCGCATGGAACAACTCGGCTTCCACTGGATGAATTTTCATTAAATTTTATGTTCGAGGCTTTTTCGAAAATCTTTTGAGAAATTTTAAGTTTAATTAATATCGGACAAGAATAAAAGGTACTTTACATGAAGACCATTAGACAGTTTTGATCATATCTCGCTCATTTCTTCTCAGAATGAAAAATGTTTAAGAAAAAATTATAGAGAAACTGGAAACACACATTTTGTGTTAAATAACTTTTTTTTTTTCGAAAATCGTGCCTTTAATGGAATAGCGTGGAAAAATATTGTAGAGTGGGACAGGCCACATATGACAACATAGCGCATGTGCCTTGCATGCTGGATACCTAAGGCTACAAACACACACTCAGAATATGTAATACTTATTGCTTTTCCACTGCAACAATGGTTGCACGATCGCACCTCAGTGTTAACGTTATACGTACAGTGCCTGTCTTGTCTGGCCTAGCATGGACGTTTAAATGGCTAGCAAGTAAACGCACAGAGACCAGCATATGGTGTGCTAAGTGGCTCGCCAGTATATTTAGAGACCAGCACATGTAAGTGATGAACCCTACTCGAACTCGGTTCTGCGGCCTGGCCGTCACGGAGAAGGTGGAAGGTTCGCCCCATAGAATGTTACATCAGCTAGCTTAGATAGGCTGGTAAGTTCCATACTGACATATCGTCCACTAGAATTCGTGGAATTTGAAGGATAAATGCAAAGAGATAGGTCTCGCTTTCTAAAGGAATTCATTCCAGTCCACATTAGAATGTGGACTGGATGTTTGTGTTATATTTTAACACAGAGTATTCTACTGGGTATGCTCAGTACAATAATGTGAATATCTAGGGAACAGAATTGTGTATTTTGTTGGTTGAGTGTTTGTGAATTGTGTGTCGATGGTGCACAGACCGAAAAACATAAATTCCGTTCCGCTGCACTATTCCATGACTATGACACCACGAAGTCAATAATTTATTTTGCCCACTTGGAATTCCTTCTTTTAAAACCTTGGTTGTTGTGACGGCACGGCATTTCTCTGCACTAACGTAAATTCTTGTTAGTGTTCAGTGTCGTTACTAATGGCACGCTGTCTTGATGTGATTTACATAAACAATTTATCTGAAAAGTAAACTCCCTAACGAGTTGCGACTGACATATAGAATTAGTATAGTTACTTCATGGAGTAGAGTCCTTCTTGAGAAGCTAACTGGTTCTCAGCTGTTAAAAAATTCCCCGCGTTATATGTAACCCGAATATTCATTACTGCATTCACAAGTGCCCGCCACCTGTCCCTATCCTGAGCCAGCTCGATCCAGTCCATACCCCCACATCCCACTTCCTGAAGATCCATCTTAATATTATCCTTGCTTCTACGCCTAAGTCTCCCAAGTGATCTCTTTCCCTCAGGTTTCCTCACCATAACACTGTATACGTCTCTCCTGTCCCCCATACGCGCTACAAGCCCCGCCCATCTCATTCTTCTCGATTTTATTACCCAAAAATATTGATGAGGAGCACAGATCATTAAGTTCCTCATTATGTAGTTTTCTCCACTCCTCTGTCACCCCATCCCTCTTAGGCCCAAATATTCTCCTCAACACCCTATTCTCAAACACCCTTAGCCTACGTTCCTCCCTCAATGTGAGCGACCAAGTTTTACACCCATACAAAACAACAGGCAAAATTATGGTTCTGTGTATCTTGATTTTGAAATTTATGGATAGCACACTGGGAGACAAAAGAGTCTGCGCCGAATGATAGCAAGCATTCCCTGACTCCACTGTGCTCTTAATTTCTTCCTGAATAGAATTTTGATTGAAGTTGTTCCCAAATATTTGAAATCTTCCACCCTGTCAAAGGCGCTCTTATCAGTCTCAAACTGTGACTTCGCCCTGCCTTCTGATCTCGAGATATGACCATGTACTTAGTTTAATCAGAATAGTTACACATACAAACGCTCTGCAGACAGCGCCACAAACTGCTCGTACTTGAACACATGCAAAAATGTCATTCATTGCAAATTACATCTTAATGTTTTTTTCTGTTGGTAAGACACGTTGTATTATTATTATTATTATCCATTTAATAAAGCTTACTTGTACGAGTCGCTTCGTGCCGCCAATTGATAATTGATCAATAGGCGTGAAAGTATGATCAATGAATGTTTATGGCTTTCAGCATCTGAACCATACACTCTACGTCACTTTAAGTCATATACAGATAATTGTTAGTCTTACGATGTTCCATTCATTGATTGTGTTCCAGTATAGGCTCACTGTGTAATGTGTTTTTCACGTATTTAATCTTAAAACGGTAAAACCCAACACACTGACGTTTATCTACATTGCTTATAAGAATTAAGTTCCTGTGTCACGGAGAACGCAATCTGTCTCCACTATAGAAACAAATAGTCAAAACTGTGTAATGAAGTATTCGCTGTTGCCTGTGGAAACCACATGATAGCCATGAAATAGACAGGGTGAGTAGAAGATAGAATATCATACCATTGCTGTATTTGGCAAGCCAGTACATATCAAGGATTCTGAAGGTTGGGTTTTGTGCAGTGGCGGTGAGTTGGTAGCTACTACGAGTATGTAGTCGTAGGATTGTAACGATACGTAAAACCGCAATAAGAACACATTTTTCTCGCGTCATTGTCTCCCTAACGTTTCAACTCCGTTTGTAGGTATGTGGTGGCTATGTGCATGCAAATTAAGCCAAGAAACTTTATTCCAAATTACAGCAAACTACTCCTGAAACAATTTGCATATTGACACTAAGTTATAAATCATATTTGTGTGTGTATTGCACTTTATAACACGTTCATTCGCCCAACAGTAACTTACGCCTCCTAAACACGGGTGCTTAAAGAAAATATGACGAAAAAACTGATGATTTTTTAAAGAAAGATCACGAGGAAAATATCTGGTCCTACAAGAACAGATGATGGCTACTGGAGAATTAAAACTAATCAAGAAATAAATTATATATTAAAAGGACAAAATATAATTGGGTTTATTAAAAAACAAAGATTAAACTGGTTAGGCCATGTTGAACGCATGGCTGAGGATAATATTGTGCAG
>Ga0131853_10027015_pt1 | contig 10314 bp, 9 predicted proteins | sample TergutLab28metaG_FD_92764 | JGI IMG/M metagenome (GOLD analysis project Ga0131853, IMG submission 92764) | Labiotermes labralis P1 segment gut microbial communities from Petit-Saut dam, French Guiana - Lab288 P1 (version 2) (version 2) | ecosystem: Host-associated > Arthropoda: Insects >... | reverse complement strand
TGAGTGGACCCCGTTCCAGACCCACTACTACTCAGAAAATCTGGTAGCGCCGGGGATCGAACCCGGGACCTCTGTATCTGTAGCCAGAAACTCTGACCACTAGACCACAGAGGCGGTCGGTTCGTGCCCTATGCATTGACAAAAACATTCAGTAGAACTGCACTTATCCAGATTAATTTGGACGGCGAGCCATCCGGATGTGCAGAAAATCCGAATAATTGGATTTATTTGAAAATAGGCTATATTGGCAGTTTGAAGTTCGGCTCTTACTAATTACAGTATGTACCTGCGTCTGAACATTTCGACCGCGCCTGATTTGAAGTTCTGCAAGCCGTAACACTGATCTGATAACCGGTAATTTCAAGGCAAGTTAGTTTTGTAGAATTCTCTAGAAATTTACCCGAAGGGCCAAGCCTATCCGGATAATCGGCGATCCGGATAACCAGAGTCCGGATAAGTGGAGATGTACTGTATTGTATCCACTAATGTGTTATTTTTTTGTAGATTCAGTCATATCATCGGAGGAAAACAATTTTATCCGAGTAAATATGGAGAGTCTCTTGAATTGCGTGCGTTGTTCTCTAACGTTTCGAGTCTGAAAGCAGTACCACACAAATAAATATGACTACGTGGAAGGGGAGAAGAATTAATTGCGTTTCTGATGCTTTGTTTTGGAATTTTGCTTATAAAATTTGTATATCCATGTCATGTACACAGATAACTCGTATAGCCTGCTCGCCGGGTTTAAAGGGAATGGGTGGAAGGAAACGTTAGAGAATTGCTGTAGTTAAATGGCACATGCAGTACCGGTACAACGGCAGTGCGCCCACCTGTCGGTGCGACAGCTGTAGCGTTGGTAGGTAGCGTCGTCACACGCTGGCGCTTCCAAGTGCGAGATCGATCAAAGGGTGCCAGCCGTCCATGAAGCGTCTCTAACTCTTCTCACTCTATATTTCTAATTTTTTTTTTTGTGTGTATTTTGTTCGGTCCTCAGTCGTCAGTTGCACCACGTTCCATCCTTTCACGTTAAAAGAAAGATATGGGCTCATGATATTTACCCAGGGTAATGAAATACTACTCCCCAACTGGCAGAAGGAATCAAGGTAGACCTTTGAAGAGACTTCTAGGTACGTGAGACCGGAACGGGTCAACAAGTGGCCCAACTCCATGAAAGGTGTATGATGATGATGATATTTGCGAACAGGGTGCTGAGGAAAGTATTTGAACCTAAGAGAGAAGACGAGACAGAAGGCTGAACTAAACTGTGAGGAGGAGATTCTGGATTTATTCTTCTTACCAAATATTATTTTGGTGATCAAATCAAGCAGTATGGAATGGGCGGGTCATTTGGTACGTATGGGGGAAAAGAAAGATACACACAGGGTTTTGAAAAGGAAACCTGAAAGAAAGAAACCTCTTGGATGACCTAGGTATAGATGCGAAGATAACATTAAGATGGGTCGTAAGTAAGAGAATGGGGTCGGGTAAATTGAAGTGACCTGACACAGGACAGGTAACGCGGTCATGAATCTTCAGGTTCCATAAAATGTGGGGGATTTTCCGACTAAATAAGGAAGTATTGGCTTCACGAGTAAGAGGCTGTTCCATGGAGTTAATGAGTTCAGTGTTTGTTTTCTGGGGGGGGTGGGGGGGTGGGGAAGTGGGCCTTGTCTAATAACGCTTTTCGTTCTTCATAATCATTAAAAGTTTTATTACAAATTACGTGATAATAAAAGAATGAGACATGAAATAGCCTACGGCGAGGTACTGCAGGAATATTTACTTATAAGGTAAAGTAAATTTCCTGTTTACTCCGCACCACACACACGCGCGCGCGCGCACACACACACACATGCGCACCCACACACACACGCACATACACATATACCTACACACACGCGCACACACACACGCACGCACCCACACACACGCGCGCGCACACCCACACATGCGCGCACCCACACGCACACACACCCATGCACGCACGTACCCACACACACCCAAGCGCGCGCGCACACACACCCATGCACGCACGCACCCACACACACCCACGCGCGCGCGCACACACGTACACACACACACACATACACACACACCTAACCAGAAATTCTATATGCGGCCACATTTACCAATATTTTATCATAACAAAACATTACCATATTGTACTTTTATCATTTTAATAATTCATAACTTTAGCTAACACAACTGTAAACTCCCTGAAGAATGTGTATTAACATCGAAACATGTCGAAGTAATTTTAATATAAATTTACACCACTTACTTGTGCATATGTTGGTATATAATAAACATTTATAAACCAATTCACTTTATTTTTTACCAACTTATGCACTTGTATATCAGTTAATATTAATGCTAATACATGAAAATATTAAAATATAAACCATAAAATTATTTTAAAAACTCCGAATGTTTCGGTTTACTTTATAAAACCATCTTCAGGGAGTCTCCTGTGCCTATTAAAGTTACTTGTTATCTGATATTGCCGTTGAGGTATGCTGGCACCATGTATTATTTAATATGTGATGGAGCTGGATATAATATTACGTGTATTCCTTGTGTTGGTTTCCTGTGTCTGCGTCTGTAGGTCGTGGTATCGATCACGACCTACAGACGCAGACACAGGAAACCAACACAAGGAATACACGTAATATGATATCCAGCTCCATCACATATGAAAATAATACATGCTGCCAGCATACCTCAACGGCAGTATCAGATAACAAGTAACTTTAATAGGCACAGGAGACTCCCTGAAGATGGTTTTATAAAGTAAACCGAAACATTCGGAGTTTTTAAATAATTTTATGATTTATCTTTTAATATTTTAATGTATTAGCATTAATATTAACTGATATACAAGTGCATAAGTTGGTAAAAAAAAAATAAGTGAATTGAATCAATATGCACGGTGCAACAGTGAAAATTTATAAACCAAAGTTGTCCAAGTGCACGCCATGGAATTATAGACGGAGATAAACAAATGTAACCTTTTATTCTGTGGAAGCGTATCGTTAGTTTGTCAATCGGAATGATCTGACTTATGACCTTTTGCACCAGAAGTGTGAATCCGTTGATTTTTAGCGACGCGAATTCGGTTGAGGGCTAGTGGCGAAATGCGGCAAATGGCGACGATGACGACGCTAACTGCCGTTAAAGGAGCAGGCAAACAGACGCCACAGCAGTGACAACTTCGACCCTGGTACCAGCGGCTGCTAGGACAGCCACAGAACGTAATTCTGTTTGGACAGGAAGGAACTACTGTCTGTTGCAATGCGACCGGAAACAGAGAAAGAGCGAGCGGCGTTAGTTCCGTTTTATGCCTACATTATTCGGACATATTATGTGTTGTGACGTAGGGATTGCGGCAACTTGGCTCTAAAGCGGCTTAAGTGGGTTACTAGTTTAAATCCTTGTATATCGATTGTATTAATAGGACATTATGTTGGGTCGGAGATTATTGTGTCAGATATACATTATACTTTACATTACTGGAGGACGGAAGCGGTCGTTTCTCTGTCAAGGCATTATCCTGAAATTTACTGGATAGGACTTAAGAAAAACCGTGGAGAGACTATCAGTAGGGCCAGTAACCAGGCCGATAATTAAATCGGCTAGCTCGCGTAAGCAAAAAGGCTTTAAGATCATATGACTTCGTTGATGCTGTTTATTGATAAGTCCCCTACCCCAGTTATTTTTATGCGCGATCACAAAATTGCGGAAAGCGACTGTTAGCTTCGTGATATCTGTCTGTCCGTCCGTCCGCCCGTCCGCCCGTCTGTCCACATGGAACAGCTCGGCTCCCATTGGACGGATTTCCATGAAATTTGATATATGAGTGTTTTTTTTAAAGTCTGCCACGGAAAAAAAATCAATTTTGATTAAAATATGACAAGAATAATGGGTACTGAGCATGAAGATCTGTGTACATTCGTGATAGCAGCTTGCTGAATTCTTCACATAACGAGAAATGTTAAAGGCAAAAACACACAGTTTGTGTTCAACAACTTTTGTCTGAAAATCATTCCTTTTATGATATAACGTGGGAGTGGGGGGGGGGGGTACTATATAGCCGAACGGGCCACAGATAACAAAATAATACTGCGCATGCGCTTTGCATGCTGTGTAACTAAGACTGAAGACACACTCATAATATGTAATACTTCTTGCCTTAAACGGCAACGGCAGTTATCCGAACGCTCCTCAGTATTACGTTTATACATACATTGCATGTCTTGTTCATTACGTACCGTAGACGTGACTATTGTCCAGTAAGCAAAAAGTAAGCAAGAAGTAAATTGTGAGAAGCAGATTGTGATGTAGGTAAAGGTAAAGGTAAAGCAGTCCCGTTACAGGCCCGGGGGAGGGGGCAGAGGGTTCCAGGAAGTTTAAAGTTCCCAGATTTCGTGACAACGTCACAGGATGGTGGTAGGTAGTCAGCCGTACGCACCGGCCGCCTTTACCCCCCGGAAATACTCCTGGTACTCATTTCTTTTAGAGGCTGAGTCGACCTCAAGGCCATAGTGCGATCGGAAGAATTTTATGTCAATGAAAAAAACCATTGACACCAGCTGGGATCGAACCAGCGATTTGTAGCACAGCACCTTAACCACTGTGCCACCGCAGATTGTAATGTAGACCTGCTATAAATGGAAGGGCTGTCTACCGGCTCTTAGTGATGAACATGACAAAAAATGGTCCGGGCAGTCATCTTGCCAGGATACGAGCTAAGTATATCCGAAGTATACAATTGAGCGTTTGCCATTGTTCGCAGCTGCAGAGAAGGGTTTTGTCATAATGGTTGGTAAATATGAAATACGACTTTCGTCCAGTGGCAGCTGGGTACTTGTGCAAAGATGTGGCTGAGTTAACTAATGTAAAATACCCACCAGTAAGTTAGTACAGAGTAAAAACATGAGATGCTGACGACAATGTTAATAACGCTCGTTGAATGCAACAGTGGCCCAATCCAAAAATTGCCATTAAGTACGACTGAACTGAAAAATATAACGTCTACTTCCTACAGGTAGCCCTGGAGTTTATTCAGCCTCGAACAGAAATGGGTATCACGAATATTTCCTGGGTGGTAAAGGCGGCCGGTGCGTAGGGCTGACAACCTTACCGCCTTCATGTGCCGATTGTCTTGAAATCTGGGAGCCTCAACCTCCTGGAACCCTCGGGTCTGTCCAGGCCTGTAATGGGATTACTTTACCATTACAACCTACGTTACCTTGTTAGTTGAAACTTACCCCGCTAGATGCCATTATTGTCGGATGCAGTTATATTTTTTATTTCAATCGTATTATTTACTCCAAATGTGCAGTTTTTTAATTGTGCCACTATTGCGTTCAGCGAACGATATAATCTTGCTCGTGAACTGGAAGACGAGGCGATAAAGAATGAACGTGTTCCGGTAGGCAGTAGGATCTGCATGGAAACAACTGCTATGAATTTCCACTCTTGCCACCTGCGGCGCTAACGTCTCAGATGTGGAAAATGGCGTCTCACATACTTGAGTTTATGTGCTGATAATTATCCATACATATTCTTTCGAGGCTGGTAATTGATGTTTCAATATTTTGCGCTCGTAAAACGTCCTGATGTCATTCGTATGCTTTGCGTAGTGATGTCCGAGCGAACAAGGACGGCATGTGTCATGTCTTTCAAGGCAGAGACACTAGAGTTTGTTCTTGTCATTAAGGTGTAAAGGAGGCAGAAGGTAGACTCGGTGTACTGTGAACAGATCTGCAAATGCGACATAGCCATTAGACAGAACTGCTTTCTTACATCTGTTTTTCTTCTTTTGGTGGAGAAACTGCATGTAATGTGGAGTGAGTACAGCTACAGATATGCTGTTCCGGGGACAGAATTGTAAGCCTAACTGTTTGATGTTTCTGTACTCCTCACCCAGTATTGTTCGGGTGATCAAGTCGAGAAGAATGAGATGGGCGGGGCATGTAACACGTATGGGAGTAGAGGTGTGTACAGGGTTGTGGTGGGGAAAACTGAGGGAAAGAGACCTCATGGAAGACCAGGGAGGATAATATAAGATGTATCTTCAGGAAGTGGGATGTGTGGACGTGGACTGGATCGATCTGGCTCAGGATAAGGACAGGTGACGGCCACTTGTGTATGCGGTAATGAACTTTCGAGTTCCAAAAGAGGTGAGGAATTTCTTGACTAGATAAGAACCGGTTAGTTTCTCAAGAAGGACTCTATTCTGTGGAGTAAGTAAGTAAGTAAGTAAGCAAGCAAGCATCTCGATGTTGGTAAAATCAGGTTTTGTAGAAGGAGGTCAGAAGTAGAATGACTGGTGCATATGAAGTTGCGTCTATGGTGTGCAGTACTTATTCAAGGTCTCGGTGTGATGTCATTAGAACAGAGGACGGGTATAGGAACCAAATGGTAACAACGATTGACGAAGTAACAAATCACACTGATTTCAGAGCGAAATCCAAGAAAACTTTAGAATCGGTAACCTACCCACTTGACTGTATTCTTTGGAGAATAGATCGATTTTAATTTCGCAGCTACAAAATTCGTACAATCAATCAATAAATACGAAGAAGAGTAACGTCAGGTAGACGTATGTAAATAGCAGGAACGCGTTTTAAGAAACGCGTAAGAAGTTGCTGCGTATCTCCTTTCGTGGTTATTTCATCCTGTTATCGTGGCCAAGAAGCTGTAATTTCTGTTCTGTATTTTGAAAGTGCCAGGCTCGAACCTGGGTCTGAACAAATCTAACCTGAATATTTTGGTAATGTTCTTCATCTCTCGAGCATGTTTCAGGATCGTACCTCACACACTACCTGTAGCCTACGCACTTTCTGCTGTTTACCTTTGGTTTATTTATCGATAAGCATTTCCTTCTAGATATGCGGACTTCAGCCGTGGCTGATTTACCAGCGACACTTCTCACTTCCTTGAAAAGTTATTGTCCTTACATTTTAGAATTTCGACCATAATTTAATAAAAATTTGATATTTTGGATGTGTAGATGGATAGATAATGTATGGAAAAATTTTTCGCTAAACGGGTCCATAAAAGGATAAAAGTGTGTGTGTGTGTGTGTATGTGTATGTGTGTGTGTATGTGTGTGTGTGTATGTATGTGTGTTTGTATGTATGTATGTATGTGTGTGTGTGTATGTGTGTTTGTATGTATGTATCCATGTATTAAGTAGGTATGTAAGTATGTATGTATGTATGTATACATGCATGCATGTATGTATGTATGTATGCATGCATGTATGTATAGTATTTATGTATGTATGTATTTATGTAAGTATTTGTGTATTTATGTATGTATATATGTATTTATGTATGTATGTAAGTATTTATGTATTTATATATATATATATATGTATGTATTTATGTGTGTATGTATATATGTATGTATGTAAGTATTTATACATTTATGTATGTATGCATGCATGCATGTATGTATTTATGTATGTGTGTATTATGTATGTAATTATGTATGTATGCATGCATGTTTGTATGTATGCATGTCTGTATTTATGTATGTATGAATGCAACATTAGATGCACTGACAGACGTCTGCCTGACAGTATTATATTGCTATACTGCATTGTACAGACGGACAATTTCCAGCGAGTGATGCAGTCTGCTGTCCAGAACACGCCATATTCTAAAATATATCGAGCTGACCTTTTCTCTATTGATAGGTGTCCATTACGTACATTGTTATTAAGTGCGTTAGGAAAGTGCCAGGACCTGGAGGAATAAATGGCCGGAAAACTTTATACAAATTTAACTGTATTTAATTAAATCATTTAAATCATTTAGAAGTGCCCCTCTTCTGGATTTCATCACAATTTCGCACTCCAGTGATTAGTGTTGTCCGTCACAATCAGTGGGTTTAATGCGGTCATTATGGCCTCAGTGCAAGAGCTGCGCATCAGCCTCTCTTCTCATGTTTCTATATTATTAAAATATTTTGTTTAGGTTTATCCAGGCATGGATCTGCTCGTCTGCTTGCCGTCGGTGATTGAAAAATCAGGGCAGCGTACAAAAATCTTTGATTTCGTCCCCCGTAGTATCGTCTTCCACCCTATTATTTGGTGCTCCCACAGATTCCGAACAGTATATTCGGATATATTGTAATTATATATATATATATATATATATATGTGTGTGTGTGTGTGTGTGTGTGTGTGTGTGTGTCATTTAATAGGCCCAGAAGCCTCTTCGACTGAAATCCTTAATTTCTTTATCATTATTTCTTGGAATGTGGAAATATTACACACTTTTCAGGTATAAATTTTCACACGTTTCTTAATCCTCAATGTCCCCGTTTCTCTAAAAGCCTTTCATTCTTAAATTTCATCGTAACTGTGAGACTGAAACAATTACTTCTTTGCCAGACTACTTATTAACATGTGAAATATTCTGCTAATATCTACGATCACAATAGAAAGTCGGACGGAATTCGTAATACAGTAAGGAATTACGTTTGAGATAGTCAAATGGGAACGTTATGTAGACTTTAGAGAAACTGTGAACAAAAATATCATTGAAAATATAATTACCGGGTTGCTGATAAGTCCTTAGCCCGACCAGGAAGGAAACAAGCTCGGAGGCATGTCAGGGACGCGCGCGATTTCAACATCGAGACGCGAGCTGTCATCATGTTTTTTGTTTTCCTGCAAGCCAAGGCGCCGAAGAAAATTCACGCCATTCTGACAGACACATTAGCTTTTTTCCTTCCTGGTCGGGCTAAGGACTAATCAGCACCCCTGTATTTATATACTGATTTATTTCTTTATTGAGTTAGTTACCTTATATTACATGAATTGTTTCTGTGTAACACCCGGTAGTTATGGAGTCGTGTCTGTGTAACACCCGGTAGTTATGAAATTGTCTGTCTAACACCCGGTAGTTATGGAATTGTGTCTGTGTAACACCCGGTAGTTATGGAGCACAGGCAAAACGTCGCAAATTCTGTAATTACTGAAAGCTGAGAAAGTCACGTGTATTGACACTGTTACAAAATTTTATGTACAAATAAAGAATTCTGATGTCAGGTGACGAGATTGAAATTAGGTAGAATTCTTTCTCCGCGCCCCGCAGTAGTGTAGAATAGGATGGAATTTATTAGTTGATTCAGGAAGAGGAGATTTTGAAGTACAATCCTTGTGCTCCTGCGCCAGCTAACACCAAAATTATTTTGCATTACGCAGTTTGTGAAACCATATAAACTAGAAAACTGTCCGCTAAGATATTAATTACTACCACCATGATATCTGCTCGTCATCTCCTAATTTTCTGGAGGGGGTTGTGCTCACTTAACTTGTAACCTTCTTTAAATGTATGCCTAAAATACCTGCAGCAAATTATCTGAGCTTTACTTTTCAAAAAAGTTAAACAAATTAGATTATACAGCACATATTGACAGAGAGCCATGCTGTTTACATAAACTTTGGTCATACATTTAATTAATACACCAACAAATGCACTATATTCATTTAATTATCTAAAATTCACATTAAAACACTTAAAATGCTCCTAAATATTTCGATCATACGATCATCCTCAGGGAGCATACATTGCTCCTTGCTAAATTTATAGTTTAAAAACTATAACTTTAGCAAAGAACAATGTATGCTCCCTGAGGATGATCGTATGATCGAAACATGTAGGAGCGTTTTAAGTACTTTAATGTGAATTTTAGATGATTAAGTGAATATATGTGCACGTGTTGGTGTATTAATTAATTGAACTACAGAATGCACGGTGCAACGATAAAGAAACTTCGGTCAGTTCGTCACCAAAGCTTCTTGAGTGTTCAGATCTTCTGACATGTAACCTTGTGTCGCTGAGTTAGTTGTTCCTGACGTTACACAGTAACCACGAACCCAGGAACACAACGTCACAGCCAAAAAGACAACAAGACCTGAATTCTCAGCTGTACCTAGGAGAAGGTATGTAGTCAAACACAACTTAAGTTGTGTTTGACTACATACCTTCTCCTAGTTTCACACACACAACGGGGATGACACACTTCCTAGATCTCAACTGTACCGTTGTGGTAACATCGAATGTAGCATGAGAAATCACTTTCAGTTTCCATTTCAAGGAGCGTCATCCCCGTTGTGTTTCTTAGAACCTAAGGTAATAATTCTATAATGGTGTAATAATACTAATACTAATGATAATATTTATTAACTGCAATTGGGTTTTCACCCGGTGGCAGTGGTTATTTTACATGTATACAAAATATGAAATTGGTTACTAATAAATTTAAGTCGGGAGGGCTACATGAGAAGCATGTAGT
>Ga0131853_10027011_pt1 | contig 10314 bp, 6 predicted proteins | sample TergutLab28metaG_FD_92764 | JGI IMG/M metagenome (GOLD analysis project Ga0131853, IMG submission 92764) | Labiotermes labralis P1 segment gut microbial communities from Petit-Saut dam, French Guiana - Lab288 P1 (version 2) (version 2) | ecosystem: Host-associated > Arthropoda: Insects >... | reverse complement strand
TACAGAACACAGGACGCTGCTGCAAGTGTACAGAACACAGGACGCTGCTGCAACTGTACAGAACACAGGACGCTGCAGCAACTGTACAGAACACAGGAGGCTGCTGCAGCTGTACAGAACACAGGACGCTGCTGCAAGTGTAGAGAACACAGGACGCTGCTGCAACTGTACTGAACACAGGACACTGCTGCAAGTGTACAGAACACAGGACGCTGCTGCAACTGTACAGAACACAGGAGTCTGCTGCAACTGTACAGAACACAGGACGCTGCTGCAAGTGTACAGAACACAGGACGCTGCTGTAAGTGTACAGAACACAGGACGCTGCTGCAAGTGTACAGAACACAGGACGCAGAACAGGATTGCAAGCTGCGGTCCTTGTCCAATATCGAGTACATGGAACATTTTTTGTCTTGTCCACAATGATATCTCAGGTGTTGTTTTTTGCCTTTCTCTCAAATCACTTGTTCTTTACATATGAAAACAAGAGAAACACAATTCTGCCTCTCCTAGTGGAACACCAAGAGAAAAACAGCGACAGTCATTCGCCACTGAACATAACTTAGACATAATCAATTTGCCTGTTCTTCACTTGGAAAACAGGAATCTATGTAACATTGCTCAAAATGTAATCTTGTCCAGCATTTAAATTTGTTTAAAATTTCTTTCTAGTTTATAGAGGTTAAGAATGAATATAAATTATTTATCATTAGTATCAGTATCACAATAATATTATGATATTATGATGCCATATTTGAAGAGGCTGTCACTGGTGTCATCCAACCTACCCCCTACCTGTTCCACCATTGCTCAAAACATAATTTCTCCACAGTGCCCAAACTTGCTATGTGTCCCACCCATCCTCCCATTTAGAGAGCAGAGAGGTGACTCTTCCCTGGGAGGAGGAGGTGGGAGTGGGCAGGTGCTGGAATTTGATCAGCTGCAAAATAACTTAATAGATGATTATTTGTGCATGGCTACGCTTAAATTTTGGAAATTGCGAGGCAGAATAAAGGGCAGACTCTAAAAGCAGCTGACTGTATTTCACTGCCTGCCTACCGCCGTAACATTGAACAACACTGAGTTCATACTGAGCATGGTAAAACAGAGATTTGTAGCCGCACTGCACCCTTCCGATTTTGAGAGAGGAGACTGGACACACACACACACACACACACACATATATATATATATATATATGTAGAGGGGGAGAGAGAGAGAGAGGGAGAGTGAGGGATGAAATTCATATGGCCATTTGTAATCTACACAAAGATTTGACTGAAATTTGATTATTGGATGTTGGCAGTAGTAGCAGCAGGATAAACATCTCTTTGGTTCGTATTCCAGAAAAAAAAATCTGTAAACGGCGAGTAATTAAACACGTTGTGCCCAAGGGTACATTTTTTGTAAATTTTCCAAAAAGTAACCTTTTTACAAAGAAAATATTGAAATAATTTTATCAACTTCTTTTTACGATAAAATTAAAGTGGATCATGAATAAAATTTTTACAGTATTATATTCAATGAAGAGTGGGTGTGGTGGGAATTATAAATATCACATATCAAAGTTAATTCTGCTAAATATTATTAATATACTTGAAAGTAATAAAATATACAGTTGATAAAACTTCACTCTACATGGAATATTTCATGAAGTACGATACCTGAAGTTTCAAATATTCTGGCATTTTACGCTGTGTCGTTTTGTCAGCAGGTCCCAACGTTTCGGATGATCGTAGCTCCTTCGCATTCTCAATGTCCGTGTGTGTGTGTGTGTGTGTGTGTCTGTGTGTATGTGTTTGTGTATGTGTGTGTCTGTGTCTCTATATGTGTCTGTGTGTGTCTGTGTCTGTATGTGTGTGTCTGTGTCTGTATGTGTGTGTGTCTGTATGTGTGTGTCTCTGTGTGTGTCTGTGTGTGTATGTGTGTTTGTGTATGTATGTGTGTATGTGTGTGTGTGTGTCTGTAAGAGTGTGTGTGTGTGTGTTTATGTGTGTGTGTGTGTGTGTGTGTAAGTGTGCGTCTGTGTGTGTGTGTATGTCGGTGTGTGTGTCGGTGTGTATGTGTATGTCTGTGTGTATGTGTGTGTATGTCTGTGTGTATGTATGTGTATGTCTGTGTGTATGTATGTGTATGTCTGTGTGTATGTGTGTGTGTGTGTGTGTCGGTGTGTATGTGTATGTCTGTGTGTTTGTGTCGGTGTGTGTGTGTCTGTGTGTGTATGTGTTTGTCTGTGTGTATGTGTGTATCTGTTTGTGTGTCGGTGTGTGTGTGTGTATGTGTGTGTAGGTGTGTGAGTGTGTGTGTGTGTGTCTGTGTGTTCTTTTCTTTTGATCTGTGAAATATTACGATTACTTACTGGGTCCGAAGACGACTGTTTTTATGGGCCCACAACAAATATTGGAATTCAAAATAGTTTACATTTTCACTAATTTATTGTTGTTATTCTAATATAATAAAAACCTAAACAGCAGAATGTCTGTAATGATTGTTTATTTGCGACTTTAGAAATCCTACACAACGGGATCCGGATCCAGTTTTGCAGAACAGATTTCGACCCTAAATCTAAAGACCAAACAGTACGCCAGTTACAGCGGCGCTCTGTCAGTGAACTGGCAGCATTTAGTACAGCATTATATTAACTTTTTTGATACTTAGAACAGTTCTGAAACTTTTAATCTGCGCGTCCATTCAGGCTGGTCTGGAGCTCTCTGCAGCACTCTCAGTCCCGTCCTTAATAAGAACCTGACGACCGCTAATTGCTTCTGAATAGTTCGCAACTAACTATACACAGAATTATACAACGATATGATATCCACTTTGCTTATGTTACAGAAGGCAACATATTTTCTCTCAAAGAAAGTATGTGAAGGAATCTGACAGGACTTCAAGGGAAATGTGTAACACACAGAGCTAATTCAGTGGGAGTCAGACTGCGAGCACATATGTGTGTGTTTGTGTGTGTGTGTGTGTGTGTGTGTGTGTGTGTGTGCAAGGCAGATGTTCAGATATTAGGACAAAACGACATCAATCGTCAATACTCTTGCCACATTATGTGCACATACAGTATATGGTTAGTGGGCTAATTAAATTTATTCAAATAAAATGGCAATACATGTTGATAAAATTTTAATACTTCAAATGTCAGGTCATGCAAGCAAGCAGTGTCGTGCATTGTACAAATTATGTACATGAATGACCAACAACACAGCCGTTCTATTGTATAAGATTGGGGGGGGGACATATTGTTTACTAGGCCCACACAGCAAGAATCATCTTCTTTGGTTACGATAAAGTAATCGCTGACTCACAAATAGTCGTACGCTCTTTAAACACAGTGGTAAATGATATACTCTTATATATTTTCAGATTTCAGCTGAATTGCAGCTTTTAATGGATACAATAATATTTGCTGATCTCCCTCTTAGGGAAACACAAGTAGAGATCTGCAACAGCAACACTTTTGTATCTCTTTCACATAATGAAAAGAAATATAAAAATGAAAGGTTAACAACAATATGACTTGCTACGCAGCAGGTCGAATCAGATAATAAGACATTATGTAAGTACTATTATATAAGTCTCTTTATTTGTCCCATCATTCAGCAAAACGTCATGTCTCAAAGAAATGAGATGTCCCGTGTCCAGTGCTGATGTGGTGAAATTGTTGTAAGACCGCTCAGAAACCTGTAAATCTCAGATCTCTTGGCAGAAGGCTGAAACAATAGAGAGAAAATACACATTACTAAAAATTACTCTCCAATTTGTGATAGCGACAACAAATAAACGTTAAATATAATGCAACTATATGTAAAATATGTCATCAGTATCCTAGGTCATGAACTCGGATTATTTTCATTAGTATAAGAACTGTATTTTACATTATTTACAAGAAGCAAATTTCTGCACTAATCATGTGACACTTTTGATAAACATATTGCTGGAAATAATTTAAAATAAAGCAACCAGAATATGATATATTTATTTAATAAAATATTTTCCCTAAAAAATATGCATTAAGATTTTGCATTGGCCTTTGAATATGAATCTGACTACCGCCATGAGGCAAGCTACAAGGAAAATAAATGGGCCAGACAGTCGAAAAACAAGGCCTCGTCACACACGTACTGCAGTAGCAATGTCAACGACATTGAAAATCCTCAATTACAGATTATTTATACTTACAGCATACTTACTGACGCGGCCATTGTTGAAGATACCTATAGTTACAGCGTGAGTGACTATGAATCGGAGATAATGTGGAGGAAAGCTAAGTTTAAGATACTATTCTGGCATCTGCCTGCAGACACTAAGAAAAATCAAGAAAATTGTCACTCAGAATGGTTGGTGTCCCCACTGAAATTCGAACCGGATATATCCCCGTGCGAACAAGAACATTTACCACCCGATCCACTGGCGCAGTACAACGGTTGTTGAAACCCAGTGTTTTCTTTTCTTAACGAGTGTGGTTATAAGCCATTCACTCTACAAAAAGCACTAAGTTTACTCGACGCAAGTAAAATTCAGCGCTGTTTTAGTCCCTGATATTGCTCTTCTGCACACTTTTCTTCCAATTTATACAGCAGAAGCTTTCCATAAAAAGTGGATCCCGTTTATTGTGGTATTAGTATCAGGTAGCCCTCTAAACGCCCAGTTAAATCCCATCTGCCATCTGCTGGCATTATTAGGAGCTCCCCATATTTTCCACGTTAGCAGGATATCGTTGCTAGCATGTATCATCCAACGAATATAAATTATCGTAAAACATCACTTCAGTCTTCTCCCAGTAAATAGGCCGTTCAGTTATATCCACATTATAATGAAGAGCCGCTATAAGACCGGGTTATTTGAAGCACTTTAGAAGTTAATACAAAAAGCATCAGCGTAATTCATATATAGTAATTTATTAAGTTTCCATTTCCTTCACTGTAAAAAAAAAGTCGAATTGTTACTTTATGCACAGTCAAATTTATATGACAAAATTAGAATCCACACGATGAACAACGCACCAGTTAAGCACAGGTCACACCACTTTTTAAGGAAACTTGTGCTATCCGCCGATAAGACGCAACATAACACGGCTGGAATGGCTAAAATTTTGGCGTTCTAACCATATATTAGAGCAGGGGAGCAGCGAAGGTTTAAACTAAGGCAAGACGCAGGTAATTACGTCATATCCAAGAAATTTTAACCCGACGAAAAAACGCTCAGATCTGAATGGAAGGGATGAAAGGACACCGCACCAGCTGTTTTGGCTCATTAACATCCAATATTGAAGAGAAGGATCAGAATTATATTATTGCAGCTGATTAATGGACAGCAACAGAATTGTATGTACGAAGTTCGAATCTTGTACAGTATACCAGATACACTAATGTACGTCTTTGCTCTATTTCCTTTTCCTTCAACAGCAAACTACGAACAATTATTTCAAATACCCAACAACTTCTTTCCCGATCTCTCGTTCCTTAACATGAATCACATTATTTTCATTCCATACTGCGATGTGCCTAAAATAACGACTTTCGTTAATTCAGTTAACAATGAACGACGCTTAAACTAGGAACTTATTAAACAAACAAGAAAAACAAAGACTAGAATCGCTGTTTGAGTAAAGCCAAAGATTAAAAATCCAGAATTTTTTCATATTTGACATAGTGTCCTGATATTACGAGGATTAATAATTCCCAAATTACGACATGCGCACATCATATGTGATATATGAACGTCGTTTTGATGTGGTTGATGTGTTCACGCGTGAAGTCGCTCTGCAAGCCATGAAGGTATGTGAAAGGAATGCAACTGTAGTTACAGTCTTGCTTTACTTCGGCTCTAGATGGCAGTAATTGGTCAGCCTCACACCACCGGCTTTACACCCGGTGAAGGGGCACCATTACACATTGAATAGGATTGGTAGACCACATAGCCAGCATGAGGAATATTTCTTGCCCCTGCCGGAATGGTTTATGCATCAACAGATCCATCGAAATGAACGACATGATGCAAAAATCTGAATATCTCAGGTAGGTAAATCCAAAGCCATACAGATTTTTGAACACGAAAAAAAACCTCGTGAAAGATGATGCAGCAATTTACTGCAATACAAATACAAATACACTTATTATAGCTAATGGTGCAAGTTTGCAACATATGCCCTTGTTCAAAATCCCATGATCGAAACGTGTCGGCCTGCAATGAAGCCTGTGATAAATATATGTTTTATCTGGCTGGTTGTTAATATTTTGGTAAATACAAGAAATTTAACATTTGTGTCACATAGGCCTAAATATTAATCATTTTGATAAAAGGCTTACAGTACACGACACATAATTATATATAACTGGTCAATAGTGTAGATAAGATTAAGATATAGAGAGCTATGATTTTGCCTGTTATTTTGTGTAGGTGTGAAACTTGGTCATTCACATTGACGGAGGAGCCTAGGGTGAGGGTGTCCGAGAATAGGGTGCTGAGGAGAATATTTGGGCCTAAGAGGGTCGAGGAAACAGGGGATTGGAGAAAACTACATAATGAGGAACGTAATTATCTGTACTCCTCACCAAATATTATTCTGGTAAAAAAAAGAGACGAATGAGATGGGCGGGGCATGTAGCACGTATGGGGGAGAGAAAAGATGTATACAGGGTTTCAGGGTTTTGGTGGGGAAACCTGAGGGAAAAGTCCACTTGGAAGACCACGACGTAGATGGGAGGATAATATTGCCGTGGATCTCCAGGTAGTGGGATGGGGGACATGGACTGGATTGATCTGGCTCAGAATTGGGAAAGTTGGCGGACACTACTAAGAGCGGTAATGAACCTTCCCGTTCCTTAAAATGCGGGGAATTTCTTGACTAGCTGAGAACAGTTTTGCTACTCAAGAAGGACTCTGCTCTTTGGAGTAAGTGAATAAGTAAGTGTGAAAGTAAGTTTTCGTGTGTGTAAATGCCCGTAGTTATGTCCATGTCATCCAGCGGCAAGCAGGAGAACTTTGTTTCCACTTATATTTAAATTACCGAACATGCATGAGTGTAAAGTAGCAGACAGTGTGTACATGTCGAAGACCTGAAAGACATTTACCGTTACTGGGTAGGCTGTGAGAGTTTTACCTGAATAATCATAATTATGAATGTGTTTCTCCAAATGATAAACCGCGAGGAATTGAAAATTGCTTATATTAGTAGACAATTATTTTTCAGATCTGATTCTGTTGACGTCCATACCACTTGGTATCCTATACGACCTACTGGTTATGCTATGAGCTTCAAGAATTCCATCCCTATGCAGTTAACTAACTAAATTAAGAACTCCATGGAGCAGAGTCAGTGACGAGCTCAATAATGCTTACAGACTCAAATCCCCACAATATAAGGAACCGGAAGCTTCATTCTCACGTGAATTTGTCACTTGTCCCTAGCCTGAGCTAGATATATCCAGTCCACGACCTGCAATCCTATTTTCCAAAATCCATTTTAAAATTAGACTTTCAACTTAGTCGTAGGTCTTGCAAGTTGTATCTTTCCTTCTGGTCTCCCCAACAGTAACCTGTATGCATTTATCTTCTCCCAATGCGTACCACGTGATCCACCCATCTCATCCTCCTCGATCTGATCACTCTGACAATATCTGGTCTGGAGCACTAACCATGAAGTTCCTTATTAAGCAGTTTTCTCCAGTCTCATGTTACGTCCTCCATCTACGGTTCAAATAGTACGTACCTACCCCGTGCAAGTGCAACTACAAACATATCGGAATAAAGAGAAAAATACTCCAAAGATTCGAGACTTCTGGGATGTCGCGTCGTGTCGAGTGGTAAATAGTTACCGACATTTCGAAAGCACCACGATCCTATGGGATTCTCAAATCTGGCACAGACAGATATTCATTCATAAAATTTAATTAAATATGCATCTCTAAACAATACGCTGAAATCCTATGACAACAGCTACCTGCTCTTTAAGATTTCGTATCGACGATGCCACATCTTCAAGTTGTAGATGCCAGTCAGGCACACATCCACCGAATCCAGAATCTAAAAAGGACCGAAAACAACGACCTGCTTTTTAAGCGCGTTTTACACGGTTCCATCCCCACCCCCCACTATTCCTCTCAGCCTGTCCAAAATATCAGCGACAAGAACACTTTTTCACTTATTGAGAGAATTTTCAGAAAAAAAGAATGGTGTTGATTGCCTGATGTACAATAAACCCTGGGCGCTGGAGCTGTAGGTCTTGTTACAGTGGATTCTACTGATTGTGACGTTGAATTGGTTTTAGCACCACAATACCAGGCAGGCAACAGAAAGCAGTTAGAAATGTACAGGCGGTAGTAAATTTAGTTTACTAGAATGTGGCGGTTTTCTAGTTCCTGTATTGGTGTAGTCGTGGTAGGTGCAGCGCCACGCTACTCTGCTCCCAGAGTTCCATGCTTTTGATTAAATCTTAAAGTTTCCGTTCCCATTACTAGTAGAAGTCAGGCTGAAACCTTCATGCCGGAGTTTACTGCCTCAATAATTAACAGTATCAAGTTCGGATAAACTTCTTTCGACACCTAAAAATACCCTTACTGCCTTCGTAGAGTGAACTAGCCAAATGTTTTGTGCATTACAGTACCAACGATAAGCACAGAAGGAGCAGCACAGTAATGCTTTTAACTGTATAGAAAGGTTCGCGGTTTGAATCAAGCGAGAGACATTGACTATCCTTTTTCGTGGTTATCCTCAGACCCTACAGTAAAATGCCTTCACAATACCCGAGTTAGGCCACGAACATTTCCTCACAAATTCTTTTGAATTTGTTATCCATCATATCGTTGGACGTTACATATTGTGAATTACAAAATATGTCGTCCAGCAACCATTGAAAGAGCCGTTTAGATAACAGGTCGTTACAAAATCCTACCAAATCGCAACCACTACCAATTAACTAAACCACCAAAAAAGTAAAGGTCACATTTCCCGTGAAAATACTTCCACAGAAATATAATATCCACGACAAAAAAGTTACACGATGGACAAATAGTGCGCTCCGGTTACTGCTGTGAAGTGGAGCGGTAAATAACGGACATACCAAACGGAATGTGCAGTGTGGCGATGAATACAAACATTTGGAGAAGCGATGATAAATATCCGGTATGTGAATCTGCACGCTATGATAAGGAGATATCGTTTGTACTTGAGCAATATACTTAAAATAACACTGAGTGATGGTAATATGGTACAATGATTCCATCATTTTGAAAGAAACCTGTGTTAAATTACGAGACACAAGGGTTATGTGTATCTCACTGTGTATCTCACTGCGTATCTCACTGTGTATCTCACACGTATCTCCCGCAGTAGTATTGGTGCTCACGTCATACGGCGAACTGGAGGAATAAGACACACACAGCCTTAAACAAAACTGGCTCTGAAAGGCCATTCGATGTTTGGCAGAACCTACCTGAACATTCGGCTTTACTTGAAATGTTGTACTCCTTATTTCATGAAAGAAGGGATATTAAATTCGGCTTGGTTTCGTAAATTAAATATCTGGAAATCTGTCTATATTTCCGCGTGTCGCGCAAACACTGAGATGATTTACGAGGTCAGTCTAACTCACTGAATGAAACAGCCGCTTTCGCTGGGCATATGAGACTATTAAGAGTCACGTTTATACTATAAAGCATGGGGAAGAGGGACCATTAGATTTTGCAATCTCTCTTAATTACCCTGCGAGGAACTTATATTACTTTTTCTGGCCTACTTTCATCGCTTGATGATATCAATCATATTTACACAATCCCCGCCATTCAGTTGACATTAACACTCGTGCAGTGTGCACTGTCTCCCTCAAATGACATTTCTAGTAATGCTGAATACCGTCCTGTTACACGGCACAATGCTACTGCCAGTCCAGGATCCTGCCTTCCCATCGTCGCCACGTCGTTATATTTGGCTTAAGGGTGAACACGCCAGAAGGTTGAGGCTTCAGAGAACAATTGGAGTGCTTCATACCCTATTTCGTGAAGCTGAAATTTTAGTAGGCCATGTTCACAACATCCTTTGTTTTTATGCACAAACTAGGCGGTTGCGCAATAACACACAAAATATTTCGGAACTGCCATTGCGTCAAAGACCTACTGCAGATGCAGGACATCAGCACCACAACAAACATCACTTCTTCTTACTTTAGTGGGCACTCGTACTAAACCGACCTCACCGGCTCTAGGGCCCCCCCCCCCCCCCCCCCCCCCCCCCCCCCCCCCCCGCGGCTTTTTCCCCCCGGGTCCCCGGCCGGGGGGGCGAGAGTAACACCATTTCCCCCCCTCTCTTCGT